>ERZ808051.559-NODE-559-length-38347-cov-9.042644_pt1 | contig 38347 bp, 54 predicted proteins | sample MGYA00380199_ERZ808051 | MGnify/ENA primary metagenome ERZ808051 (study PRJEB31490, sample SAMN06133391) | mouse gut metagenome | isolation source: J11 | host: mice | place: China: Chengdu | collected 2015-05 ...
CATCTAGTGACGGTCTTTCAACCAATCATAGATGATGCTTGATACCAGATTGACTAGGATAGCCAAAATCAAGCTTAGAATTGAAGCGAGCATGAAGTTTCACCTCCAGCTGTACTAATTGAAATTGGTTAGATTTCACGTACTAGTTAAGTATATAAAATTTCTTGACAAAAATAAATAACTAGCATAGTATAATAGTGAAGTGAGCATGGAGGCATCTCCTGCTTAGCGAGCTGGTTACTCGCAACAGTCTTACCTTCCAACTAAAAGTTGGAGGGTAATTTTTTTGCAACAAAAAGGCGCCACACCCGATACTTTTTCGAGCGTGGCGCTTAGTTTAGCTATTCATATTTTTTGCCAGTAATTGCTTCATACTGCTCAGCAGTGATAGCTTTCATCTTCACAAACTTCTTAATAGATAATCCTAGCTTGTGCATTGCTTTACATACATTATACATCTTCTGTATCACCACCTTCTAAAGCTGCTAAACGTACTTCGTGCTGTCCCATTTGAATAGACAAATCGTTGATCAAATCTAAAAGATCAAGCTTTTCATTTGCACCAGTCCATTTTTCGCCATCCCAAACCGGATCTTGAAGATTGTATGTTTTATCGTTAAAATTTCGAACTGGTGGCAACTCAGTCGAATTTGCTGGTTTATTAGGAGCTTGAACTTCTCCAATAAATTGCTTTGTTACTGCGTCATACATATAATAGATAGCCATTTTAAACTTCCTTTCCAACTGCGCCAAGACTTAAGACATCGGCATCAGACCAGATCCCCAGCTCATACATTACACGAGCAAATACTGGTTTACGTCCATACGATCCACTGTTAGTTCCTTCGTTGCCAAAAGCATTAGTCCAATCGTACTTACTTGCGTCTTGCAACGGGTTGAGCACTTTAGTCGTTGGTGACCAATATTCGAAGCCACCATTTTGTTTTCGAAACTTTTCAATCGTGATCGCGCCTTTGGATGCTCTGATAATGTTGGGGATCAGTGGCCAAGCTGTGAAATCTCCCGAGTTCAGATCAGCCGTAAAACCATATCCGTAGACAGTGGACGTTGTTGAGTATTCTGAAATCTGTAAACCGCAATCATTATCAAACCAAACTGTCCATGGCGTCGTACTGCGATCAAGCGTCCATGCAGTCGGTGCATGTCGTGCTTCGCTGACTTTATTGCTTTCGTCTGATTTAGGCTTCAAGCTGTCAATGAAGTCTTGTTCAGATCCTGCGTTGCCTAAATCAAGCCAAACTTGGTAAGCAGACTTGCCATCTTGACCTGCTGGTCCATGATCTCCTTTGGGACCAGTTTCACCTTGTGGTCCCTGGTCGCCTTTATCGCCTTTCGGACCAACAACAGGTACACCAGCACCACCACTTTCAGCGATCTCTTTTCTAAGTTGCTCGATCGTGATCGTACTTAGCATTGTACCTGTGATGTCGTTGAGCGTGCTGGATAATCGCAATGTGATCTGCTTCTCGTCCGGATAAATATAGAGCTTGTTATCGCGCTTCATCCAAATCTCGAGTCGATAATCGTCAGCAGGTAGATCAACAAATTTTGCGCTGTCTACTGCAATCGAACCATTTAAAATATCAGGTTCAACATCAAACAAAAAGCCTGTCCTGTTACCGACTTTAACAGTGACCTCATCGTCTTCTGATACAATAGTTTGCTTGTCATTATCAAACAAAAAGAGCTCGTAAACACGACTTGTGTCACGAGCTTTTTGCAGTCCATTGCTAATCGTTACTCTTCGCATAGCGATCACCTAGTAGCGCAAATTTTGGCCGGGATAGATCAGATTGGCGTTTCTGATCCCGTTTGCGCTTTGCAGATGCGATACTGTTGTACCTAGACGACTAGCGATCGTGCTTAGATTATCACCGGATCGTACTGTATATACGCTCATGATTGTAGCTTGACCGCCAACTTTGAGTACTTGACCGGGGTAGATCAAGTTAGCATTGCGAATGTTGTTAGCACTCTGCAATGCACTGACTGTTGTTCCAAAACGTGCCGCGATCGCACTCAAGCTGTCACCGCTACGAACGGTGTATGTGCCTGTTGTGGATTGAGCATTGTTTTGCTTAGCTGTCGATAGGATCTCAACGTTAGAACGATCGATCCATGACATAATACCACCTAACAAAACTTTGTTGCCATTTGTCTGGATAACTGGGTAGTCACGACCTTTGACCCAGTTAGGGATCGTTTCACCGCTAGACCACGTTTTAGCACTAAAGTTGACCTTGACCGTATAACCAGTTGTGATGTCTTTTTTCGGCGTGTTATCCGCTATGATCCCTTGTTTAACTGCGTCAGGTTTAGTTACTGGTTTCTCAGCATCTCCGTGTTTATAACCGTTATCCGTAGTTCCAAGTAAGTCGATGTTTCCGTCAAGACCTCCAGCGATATATGTGCTGGTAAATTGAAAGATCCCAATGTTATCAAAGCTGGGAAAATAATTATAATTTGGTTCTGGCGTAACGTTATAGTCTGGATACTCACCTAACCAAAGCGGATATTGCTTAGCAATCCGCGCTAAATCTACATGATTGAGCAAGAAGCTCTTGTATCCGTATAAAACAGCCGTATAACCAGCCTTCTCAACACGATCTAAAGCGTACAGCACTGCTTCGGTGTTCGGTGTACCATCTTCTACGTCCAAAGCTACAATGGACTTCTTAGGCGTCTGAACCTTTGGCAAATAGTGGTTTAGCATTTGGTCTGCTTCCCACTTATTACTAAAACGTGCATAGATATATGTGTGTGCTCGTTTACCTTGTGCGATTGCATATTGTACTTGTGTCGGATAGGTCCACTGATCAGCAAAATAGCCATTATAGTAGCCACCAACTTGGGCGATTGCAAACTTGTCATGTGGGTAACCAAATACACCATTTGCCCCTTGATACTTTGCCCAATCGACACCATGATCACCTTTAGCGGCTTGTGCCGTCATTGGCGTTGCAAGTGATAAAAAAAGAGCTGCCGTTGCGACAACTCCTAGTAATTTCTTCTTCAATTATTTCTCCTCCTTTTGTGGGTATTGTTTCAACAGATCCCGCTGTTTGGCGTAGGCTTGTTCTACTGCGTTTACGATCACTTGTTCATCTTTGACCGTGAAACCTGCATCTAAGAGTGCCTGAGAAACAGCTTGGACGGCGTGATTTTTCTTCATCGCACCACTCAAATACTGAGTTACTCCAAGTTTTTGCGCTGCGATCACTGCATCTTTTGCTAGTGGCTCGAGCACATTGAAGATCGTCCGTGCCTGCATATTTCTTTTGACTTCGCTACCTACAAATGTGATCACCGCAGTTAGCACAGTCACGAGTACGGTAACTACTACATCAGTAAAATCCATCACTTCTTCGCTCCTCTATTTTTTAGTTTCGACCTAAGCTTAGCATTTTCTTTTCTAAGCTTCTCTAATTCGCTGACTTCTTCTTTGTCAGCTTTTTTTGCGTTTGCTGTTGCGGTGATATAAGCCACGATAATCGAACCAAGTGTGGAAATCACCGCAATCAACACTTGATCGCTCAAGTAGCATCACTCCCATTTTATTTCTGCCACGATTCCAACTAAAACAAAAAAAGAATAGATCCCGGGAAAACTCAAATAAACGCCCAAAAGCGCATCATTTGCACAGAAAGACAAGAAAAACGCCAACCACACAAAAGTCAGCGTTCCAGTCATTATCTGTTTGTAGTATAAGTGACGCACATCCCACAGCGCATACACGAGCGCGATCGTACCAACTACCGCCAAAGCGAAAATAAATGGTGGATCATCTAAGGCTGAAAGTGGGCTGTGATCCCAATCAAAAATTCCGGTCGATCGTTTAACGATGAAATAGACAGCTAATGAGTACGTTTCTAGCGCTTTAAAGAACCAGAAACGATTTTTTTCGACATTGTCAAACATTGCTATATCCTTTCTCCACCACTCCCACCCCAAAACATTATTCATCCGTTTTTGCTGGTTCGTAGTCTTCACCGACCAAATCTTTATATTGATCTGGTGTTCCAAAGCCAGCTCGAACATAAACTTTTACATCATCTTTAGAATAAAGCTTTGAATTGTAGCACATTACTGCAATATCCCACATACTAATTATCTCCTTTCGCAATTTGAAGTCCTAGCTTACCGACCATCATCATAATTTGGGTATTTTGCGTTGTTAATTGAGCAACTTGCATCCCTAAATTTGCCAAGGCCTTTTGCTCACCATTAGCATTTTCGTTTTGTTCAGGTTGCGGATCTAACTCACCAGCTTGCAAAACATAGTCGTCAGCTACTTCTTTACTTTGAACGTTGCCATAACTGTCAAACCAAAAAACTTTCTTCATCATTCATGACCTCCTAACAAGAACCAGCAATTGCCATGTCGAACCAGCTCGACCATCTCGCTGACTTTCATTTGATAATCTTTTCCGCCAGGACACAAAATAACGTCTGGATCGTGCGTTTGAACTGAGCCAGTATTTTTGATCAGCACATTATTCCAGTTGATCAACCGTACTCTCCGACCATAATAGTCGGCACCTTCGGTTAAATGGATCTTTGTTAGATTCTTTTGTGCGCCACCAGTCGAACCAACATTGACAACTTCTTTATTAGGCGCAAGCGTGATCTCACTATTGTTATTCGCTTCTGACTGAATAACGTCATCAGTTCTAACATACTGATAATTTGCCATTTTTACGTTTAACTCATCATCTGTGATCGGTTTTTTACCAATATCTGAAAATAACGCACTTAGGCGTTCATAACTGTTTGAATATGCATTCGCAAGTTCACTGTATGGATTGACGGGCGGATTGATAACATCAAAATGAAGTGGATGTAAAGCGATCCTACTCCAATAAAAATTAGCACGCCCCCAAAATTGAACGTTATACTCAGTAGTTTCTGCTCTATCAGTTCGTTTCCAATAAACCCTAAACTCCATTTGATTGCTAATTTGTTGTGCTTTTGAAACTTCACCTAGTGAAACATTAGCTTTAAGACTCTTATCACCAGAGCCATCGATCCAAACTTGAACATTTAACAAGCCAGTATTTTGAATCTTATCAGCCATGCCGTCATAGACTAAAGCGGTCAAAAAAAGACGCTTCAAGCTGCGTTTCGATAACTTATTGGCGTCGTTTGAATCTAGTTTACTAGGATCTTCTTGCAGCATAATATCAAAAATTTTATGCCAATGCCCTTCTTCCGAATGTGCAGTACTCCACTTGTTATATTTGGCATATAGTGATAATTCCGGTCCACGATTATTCATAGGCTAAATTCTCCCTTCCTTGATGTATTTCTTAAATACTTGTTCCGCTTCTGACAAGTTATTTGTGCCTTCATCAAAGAACTCAAATGGTTCTCTGATATGCCACCAAGCAAAGCCCACAATGAAATCTAAATCTTTCATCCAGCCACTAAAAGCTGCCTCCATTGCTAGCGCCGAAACGTGGAAATCTTGTTGTGTTTGACCTGTATATTTTCCAATCAATTTTACTAGTCCATCTACTTGAGGCATCACACCAACTTCAGTGATAAAGATTGGCTTATTGAAATAGCGATAAATATCACGCATTCGCTTTCCAAAAGCTGTTCCTGCATGATCGTAATAAAAACCCTCTATCACTTCTTCAACGCTGATGTTATCTCCTGTATCTTCCTTACTTACATATGATGGATAAACATTCAAACCAACAAAATCGAGTTGAGACATCCACTCACGTTCTTGCCACTTGCCATGCTCTTCACCGGCCATTGCGTAAGTCAGCAATAAGTTCGGATGCTCTTGACGTAATTCTTGAACGATCGTTGACCACTTATCGTTAAATTTAGCTTGTGTATTTTGAACTTGCTCACAACCGATACACAAAATAGGAATACTGTGAGTATCACAAATAGTGGCACACTTTTGTAAGATCTGCTTCCAATTATTGAAAAAGTCAACATTGGAGTCTGGAACGTACTCACCACGATAAAAGCCATCTGACCAATTAACTCCTAAATGCGGTTTAAGCATGTCGATCTTTAAACCTTTTGCCTTAATCCTCACGACCGTATCATTGATCCGATCTTCTTCAAGCTGTGGATCACTATCCGTTTTACTGGTAATATTTACCATGCTACATAACGTGATCGTTGCTCCTATATTTCTAAGATGTTCAAGCGCACTATCAGAGATCTCCATTCTAGGCGAGATCGAGGTTGAAACTGAATGATACTTCAATTTATGCGTCAATGGCTCAGTTTCTAATGACGCAAAGCGTTCTTCGATCTTATTTCTAGTATTATCGAGTTGCTGAATACGTTCATCAAGCGTTGCATTGATCTTATCGATAAGCACGTTTGCTTCTTGCTTTGTAAAGAGCCCAGCTTGCTTGATCTTATCTTCAAGTACTTGTAAGCGATCTTTAGCAACTTCTAGCCAAGTTTGTGTATCATGGCCAGTTTTCTCAAGTTCTGAGATCGTGCCTTTAAAGGTTGTATCCCATTCGGTCAATTTTCCCGACATTTTTCCATCTGCATTGTTCAAAATAGTTTCGAGTTGATCGTACAGATCTTCAAATGGTGTCACGTAATCACGAGCTACAAGCCCACTGATCACTTTATCAGCTAAAACTTCTAAGCTAAATTCAAGCGTTGTGATCGAGTTCCCATCTCGCACGATTCTAAAAAACGCTTGCACGTACGATCCAGCAACAGCAAAAGCTTGTGCAGGTAGGTCAAACCGAAATTGTCCAGCTTGAGCATCGATCAATACTGCATGTTTTGCATCTAAAATCTTATGTGTCTTATCAGGTAATACACCTTCAAACCAAATATTTGCACCAGTCAGATCAAACGGTGTTCCATCGTCGTTTTTTACGTTGACAAATACTTGACGCATTGCATTTTCATATTGTCGTGCTTGCACCCAATTAAATTCACTGCCTTTAAAATCGATGTGGAAATCTTGGACATCAACTAGCGCACGTCTGTCTTTTCCAATCGTATAAGTTAGTGTTTGCAAATTAGATCACTCCTTCTTCTTTCAAAATCTCACGAACTACCAATTTGATAGTTTCGTGATCGATACCTAAAGTAATACGCTTAATCTTTTTATCGAGAACATCTAAATCTTGTTTAGTAACAAAATTTTCCAGTTCTTCTTTGTTGTCGTCTTTTGGTGCTTCTGGAATATTGATTTCAGAAACTGTTGCAACTACACATTCGCCCAACTGAGCAACAGACTCACGCACAGCTTTACCATTTTTCTTATGTCGAATGGCTTCAACAATTTCTGCCATTGTTCGCAATTTTTTAGTAAGCGGAGTATCATCGTCATACTTAACAACCATATACATCCCTCCTTGCGTTTTTTATTGAGGTAGCTTAGTAAATCTCTTTTGACCTGTTGGCCCCCAGCCGCCAGCAACTGATATATCACGTAACCAATTTGAATCATTGAATAAAGCTAGCAATTGATGGAATCCCTTGCGAATATCTGTATAACCTTCAAGCGCCCAGTAGGCGAATGTATCATCTCGATATTGCAGTAATCCAATCGTTGGATGACCAGCTTGCGCATTGGAGTCCCAATTATTAACAACAGTTTGATCGCCGTTTGATTCTTGCTTGATACGTGATAAGACTACTTTCAAACTGTCATTCGTTAGTTCAACTTTCATTAATTTAGCGGCGTATTTAACGACTGGTGTCCAATCACCATTGACTGGTTCGGTGATCTTTTGGTCGTCATTTAACTTATCTAACATCTCCTGTATCTCGCTGAATTTATTTGCCAAATTTTCGTTAGATTTATAGAGATTTCGATAATTTTCCGTTAGTGTCTTATTCTCTTGTTGCAATTGAGCGATCTGCATTAAATTAGCTTGTTGTGATCTACGTAAGCTATCAATTGAACGTGACATATTAACGTTACTAAGTTGATAGTCAACTAAGCGCTTAGTCTGTTCCCCGATTTGCAACGTTGATAGTAATGGTTTATTGATATTTATGGATACACCAATAACCCGTAACCAGTCATCAACGCCAATTACAGGATTTATAACGTGATAATATTTTCCAAGTTGAAAATCGTCTACTGCTAAATTTAGTGGTGCAAGATCAACAGCTTCTATCTCATACGCTATTTTTAGCGCTTTAAAACTATTGAGATACTCGCGCGCCTTACTTAGCAAATTGCTGGGGATCTTAACATCATCCCAATTTTTACTCCCTGCAATTCTGCCATACATCGAAATTAATTCAGGATCTTCAATATACTTTTTACCATTATTAACACTTGAGATGTTAATACGTGGCGTTGAAACATCATGAACATTCTCATCACTAACACTTTTTTCTTCTGATGCGCCAAAAGGATACAGAACTGTGACAAGTCCCGTCAATTCTGGCTTAGACTGGATCGAAATCAGATTCTTGGCCAATTTAATTTCTTGATCAGCTTTTTTCTTTTCATCTCTGATCCAATCAATATATGTGCCATCTTTTTCATCCCGTATCCACAATTCGCCACCTAGATCTTCTTTAGTTAGCAAATCAGTCTGCAACTCGTTGAGTGTTTTTAGTCCATCTTCAACATAGCAATAAACGTTATCAGTGTTATTTGTTACGGTTGCTCGTCCAAATTTAAATTGACGTTCTTGATCAACTTGCGCATTATGCGATGTGATCAACTGTTTAAAAAAGTCTGCAGGTCGCATTTGTACTTTTTGCCACGTAACGATCGAATCGTTAAGATATGCCAACTGCGACTCGCACGTTACTTCTTTGTAAAAAGTTCCCTCGCTCGTTGCATGCGGTTGTATTGTGATCACACGTCCACGAAAAAGATATTTATTTTTTTGAGTATTGATCACATCGATGTAACTTACCCACTCAAGCAATTTGTTATATCCGGGATTATTAGGATAGATCGTAAAAGTAAAAGATGCTGCTGCGCCTACGCTTGCGGACACCTTGCTTTCACTTCCTAAAATAGCCTGATTATTAGGTATGCGATCGTCATGGATCACGACTGTCTCAGTTTTATTGCGTACTTCAACTACATACATCACAACACTTCCTTCGAAAAACTAAATCGGATCGTGCCAGATCCATTAAGCTTTAATTTATTCCAACCCCGAGAAAGAACGATTTTAGTTTGCTCATGTGTTCCTGCTCCTAATGATTCAGATAAACCATTTAGCTCAACTGTAACATTTCCAGTCACGATCAATTTTGGCGAAACTCTTGCATTCCCAGCATTGTAAATCTTAGCTTCACGAGTCCCGGAAACTTCAAAAGTAAGATCTTGAGCTATATCATTTTCAAATTCAAATGCGTCCCAGATATCGTCTGATTCGTCGACTTCATGGATCTTATAGGGATAACATACGAACTTGACTTTTAACAGTGCATATCCATTCTCTTCAGCATACTCATAGTCGCCTTGAACTTCTGCGATAAAATAATAAAATGGGATCTCTGAATAGGATAGCTTGTGCTTGATGCCAGGCTCCAGCCAATTTGCTATCTGCGATCGCTTGTATTCTAATTCTTCGATCGTCATTGCGTCCGGTCGAGCAATAATGAACTCAAATTCTAGCATACGTTCTTCGTATAGATCACCAAAAAGTTCTGCGTAGTCATAGTAGATATTTGAATTTGGGATCTGGATCCGTGCTTTATTTTTCTTGGGATAACCAATCTCAGCTGAAGATAACAATAATCCAAAATCAGTCCACGAATTGACCCCATCAAAATAAATACTTTTAACGTCCACTGTATACACCCCGACTTTCCAAATTAATTCCGGTCAATTGCTGATTAGCAACTTCTGGTGCAACTAATTCACCAACTTTTTGTCCATTCATTAGCACATCACTAGGCTTTTGCAATAATGCCTGCATCAATTCGATCATAGTATCAAACTTAGCTTCTAACTTGCTTATATCAGCTTGGTTGTTATTAACTACTACACCACCTGAACTAGAACCAACAACAAGATCTCTAGCATTCAAATAGCGCATATTGCTCATTAGTTTAGGCTCTAGCTCAGTACCTTGGGCATATTGTTTAAGCCCCGGGAACCGCCGGGCTGTCTTAGAAGCAGTTAGAACCTTAGAACCACGCGGAGCATCAAACATAACATTGCGTCCTTGTGGGATAAACGTTTCACCGCTTGGAAATTGAACCATTTCCCGGAAGACAGGCCCCGGCTGATCATTGACCATCATTAACCCGCCGGGATGATAGTTAGTACCCTTAGCATTTTTTGTTATTTTTTCAACAATTGTTTTAAAAACTGATGTCAATGTTACTTTATGATCACGCTTAGAACTAAAGTTATCAACTGCCCGAGATGCACTATTAGCTGGACCAGATGCATTATCAACGGCCTTTGCATGCTTAGTACTGCCGGGAGATGTGTTTCTAAACCCTGTAATAGATCTTGAAGCATTACCCATAGCACCGCTAGCCATATCAACTGCAATGCCTTGCTTAGCAGGGCCCGGGGATGTATTACGATAGTTATCAACGCTTCCTTTAGCCCTTGAAAGTGGGCCAGAAGTTAAATCTTGACCTGATGCGATTTTAGTGGGGCCAGTCGGTGTTTCCTTATATCGATTTACTGCGCCAGTCGCAGCTTGAATCGGACCAGAAGCAAGATCCATGCTTTCAAGAACTTTCTCTTGTCCCGGATTTGCTTGCTGCCATCTATCGAGCGCCTGCTTAGCTAAATCAATATTTCCACTTGCATTATCTTGTGCGACAATATTCTTCAAAGCTTCAGCTGGCATCCCTTGCCACAGATTATAGTCAGTTATCGCCTGTTGTAACTCTCTGTTACCTTTTGCATTAACGATAGCTTGCTTAGCTTCAACGCTTAAACTATTCCACTTACCTGCATCAGTATAGAGTTGAAATAATTCTTGTCCGCCTTTTGATAAAATTCTTGCTACTTGATCTTTTAAAGACAGCGTATTCCATTTATCGCCTTGAATAAGCGCGGCGTTCACTTCATCTTTGCCCTTAACTCCAAAAATGGCTTCTAATTCCTTCAAACTCAATGAGTTCCAAATTCCTGCTTGTTGCAAGGAACTGACTAACTCTTTTGTACCTTTGGCATTTAAAATGGCCTCTTTCTGTTGTAGATTCAAATTATTCCACTGATCTGTTTTTCTGAACAAATCATAGAATTTAGTTGTTGCTTTATCGTCAATGAGAGCTTTTTGCTCTTTAAGAGATAGCTTATTCCACTGATCAAATTCAAGTAACGCATTTTTTAGTGCTTTAGTATCACCATTAACAGCCAATTTTTGTGTCTTAGCATCTAACTTATTCCACAAACCTAAAGACTGTAACGAGTCAATGATCTTTGCGCTTGCCTTATCATGAATTAGAAGATACTGCTCTTTGGGATCTAGCTTGTTCCATTCACCCATTTTAAATAAAGAATCAACAACTTCTTTTTTACCTTTAGCATTAACGATAGCTTTTTTGGTTTCAATCGACAGACTATTCCACTGCTTTCCATCTTCGATCATCTCGGCCAATTCTTGATTGCCCTTTGATTTGATAAGAGCTTTTTTCTCTTTCCAACTCAAAGAGTCCCACTTATTATTTTGTAAAACAGCTTCAGCTACCATCTTTTTGGCATTAGTTGTCAGTTTACCTTTCTTCAAAAGGAGACGTATATCATTCCATTTTTTACCTGATTTTACAGCTTTATTAACTTCCTCTTGCGCATTAGTTTTTAACTTACCAGTTTTCGGATCAAGTACTAAGTCATTCCATGCATCGGCTGCTTTACGGACGTTTTTCTTCATATCTTCGCTGATTTTAACAACTGCTGATGAACTCTTTTTCTGCGCTTTATCATATGCATCATAGACTTTTGATGCCTCTTTTTCGGTTAATCCGGCCCAATTCCATAGATCTTCAAGAATTTCTTGCCTTGATTTACCCCGTTTCTTTTCAGCGTTGATAAAACCAATGCCTAATTGATTTAAATTATTGATATGATCATCCTCAAGCGCTTCTAGCGCCTTGTTTTTTTCCTTAGTACTTAAAACCGATGAGTTTTTGATTTTCTTTTGCTTATCAAGGTAAATATCTTCTTCTTTACGCATTGCATCAGAAACGGCGTCCGTCATAGCTTGTAGCTGTTTCTTTGTCATACCATTAGTCTGATCAAGTTGGGCTTTCAAAACTTGTTCTTGTTGATCAGCACTGAGATTTAGAGTTTTAACTTGCTCTTCGGCCATTTTAGTTTGAATGTTAGTTATCTGATCTCTCTGCTCTTGAGTAAGAGCGACATTTTTATCTTTAGCTTCTTTGGTAATATTGTGGACTTGCTTATTATAGTCCTTCAACTTGTTCAGACTTTTTTTGTTAGCTTCAGCAGTTTTTTTAGCTTCTTCTTTGATTACATCTCCTGCAGATCCTCCAATTGAATCAGCTAAGTCATTAAGCTGCTTCTTTTGCTTGGCGGTAGAATCTTCCACAGTTTTCACCATTCCATCAAAAGCATCATTGATACGCTTAGCGTTAGTCTCAGCTTTTGATGCTGTATCATCTAATGCAGTAGAAGCTTCTGTCGAGTAGTTTTTAAATTTGGTTGCAGCTTGATCAGCATCAGCACCAATATCACTACCCCATTTTTTAGTGCGTTCAGCAGATTCATAGGTTTTTTCGCCCCAAAGTTTCCAAGCAGCAACACCTAAACCGACCGCAGCAACAGTCCCTAAAACGTATGGATTTAGTAAATTGATAGCCATTCCGGCGCTGCCAGCACTCTCACCAAGCAATGCCAAGCTAGCTTTACTTGCAGCTGCTTTAGCACCAAACTTTCCTACTGCGCCACTGCCAATCTGAAATGCAGATGTTGCGATTCCGGTTGAGGCAGAAACAGACTGTAATACACCAGCCCCTGCTTTCCATGCCCGGAAAAAACCTATAGTCTTGACAGTTCCTTGAGCAAGCATCCCTAAAGGTTTCAAAATGCCACCGATCAACATGCTCATTGGTCCAATTGCAGCTGCAAAAAGTCCAGCTTTGACGATCATTTGTTGCGTAGATGAGTCCATCTTGCTAAAAGCGTTGATCCAGTCACTTGCTTTTTCAATGACAGGCGTTAGGGTTGGCAAAAGCTTTTGACCGATCTCGATCGCTAGCACATGAACTGATTGCTTGAAACGTTCAAGTTTAGCTTTTTCAGTATTGTTCAGCTGATCTGCAATCTTTTTGGTCATTCCACCAGACTCTTGAGCCCCTTTGGTATATTCACGTAAGGCCTTTCCTCCATCTTTAACCAGAGTATTAAAGCCTGCTTGCGCTTCAGTACCAACAGCTGTAGCAACGACCGAAGCGCGTTTCTCGTTGTTCCAATCTGCAGTATGCTTCTTTATTTTTTCTAGCATGTCTGGCAACGGTAAGGTTCCCTTTGAGAAGTCTTCTATGTTAACACCTAGCTCTTTAAAGGCTTTAATTTGCTGATTCGTAGGTCTAAGCATTTTATTCAACACGGACCTTAATGATGTACCAGCAACGCTACCTTTAATACCATTTTGCGCGAGTACACCTAAAGCGCCAGCAGTTTCTTCAAGACTGATATTAGCAGCATTTGCCGTAGGTCCCACATAAGTCATAGCTTCACCAATTTCACTAAAGCCTGTCGAAGTAGCATTAGCAACATAAGTCAAAACATCAGCAACTCGCTGGGTATTTTTTAAAGTCTCATTTGTTGTCTTGCCCTTTAAATTAAACTGTTCTAGTGTAGCTGTGGTTACAGTCATAACCTCGTTAAAATCTTCCCCTGATGCTTTTGATGCATCAAGGATGTTTGGCATGGCCCCTAAAGTTTGTTGTACATCATAACCATTACGTATAAGCTCAGATATGCCTTCATTAATATTCTCAGTAGAAACACCATATTGCTTAGACCATTTCAGACTAGCATTAGATAACTGATCCAACTGTGCTTTATATTTAGCTGTGACAGCTCCCCCGTTCGTTAAAAGTGGTCCCATTGATTGGATTTGAGAGTTGAAATCAATAGCAGATTTAGCTGCATAAGTGAACCCAGCAACGATTGGCGTCGTTACCGTTCCAGTCATCGTTTTGCCAATGCCCGTTAAGCGTTCACCAGCTTTAACAGCACTTTCACCAAAAGAATTAAGCTTTCCAGTGATCCCCATTGTCTTAGTTCTGACGATCTCCATTCGTTGTGCATTAATCGCTAATTGCTTGTTTAACTGTGCAACTTTTGCACTTGCATCGTTGTACTTTTTAGCATAGTTAGCTGTTGCATTGGTCCATTCGCCACTTTTAGTGATAGATCCTTCATATTGACTTTTGAGTGCTTGAAGTTGGTTCTTTTGCGCTTCAATGACACGATTCAGACCACGTTGCTTGGTCGCCAAAATATCATACTTGCTACCAGCTTGTGAGACTACCGCCATGTTTGCCTTCATCTCAGACATCGCATTTCGGACAGCTTTATTAGTCCCTTGCAAATTTGTCCGGAACTTGCTATCTTTCAGATCCATCTCGATCGCTATTCTGCCTAAAACTTCATCTGCCATCAATCTGTTCCTCCTTTCTCAATAAAATCAAATAACGTATGTGCTTTCTTCCGCTTTTTAGGTGAACCCGTAACAACTTTTATCAATGCATCATAATCAGTATCTAATACATCATTTATGCTAAAGCCGTGTTTTTCAACTACATCCCTGATAAAGTCCCAAAGACGTTCTTTTGCTTCTTCCGGGGTTATTCTTTCCCCGGTTGGATTTCCGGGTCATCGCCACCATACAATTGACTTGAAAAATCGTTGGCAAAGTCCATCCATTTATCCGAAGCTACGCCATCCAAAATATCATCGACAGTAAACTGGTCGCCCATAACTTTAACGATAAATTCTGATGTTTTCAAAATAAGATCGCTGATTTCTGGATAGTTAGCAAGTGAATAGTCCGCAGCTTCTAACAAATATCGGGTTGGTACCCAAGGTTGTGTATAAGTTCTAAACTTGCCTTTTTTATCTCGAATTTTTAATTTGATCATCTCAGATCCTCCTATAAAAAATGGGCCGGTACGATCACCGACCCTCGAATTTCATTTTGTTATTAGTCACCTGTAGGTTGAGTAACAGTAGTTGCGGACGCTGACGTACGCAATACACGCTTATTGATTTCTTCAATAGCTTCTTTGCTTGGTCCAGCATATTTAGCCATGTATTGACCGCCAAATGTTGCATCATTATCTGGATTAGCTGAAGCAGTAAAAGTGTACTTTTCGTTTTCTGGCGTAAAGTCTTCACCAACTTCTTCAGTTTTGAGGGTGTCGCTGTCATGACTGAATACACCATAAAACATCCCAACTACTGCAGTATTACCTTGACCGTCATTAGATTCCATGACAATACCACAATACGGTGCTTCTGTATTTTGCCCGGTCAATTGAACGCCATTTTCGGTCTCCTCACGACCTAAAATACGTGTTTCATCTTCTTGTTGAATATCTAACATTTCAAATTCAACTTTTGGCTCTTTCACACCTTTGCGTGAAATGTAATAAGCGATGTTAGATCCTGAGATTACCTTGGTATCTTTGGACATCCCAGAAATTTCTGCTTGAACGGTTGCCCCTTTGTTAGGATTACCTTCGATAGTGATCAATTTGCCATCTGGCACAACTGAGCCATCAGCATTTGTCTTAAATGGTTGAATTTTTAATCGTTTGAAACCTACAAACATAATTATTGCCTCCTAGTAATTTGTATCGTAAATTTGCGTTATTTTTTGATAACGTCTTGCATCAACAAAACGCTTTGTATCTTTAAAATATTCGTCTAATTCTTGATTAGGCAAGCGTTTATAACCTAATTCTGATAAACTTTGCTCGATCGCAACTTGCAACTTTTTGCAAGTAATGCGATCAACTGATTGCACATCAATTTGAAATATTAGACGTTGTGCCAGGTATTTATCTGATCCGTTATAAGCCGGGGCCGGTGGCGAATAAGGTCGGATGATGATTAAGTTAGCAGGCAATTCACCGTCAGGCATTTCGTAATAGTAAATATTATGCTTTTTACCTTTCAAAGTGGCTTGCTCGATCGTAGCATTTTTAAGTAAGACTTGATAGATCTCAGACATTGCATCTTTCATTTGATCAACGCCTTCCTAAGTTCGTGGATCTCCATCTGCTTGGCCACATTTTTAGATGAGTCATACGACTTCTTGATCACACCTAAACCTCGGGGCGAATATGTCCGCCCGTTTCGCGTATAACCAAACTCGTTTAAATGAACTAAGCGCCATCGCTGTTTAGTTCCATCCCCGGCCCAGCCAATTTTTAATTGGATCTTGCCATCTTTGCGTCTAGGCGTACTTACCTTAACTTCACGAACCGTTGCCCCAGTATCACGATAAGAGCTCACCGCAGAGCGCAAACGGACTGCAATCACTCGTCCGGCAATGCTCAAAGCTCGCTTTTCAACTTGTGTCATCTTAGACTGGCTAAACTTTTGCTCAAGCTTTGCCAACACTTCTTCAACCCCAGTGATCTTAACACTCATTGCATCGCCCCCAAAACTACAGTCACAAAACTGTTATTTTCAAAGTCTGGGCGAACTTCAATAACGTTCCATTCGATTCCAAGATAGCGATAATCTGAGATCACTGCAGCCATTGCGACCGTTGGAATAAATTGCCCACGTGTATCTGGCATCACGATCGTAACGCCTCGCTTGATCCCATTAGCATTTAAAATTTGATGATCTTTGACACTTGGAGAGTATGGGAAGCATAAAGCGGAAAAAGCTTCTTTTTTCCCTACAGCGTTAGGTTCAGGTGTATCTGCATCATTTTCTTCAAAAAAAGTGATCGGAACTTTTAAGTCTCCTACATTAGCCTTCACCTAGATCCCTCCCCAGCATCTTTGTTGACGCACCGAGCAAAACAGACTGATATCGTGTTTCAAATTCATCTAGCTTATCGTTATACGCAAACCTTACTCGATTTAATACAAGTTCGTCATATTCTGGCCCAAATTCAAGACCTGTCATGCGTGTGATAGCTAATTCTGACTGTTCAAGCAATGCCTTTAAATACACATCTTCAACCGTGTGGAAAATGTGTAGGTGCGCCTTGACGTCTTCAAGTGTTGCTGACATCAGTGATCACCGCCTTTATTTTCCAGTTTCAGCGGAATCGCCCGCATCTTCTGTAAGTTTAAGATCATAGACTTTTGCGACATTATCATCTTCTGCCTTGCCATAAGCAAAACGCTTAGCGGTGTACAAATGTCCATCTTCAAGCGCTAAAGTTTGATCAAACTCTTTGATCTCAACACCACCTGAAACGAAAGCATCGTAACGTTCTGGCACAAATGCGATCACTTTGCCTTCAGGAACATATTCAGATTCGACTGTTTGAATTCCAAAAGGCAAAGCATATACCCACTGACCATTAATATTCTGCATAGTTGCGGCTGCTTCAACATCTAAAGATGCACCAGGTTGCAAAGCTAACACAACTTTGCCACGTGCAACAAATGTTTTGCCATTCTCTTTCTTGGATAATGCTTTAACAACATTTTTGAGCTCTGTGATTGCTGTCTTTGCGTCTTTAAACGTTAATGTTCCAGCTGATTTCTTTTCTGGGTATTGTCCAGCAGTAACCGAGACAGTTTCGCTAACATCACGGTTTAGTCCAATCGGCTTATCCTTGCCATCACCAGTCAAGAAAGCTTCTTCTAAAGCGGCCGCAAACGCTTCTTGAATCTGTGTCACAACAAACGTTTTGATCCAAGGTGCACCGTATTCTAAAACATCGTTAGGAACTGCAACAAATGCTGTGAGCTTAGATTGAGTTGCATCTTCATCAGAGAAAGTTGCAGTTAATTGGCCTTGAATTTCGCCATTTACCTTGCCCCATTTCGCAGCACCTTTTGGATCAGATTTTAAAAACTTCAAACGTAGTCCAGTGTTTTGAAGTTGAAGCAGTTGCAAGAATGGATGCTCTTTAACCATATCTTTAAAAATCTGATCAACAGTTGTTTCTGGAAAAACTACTTCTTCCTTTTCACTGTGTGATAGGTCACCCGCAGCAAGACTATTGAAGAATTTCATTTCATCTTCATTCATCCCCAAAGCTTGACCTTTCTCAGCTTTGCCTTTGACTTTTTGATCGATGTATTCTGTTAAATCGCCAGTCAAAGCATTCATCATGTTGGAGTAAGCTTCAGCTTGAGTTTCAGAGTCGCCACCTTTACGAACCAACTCAGCGAAAGCTTCTTTTTTCGCTTGGAAATTTGGTAATTTATTTAAATCAATTGGCATAATATTTTCCTCCTAGAAAACAAAATCCGAAAAACCTAAATTACTTTTCGGCTTTTCGGATCGTTGCTTATTAATAATTTTGTTCATTTTTTCTTCGATGAGATCACTTAAGCAATCATCAACTTTAACTTTTACTATCGGCCCAGCGTTGCGCAACTGATCATTTTCAGCTTTCAGCTGTGCAATTTTTTGGATTGCATTTTTTGGTAAGACTGGCGTTGCTGAAGCTACTAATTGAATTTCTTTTTGCTCTTCACCAATAACTTGATCTGCAAAGCCTTCAGCGATAGCATCTTCAGCAGTTAACCATGTCTCAATATCCATTGCTTTTAAGATCTCTTCTTGGCTCTTACCGGTCTTTTTAGCATAAGCATTTGCTAAAGATACGTTTGCTTTTTTTAGCATGTCAGTTGCTTTCTCCATATCGTGATAATCGCCATTTTGGATCGATGAAACGTTATGGATCATGATCTGACCTGCCGTACTAATATTTACCTGATCGCCAGCCATTGCAATCAAAGAAGCGGCAGACGCTGCTAAACCCACAATGTTGATAGTTACTTTTTGATCATACATGCAGAGCTTTGTATAGATTTCTTCACCAGAAAATACATCCCCACCACCGGAATTAATGTTGATCACTAAGTCTTCACCAATAGCCATTGCATCATCGAATGCTTTTGGTGAGATATATTCCATCTCAAGAAATTCATACAACCAAGCTTCGTCATTGGAAACAACTGGTCCAACCGCGTTAATCGTCTGCGACATCGCTCTCACCTCCTTTCGATGACATTTCGTAGTTCTTAGTAATATAGAACTTATCTAAGTCGCCATCTTGCGACCTTTCCAAACCTAAAAGTTCGCGAATCTCATTTCTAGTCATGACACCGCTAGATACCAACTTATCAATTGGCTCAGCTAAACTAAATAGATCATGTTCATTCTTTCCAACGATGATAAAAACGTCATCATCAGACGTTGAAAGTTTTGAATTGATCTCATCCAAAACAAGCTGATAGAAAAAAGCCAAAGTTCCATTGTTAAAGGAGTCTTCAGCCTGTGAACTATCCGCTTGTGTATCAACTAGTAAATTTTCAGGAATTCCTAAAATGTCCGCAACAGTTGCAATTGCATCTTTGCGCAATAGTTTTATCTGATCAAATTGCTGTTGTGTATTTGATTTAGTTCCACCGATTTCGGTGTACTCAAATCCATTAGTCAAAGGAACAATTGCAACATCTTTTTGTTTGAAGGACTCAAAGATCTTACCCAAGAAATTTTTAAGTTGGTCTTGCTTTTCCATTTGCGTTCCTTGCGTCAAATTAGCTTTTAATGTCCCACGGATTTGATTATTACGCATTTGAATATCGACCATTCGCCCTAACATGCGACCATAATCGGCAAATAAGCTATTAGTATAACTCTCTAGACGTGTATTTTGGTAATTTAGATAGATTACATTAGACATGTTGAAGGTGCGCTCAAACACGTAATTTCTAACGCACACACCTTTAAAAGTATCATCGTAGTTTGCAAATCTAGTGTGCACAAACGAATCAGCAACTAGCAACTCTTTATCATCATTGACCACGATCAGGCATTCACCTTCATAGATCAGTTCATGCATTACGTGCTCCCAAAACTGAGTGGCCGTTTCGTTTTTATTCGGGCGCAAATTAAGACGTCTGAGCGCATCATCATGATCACTTTTTATTTTGCCTTTCACTTTGCGCTTAAATTTTGCCTGAGCAAATCGCCGAGCAATAAAATTAACTCCCGCATCGAGTGCCACCCTCTTTAAATAAGCTCTGGCACTTGCATCTTGGAAATCAAAATCGGTTCCAAGAATGTAGGTTGGATCTGTCTTTCTTCCAAATAGACCCACAAGCATCCCCTCCTTTCAACTAAAAATCTAGGGTAGACAAGAAGTCTATTTCTTCTTTCATGTCAATGGTTGAGATCTCATCTGCACGATACATAGAATATAAAAAGCTCATGAACCCGTCAGTCTTTCGACGGTGCTGTTCTTTCTTTTCATATGATTTGTTCCCAGTCTTATCGATTTTAACTTCGACGTTATTTGTGTACCAGCGCATCATTGGATCATCCCCCCAAATAAAACGCTCATTAGCAAAACCGTCTTCTATTCTAGGAGCAAGTAAAGCCGATATCGCTCGCGGATTTCTGATCACTTCGACTTCAAAGCCTGCATTTTCAAACGCTTCGCGCAATAATTCAGCTCGAAAGTTATCCATCACGACTTTCTTGATATTGTATTTTTTACGTTGCTCAATAAACCAACCAACAACGATATCTGGCTGGATCGTTCCCGCATTTAAGACATCAACTAAGCCACGTTCCTCCCATTCAGCGATCGGTGCAACGATCTTTTTTGCGTACTTATCTTGTTGTCGACCATAGCCATACATCTTTTGTACAAACTCTTTGCGCGTAAAACTGTGATGTATGAAGTAATAGTCTTTTTCTTTTCTGAATAACAGACCACAAGCTGTAAAATCTCGAATCGATGCAAAGTCAACTGATCCAACGCATTCACGACCTTCCAAAAACTCATAATTGATCGAGCGATTTGTCTTTTTGATTTCATCATAAGGCGCAACAGATCGTTCTAGGTTCTCAGCTGGAAGATCCATCCGTTTAGTCATAAATTCATCAGTTCCGGAAGGCTCATAAAGCAACTTGCGATACTGTGTTCTAATCTCAGCTAGCAAAGTTTTAGCATAGCCTTCGACCGGTTTTGAAAGCATTGGATTAGCTTTCTCCCAATTACTTTCTTCAGTAACTTCATCCCTAGAATCTAAGCGACACAAAAATGGAAATAGCAGATCTGGTGGCGCTTCACGATCCAACACACGCTGTGCGATTTCGAGTTGCTTATCTAAATAGCCTTCTCGCACATATCCTTGCGATCCAATCTTAAATTGTCGCCCATCTTTCTTCTTACCTAACCCAGAAACATGAACTCTAACGTTAGTATCATCTGCGTATTGATGAATTTCATCAAAGATCACGCAGCCATCACGCAAACCATCCTTAGTATTACCATTAGACGTCCGATATTTGAACGCTGATCCAGTATCTCTAGACACAATCTGCGTTTGAGTTGCTTTGAATGCCTTTGTTAGTACTGTATTCTTATCAACTGTGCTTTTAACTTCAGATACTGAAGTCATTGCTTGATCTTCGGAGTTAGCAACAACAGAAACGTTGTAATCTTTTATCCCGTTTAGCTCTGAAATAAGAAAGTTAGCGATCCCCGAAATAAGTCCATTTTTTCCAGCACCGCGGCCCATCAAAAGCAAAAACTCTTTATAAAACAAAAGTCCATCACTGCGTCGCAAAAATACAAACGCTATGATGAATTTTTGAAATGGTCTCAGTTTGAAATACCACTTCTCAATAAATTTAATGCAGTTTTCCAGTCGTTCTTCATCAAAATAAACATCTTGAGTCAAAACATCATGCTGGATCAGTTCAAGCAACTTAATGCGATCCTGATTGAGCTTTATCCGGCCACTTTTAAATAGCGAAATATATTCATCAACGTACTTGTTGTGTATCATACTAGATCACTACTTTTATACATTTTGCTGTCGATTGCTTGAGCTCCGGGCGGTGGCGCAGATAAGCCCATGTCTTTAGATAAGTTGATCATTTGTGTATTGATCTTAGCCATTTCTGTGATCGCTGGATTTGTTTTAGTGAACTCCTGTTTGCCATTTTTTACGATCGTGATCACGTTATCACCAACAACAGCATCTAATGTGTAATACATAGACATCAAAGAGCAATAACGATCTACCTTTTCGATAGCGACAGGATCATTTGTATCAACTTTTTCAAGCAAGTAGTTTCTTACATCTTCTACATCAGTCATACCCCCACCCCCCCTCGCGTGAATTTTTTGGATAATCTGTGAAAGTTGACCCCACCCCACCGGTCTCCCGACAGTCGGATTTGACCAATTTTTTTGACCCGGGGGGTATTAATCCCATCTTTCATCATCCCATTTTAGTGGTTTTCGATGTTTTTTCCTACTCGAATAATTCATTCGATTGTGTCGTTTATTGTGGCAATCTTTGCAAAGCGTCCGTAGGTTAGCTAAGTCAGTTGCAGACTCTGGATAGTGCTCAATGTCTTTGATGTGGTCGACCTCAAGCACTCCTTCGCTTACCTTGCCGTTAGCTTTGCACCATTGACATTCATAGTTGTCACGCAGTAACGCTTGCTGTCTCAGTCGTTGCCACTCGACTGAATGATAAAACTCTTTACGTTGTTCTTTTGTAATAAGTTCCATGCTTATTCTTAAACTCCTTCGCCTTGCGTTTCTTATGTTGCTTAGCACTTGAAAGTTCCTTGTTTAATTTATTGATAAGTCTAGCTTCAAAGTTGCAACTAACTAGACCTGCGTGCTTAGTCCACTTCATATGACTATCTCCTTTTGATTGCAAAATAAAAAGCCAGTCCATAAAGACTGACTTTAAAGTTGATATTAATGTTTAAGGTCTAGGTTGGACTTGCACCAACACATTATCACTTGATAGACCATTTTGCCCGTTCGGTCGTTACGGGCTGGACTTAACGCGCCCACACGTAGTAGATCGTGCTACTATCACCGACAAACTTATTTAACGACGCTTTGTAAACGTCCTGCAAAGCATTGCCAGATGTTATTAGAATTGTAATTAACTCATCCCTAACTTAGGACAATATTATCTTAGCACGTAACATGTTCGCTATGTGTTCGCTCTTTGTCCGCTAATTGTTCGCTTTTATATTTTTCTGACCGCTGATTGATTATTGAAGTCAATTCCTTAATTATTCACTACTTAGCTCTTTTAAACGTTTACTTATCATCTCCTGCAATTCCTGCAAGTCTTCTAGCGTTGCCTTGTTACGAATAAAACCACGAGCACCACTTCTTGCAGTTAAATACGTTCTATGTGCTCGATTTTTTTCATTCCATTTTTGGCTTGCCCGTTTCTGTGATTTTGTTTCTGCCACTACAAATACACCCACCTTAAAATTTTAATAATAACTGCAACGACAATCGCAATTACTGCCCACGCATAATATTTCTTTTCTTGCTTAGTCATGTTATATTTAATGTATGGCAAAAGGGTAAGGCTTGATTGTCTTACCCCGAGCTATTAATTTTCTAGAAGGATTTTGAAGATTTCCTTAATTGCTTTGATTAGCTCTGCTGTAGGTACTGCCCAAGCGCCAAGCATTGCATATTTAGCAATTTTTACGGAAGCTTCGAGATTCTTCTTTTTGTTTTTCTTTGCCATACTATCTCCTTTCTATATTTATATTATAGTATATATACCATATAAATGCAATACTTTTCCACAAAAAAAGCCCGATTTCTCGGACTTTTTACTCTTTATGGTATTGATGTTTAGGATCTATTCTATGGATTACAAAATATCCATCTTCATTGTAATATCCAAAAATTCGGAACTTATTTCTATTCTTGCCTAGATGAAAAATTTCTCTTTCCACTCCAGCAATTATTTCTCTCTCGCTAACTTTACCCTTTGTTCGTAAAAATTCGGATTCAACTTGACTTATGGTCATCTGTCTTCCAACAGTATCAGCTATAAATCTATCTAATGTCCTAATTGCTTCAGGCTTTAATTTTGCAAAGCTATATCTGTTATCTAAGCATCGCTCTATACAAAATTTAAATAAACCTTTTTGTCTTGTATCAGTTAATCGCGAACCCTTATCAATATTAGCGTCAATATTCGTTAACCGTTTCTTCTTAGACATACAACATTAGTCCCCTGAATAGACAGACTTGTAATATACTTTCATATCATGTTTTGAAATCTCTACTTCACAATGAGACCCTTCAGGATATCCCGCACGCGCTCGTCTCCAAGGATCTTCTTGATGAGTTAACGCCTCCAGTTCATTTGCAGATAAATCGCCATAAGTTAACCAAACCGACTCCAATAAATCAAGCACTTTTTGGTCTGTAATATTTGACGTTTCCTTTACATCGATATCTTTCCATCCGTACTCTTTATACTTCTGATATAGCTCTGGTGATACAGGTCCATGTGCCCATGCCTCAAAAACAGTATCACTAATTAGTTCTTCATCATATAGTGCATTAGACCAAGCTTCAGAGTAATATACCAGTTTTTGTAATTTTTTAGGAGATACGGACATTTTATTTAAGAACCAATTTGCAATGTCAAAAACAGAATACTTTTCCATAATTGAATCTCCTCCTTTTCAACTTTATTATGTTATATTTTGTACTCTCTTTCAATACTTTTGTATCATTAAAATTGTTGCTTTTTTGAACTTTTTTCTATTTTTTAACAAAAAAAGCCCGTTTTTTCGGACTTTTTTCACTATTTCAATACAATTAAATCAATTCCACAAGACTGTACTTTTAGTCTTTCAGCAAACTCATTCAACGCTGCGATCTTAAGTTCGTGATAACGCGTACGCCCGTATTGCAATTTTAGACTAACTTGCTTATCTGGATAACCAGCCACATAACGATCGTACAAAATGACTTGATGTGTATGTCTGCACAAACTCAGTGCTTTGTTGACATCATTTAAAACAGCAAGCGCACGTCTTGTCGTGTCACCACTAACATATTCAATCACTTGATTTTCACTGCTATTTTTACCGCTAGCCGATTGTGGCATTCCGTCAAAACTGGGCGAGCGCAAAAAGTTAGCATCCTTGTTTGCCAATCTCAGCAAACCCTCTAAATCATTTTTTAAAAAGTTGCGTGTTTTTTTAGCTGTCTCATGCTCGTCTGCCACTGGAAATAAACTTGATAGTTCCAACTAACCGCTCCCCCTATGTTATAATTAATTATCGTCGTTTTAGGGGGCCACAGTTATTTCTGTGGTTCTTTTTTTAGTTTCTTACGTGTAACTAAGTATCTTTTATGCACTAACTTACCAGTGTTACAACCTGATGAGATTGTACTTCTCGAAACATTTATCATCTTAGATAATTCATCAACTGACTTAGATTCATATTTTTCATCATCGATCGTATCAGTCACTTGCCACAACCAATTGAATTTTCGTTTGCACGTCCTTAATTCCTCACGTGCCTTTTTACGTACTGACAATACCGCTAGCCATCCCCAATCATTGGGATGATTTTCAGCAATATATTCTTCACGATTGTACCACTTAACTTTTTCTCCGTCCTTAACAATATCAAACGTGTCTTCTAAATGCGTCACTGCTAGTCCTAATCTTGCCTTCATGATATCACCTCCACTAAGTCAAATCGTTATAATACATGATCGCCCACATTGTAAATAAACCGATCACAAAACCAAAAAATGCGAAAAATAAACTTAACATTATTCTACTCCTTTAAATTTATTCAAATTTTCTAAGTACCGTACTTGTTGCCACAAGTACGGATCATTATCATCACTTGAGTTACCAAATAAATAAAAATCTCCCACACGCATACGTACATCATTGATCACAGCGATCGGATAGCGGTATGTAGCTAACAACTCTACCAACTTTTCTTTTGCACTCATTTAATCTCATCTCCTAAATAAAACTTAATTGCATCCCTGCAAGCTGATTTTGCGATCCCTTCAAGCAGTTCAACACGCTCACCGATTCCAACTGTCCGTTTGCTAGCTCGTGTCAATGATTTAAAGTCCTTACCATCAAAAGCAATCAAACCAACACCGCCAAGATTATGATGCTTATTTAAAATTTCATCAGCCAGTTTTTCAGGAACAACAAGATAATTTTTATCTCCTAAATACGAAAGCTTGTTCTTGCTTTTGAGATCACTCATTGTCACTTTGATCTCATAGCATCTGATTTCGCCAGACGTATCAAATTCAACATAGTCGCAGCGTTCGTAACCGCTTGAACCTGCACGCCCGATCGTAACCTCAAGTGCTCCGTAACAGCCTAAAACGCTATTTGTTCGTTTGATCAAAGCTTGCTCAATTTCAAGCGTCTGTTTCGTCTTTGACATATTTCAATCCTCCTGCCCTAAACTTTCAAATTCATCCCTAGCAAATAACAAAGCGTCTAACTTGTACTGTGTGCTTTTGATATAGTCATTACATGCGATCAAGTCATAGATAGCAAAGGTAGCCCCACGCTTATAATGCTTAGTACATTTTCGGGATGTATTCATTGCTTCTTTAAGTTCTTTCTTTGTATCTGCGATCCTTTGATCTAGATCTTGTTTAATTTTTTCTAGCTTTAATTCTGGTTCGGTAGCCTTACGCCAGCCCGCCTTGATCAAAGCTTCAACTGGCACATTATCTGAGTAATTGATAAGGCCGCGATCCCACTCAAGTTTTAAGACTTCATTATTTTTCAATTACTTTCCCTCCGATTCGATCCATGAAATTGCTTCTGATAAAATTTTTTGCTTGTTTGTCAGCTGTCTCAATTGGTCCACACGTTCAAATAAATCATCGAAATTATCAAAAGACCAATAAAAGTCCATATTCCCATAGATTCCACAATACGATTCGTCGATTTTGTCCTCTACTTCTTTTAGCTTAGTGCGTAAGACCTTTAATTGCTCTGTATTCATGCAGTCACCTCGTCAATTCGAGCGCATAGATCCGATTATCTAGAACTGCAACGTATTCAATCACGCACTCTAATTGATGTTGCATTAATCGCACTTGCAATGCTCCAACTAAGTCAGTCTTTGTCTTATCACTCAAAAAGTTTTCTAACTTTACAACTTTTTCGGATAATTCTGCTTTTTCTTGTTTTAGTTCTTTAACCACTTGTTCTGTCGATTTCATTGTTCTGATACTCCGTTTTTCATTTCTTTTGCTCGTTTCAATTTCTTTTGTCGACGTCGACGCTTATCACGCTTGCGACTGCGTTTCTTTCCTGTCATTTTGTTTCCTCACTCTCCTTCATGTGCAAATGCTAACAACGACATCAGTGCCACAAACATCCCTAAAAATAAATACTTGACTACTACGATCATTTCTTGCCTCCAATTCCTTTCCGCTCAGCGAGCTTGATTGCTTGTTTAAGTCCATCGTTCCACCCACGCTGATATTCACGACGTGCGATTTCTTTTTCTCGAATATCGACTAACTCTAACAAGTGATCCTTAAAGTCATCTGTCATCTTGCTCAGATTGTCCAATTTTTAGCGCCTCCCGTTTTTTAATTACCTTCCTAGGTAAAAACCCCGCAGACGGATTCGAACCGCCCTGCGCTACAATATGCGGGGTTTATTTGAGTTCTAGTTTTATGATCCTGTGTGTGAGTATCTGGTCAATCAACTTTAGACTCTCTGCAAGCGTTAAGAGTGAACTACGATCAGTCAAATCGTGTTAGTTCGACCAACAAGACTCGCTTGCTAGATCTTGTTGGTAATGTCCCCTTGCACTTTGTCAGCAACAAGGAGATGCTTTTCTGTTGAAACAAATGCAGTTAAATCAGCTTTTCTGCAATAATTTCTGCAGATTAGCCGAATTTTCTGCAGATTAAGCGATCACGCTCATCTTGATATCTAAACTCTCCAGCTTAGTTTCTAAGTACTCTTTGATTGCTTGTTTAGCTTCGATCTTCCACATGCCACCATCTGATTCAAAGAGCGCTGCTTCCATCCCTTCACGCATTCTAAAGACAAACTTGCTTTCTGGTTGCTTGACTTCTAGGAATGTTCGATATGGTTGCAATGTAACTGGGTTAGGAACGCGTGCAGTTGCAACGCTGGCAACTCCTGTGTTGATCTGAACACTCTGGCTAACACCATCGTCGCTAGCAGAGTTAACATGCGATTCTTTCAAGTTCCCGATAACTTGCAACAAAATGTCTCTATCTGTTTCACTGTTCTCAACAAATGCAGCTTGCAAAGCAATGATCAATTCAGATTGACCATACCAGCGTTCATAGCGAAACTCTGGTACGTCTGCTTGAGCTACTGCATACATTGGTCGCTCGCCATGATCGTCCAATCTCCCGACGAGTTGGACTTCAGTCGGAGATTTTACAACTAACATCATTTCATCTGCATTACCTTCACGTTCGATAAAATCAATCATCCCCGTGAGCGTGCTCAATGTAACATTATTTTTTGGGAATTCGGGATGCTCTAATAGTCGCAGACCATCACGATCAACTTCGTACTTGTGTCCATCAACTTCAACAACTTTTTCTTCATACGCCTTACGCGCCAACTCAATTACTTGTTCTAATGCGTTACCTAAATCATTCATTTTTTATCCTCGCTTTCGTTTTTGTAGATCAATCACTTTACCTTGTGACTCTGCTTCAACTTCATCAACTGGCTCGCCTGTATCAGTTTTTAGCGTGCTATCTTGGGGATCAAAGAACGTCTGTCCCTCAACGCCAGATAACAATTCATTCGCATGGATCGCACCTTTTGCATCTTTACCAATCAAAATCGTAGTTGGTACCGAGTTTTCAGGAACTAACTTAGTCTTGACCTGGACACTAACCTCAGCTTGTTTTAAATCGCTTGAAGGCTTGATACCAATTTTCAACTCAATCTCACGTTTTTTGCTTTGGTCCGTGTTTGGATCTAAGATATTCTCGATCACTTCACGAAACGCACGCTCCAGCTTTTCATTTACACCTCCTTCCGCCATTTGTTTGAGATCTAAGTTGATCGTGCTCTTCTTCACCATTTTCTTGCTCCTTTCCGTGATCTGATAACAAAATCTCGGACCACTTCAAAATTTGCTTTTGTTTCTTCCGGGATCACTAAGATCTCGGCATTTGTTGACTTATTCATCAAGACTGCAAAATCTGGTCTGACAGTCTCAACTGTGTATTCATCTTTGCCATCTGTTAGCAAAGCCTCTTTGCGGAGTAGCCGCCCGTTCTTGTCTCGGAAAATCGAGCTTGGCTTTACGTATCTATTTCTCATCGAATCGGTCTCCTTTTATCTGGATCAGTGGCTTCAAGTTCGGCCATTAAACGATCTATCTCACTATCGAGTCTCTTTTGTTCATCAGTACTCAATTTCTTTGAATCACTCTGGTTACTTGACCCATCTTTATTTTTGGCCCAGTCTGGCAGCGTTTCACGCTGGACCACTTTTCTATTTTGCTTTTGTTTGTCTTTTTCCATTTCCAAGCGATCAAACTGTTTACGTAGCTTATCAGCTGACAAAATATTGACTCGCCAAAAATCATCCTGAGTTGCAAACATGATCACATCACCGATCATCTTCCAAGATCGTTCATCACGTTCATTCATCAAACGAAATGTATCGGCCCACTTTTGCAAATTAGGGATCTTAAAGTCTGGCTTGTTCTTCAAGATCTCATCTAGTAACTTACGTGCACAGCGGTATGGTTTTGAGTCAGGTTCATATTTGACTTTCTTTTTGTCTTTTGCCCGAGGTGTGTCTGAACTGCTTGGCAGTTCGGACGTATCTCTTTTCTTACCATTAGTCTTATTACAGTTAGTATTATTACTATTAGTATTATTACTATTAGTATTATTAGTGTCGGGTTTTCCGTCGGCGGTTTCTCCGTCGGCGGGTTTCCCGTCGACGGAAAACCCGTCCACGGTAGGAACGCCGTCATCTTGCGTTTTTTCCAAACTTTTGACAATTTTTTTATTTGGATATGGATTTAAATACCACTTTGCAGTCGACATACGTCCATTTTTATCTCTAGTTTGCTCGATCATCAAATAACCATGTTCAATTAATCGATTCTTTGATCTTCTAAAAGCATCTCTTCCGTCATCCGAACGTTTAATCAGTTCAGATTCATAAAATTGCCAATCGTCGGCTTGACGCCAAAGGATCGAAAATAAACCTTTATCAGACAGTTTCAATTTTTGGTCATCAAGGACTTCGTTCGGGACTTGAGTAAACCCCAAATCGTTTAATTTGTGTAATGCTTGTTTCATTTGAATAACTTCCTTTGCTAACGCTAACGATTGACTCTGTGCGAGTTGATCCACCATTTTGGATCAAGCGAACCTGAGATCTTCTTGTTTTTGACGTCATCTTCAGTCTGAAAGAAAAAGATCCCATTAACATCTCTGAATAAAAATAGTCGATATTCTCCATTCTTCTCATACCACCGTTTTTTCTTAAGTTGGCTAATCGCCGTTACTTTCATTTTTCAATGCCTCCTGCTGCTTATATAACTCATCAAATTGATCACACTGCTTTTGACTCATCAGACCGATATCAGTAACTTGATCAGTGTCCAATAAAATTCCGTGAAAATGGTACTTGTTGTAAAATTGAACTGCACCAATGTTATGAAATTCTGTGTGATGTCTTGCACACAGACACTCTAATCTGTGTCCACGGTGATCAATATGTCGCCGATCATTACCGATCCCGACAGTGTCTTCATGATTGATCTGTAAGTTCTGCTTACTGTGGCAGACTGTGCAGTATCTATACTTCAGACACCACCAAACCTGTCTATCTACATCAACAGTTTGCCACACAAGTTTGTTTGTAGGCGCTATTCCTTCGCGTAGACACGTTTCAATTAGATACTCGATAAATTGTCCAGCAACTTCTTTTGAAACGTCTGAGAGCGAAAATAAGGGCGTTTCAGTGTCTTCACAAAAGTTTTGCTTTAGATCCTTTTTAAGGATTGCTTTTTCATAGCTCGTCTCATAACCTGTCACATCACCTAGATCACTGATCAAGGCATAGATGTATTTACGCTGGCGCTTGCTGATGCTTGGCTCTAATTCGAATAAGCGTATGCCTCTTCGCAATTCTTTTGAAAGAGCTGCTACATCGCTAACTTTGAACGTTGCTAGATCACCAGCAAGCTTAACGAACTCGATTTTGTTGCTCTTCATCTGCTTTCAACTCCAACTGAAGATAATTCTTCAAAAAGTTGCGCTTATCTAACTCATCCACTCGACTTAACAGAAAATCAATATAGTGGATCCGATCACTGCGACACTTGCAGTAATTGCCTAAAACAGTCAATACATCTCTCTTCCATGACTCCATCAATATTTATCCTTTCTGAAGTAATCCAAGCTAACATCTAGCGCATCTGCGATCTTGCACATATTTTTAAATGATGGTTCGCTACCATACATATACCTTCGTAGTGTACTGTCAGAAATACCCGTAATCTTTCCAAGTTTATATACTGTAATTTCCTTATTTTTCAGCAGTTTCTTCAATTTTTTACACATATACATCTCTCCTTGTTTATTGCGCCATAGCGTGATAAAATTTCACTCAGAAAAACAGATTAAAGGGAGCTTTTGAATATGAAATTGGATCACGAATTTGTTCGTAAATTACTCATTAATTTTGAAAAATGCACTGACATCAACGGAATTTCTGAACAATCTCTTAAGAAAGTTGCTGATGATTGTGGCAAAAATTGGGATGAACTGTGCTATACCCTAGAAAAACTCAAGGAAGCCGACTTTATAACTACAAGAATTCTATATGGTAGTAATGTTCCAGTATTCATTCAAAAGGGTAATTTAACCTACAACGGCCATGAATTCTTAGATACCATACGTGATCCCAAAATTTGGAAAAAAACAAAAGAAATTGCACATAATTTTCAAAGCATATCACTGTCCGAACTCTCTAAAATCGGCGCAACAGTCTTAGCAGATGCAGTCAAACATTTTCTTCAGCATTAATTGCACAGACTTCCCAATCATTCGCTGTTAAATCTTCTGCATTAGGATTCCAGCGACTTGATAAAATCTTCCCTTCTCTGTACATTTCTGTACAATTTTGCGTATTAGTAGGTTTTAACACCAATTTATCTTTGCGCCAAAACTTTCGACGCATTCCAAGTTGTATATTTAAGGATGCACCTCTCGTTGCCTGTTGAATATTCATCATTTCGCTCCTTTTGTGTTATACTTTAGTTGAATTTGTTTTTTACTTGGGTCGCACTGCCATGCGATCCATTTTTATGGCTTGAATAACCAGTCCCAGCCTTTCGTCCATTCAGCATCCCGTGCACCCGCGACTGCCATAATGATCAGCGCTAAGATACCAGCCCAGCCAACAACCCATTCTTCGTGTGGTAGAAAACCAGCAATCATTACGCCTGCTAGAATTGCCACGATGTAGCTACTGTTGATCCTCATTGTCATCCACCTCCTCAGTAATATGCTCAAGTACGTCCAGCATCAAATACCAGTGCTCTAAATCAACGCACACATCATGCACATGTAACGACATCGAGCGTAAATGTGCTAAGTTAAATAAGCCACGATCTGACTCGATCACACGATTCATTCGTTTCATATCCTTTTTTAGTTTTGTTTCAAGTTCTGCAATTTTACCTTTGCAAATTTCTAAGCGTTCCTGCATTTCAATTTCCATCTTCATTATCTCCATTTCTCTTTAAGCATTTGGCATACACCGTCAGTTGCGATCAATATCGCTAGTAATACTAATAACTTGATTTTCATCACTTCCTTATGTCGGCAATTTAGCATCCCAATCAATGCGATGCCGGTTTTCTTGCATCCAGCGCTTTGCTTCGACAGCATAAATACCATATGCACTGCCACGCCCCTTAGATGGTTTCAGCCAACCACCTTTGTTACCAATCAAGATTTCTTTCTTGAACTGCGAAAAGATAAATAGCTTTACCCATTCACGATCCTTGCCAAAGCAACATTTCTTGCGAAACTCGTCTAGTGTCCACGTTTCTCCAAGATCCTGATCAACATTGCTTTGCGAATTTTTAGACACTTCATCTTTCGCAATCTTTCTGATAAAACTCTCTAAAAAGTTTTGGACACCCATTTCATCCACCGCTTGCATATATGTATCCCTCCTAAAAAAGTCTTTCTTGTCCTTTAGCTTCATCGCCAATCTGTTCGATAATCATCAATGTCGCTCTTGACGGCACCCAATCCATTAAATAACGATCAACTGTATCAAAATCTTTTTTACGAAGCTGTGATCTAGTTTTTACACCAGTCACTTCCTTAACACCTCGATTAACATCTTTATACAATTGCGCGCGTTGCTTGCTACTTAAAATTAAATGATGTGCTGTGATATAGTTCTGAACTTCTGAACTGATACGTTTGCTCAAGTAGTTGTATTCGCCAGGATCAATTGGAGCATTTTGTTCAAATTCATCCATTCGGGTATTTAGCGCCTCTACTTTATCCGCTGTTTCTAACGTTGAATTAATTGCCAGTTTCAGCATCTCAGTTGGTGACTGTGGTAAGCGTTGCTGTGTTTTTGGATTGAAATAGTTTTCTTCGAGTTCGTCGTACACATCCCATGCCCGATCTGTCCAAGCATCTTTGCGTGTCGGCTTGCTCCTCGCTTTGTCCAAAGGTAAAGCTGACTTGCAAATTTATTAATAGGCAATTCGAAATTTTCGAATTGGCTCTTGAACTCTTTGAGCTGTGCACCTTTCAACAAATAGTAGTGCTTTTTCTCTTCAAACTTTTCTTCGTTATTTTTGAAATTTTGAGCAATTGACTGTGTAGTCGCTCCATAAAATTCAGCAAGTTGCTCTGTTGTCAAAATAACTTGATCATCATATTTGACTTGCTCCAATTTATACATGTTTATTCGCCTCACCTTCTAAAAGTTACATTTTGTATCCAAAAGCTGTAGCAAAAATCTTCTCTTTCGGAATACCAAAAAAGTTTTCTATTTTTTGCATTGTTTGTGGTCTTGGTGTTCTAAAACCTGTTTCGTATGACTGCCACGTTTTCGGGTTAATATCCAATATTTCTGCGATTTCTGCTTGTGTTAGTCCTTTTTCTTTTCTTAAAGATGCTAACATTGACATAATCATCTCCTCTTTTCTCTAAGCTACATTTCGTAGCTTTGAACAATTATTAATATACACTACTATTTGTAGTTTGTAAATATATTTTCGCTACTTTTTGTAACTTTTTTTATTTTTCAATTTATCAATGCTACTTAAAGTAGTATTATTAAGTTGTAAAACTACTAGGAGGCGACAAAATGTTTAACATTCGACTTAAAGAGCTTAGAAATCAAAAAAATATGACTCAAGATGAACTCGGAAAAGTTTTAAATGTCTCTGGAAAAACTATAGGTACATGGGAACGTGACTCGAGGCAGCCAAATATAGAAACTATTAATGCTTTAGCAAATTATTTCAACGTTTCTACCGATTATCTTTTGGGACGCAGAGAAAATAGCAAAACTAAAAATGATGACAAGCAAGTTGATCTTACTGGAATCGGTCAAAAAGAAGATGAGGAAAAAATATTTTCATATGAAGGTAAGGAAATACCTAAACAGGATCTAGAACTTATACGAAGAATTTTAGAAACTGGAGAATATAACGAGTAGGTGTTTGGTATGTATGATGAATTATCAGAAGTAATAGAATACTTAAAATCAATCGCTGATAGGTTCGATATTGAATATTTTTGGCCTTCTGCGCTGAGCCCATCGACTCCGCCTGCTGCAAAACCAAGCAAAAAAAGAATCGTCATGAATCCAAACTGGCATAATGAGCGTGAGATTCCATTTCAATTTGCTCACGAGATCGCACACATTTTAAATGATGATGATACTAACTGGGTCTATTACTATCAAGGAGTACATAATGGGATATCTAAATTAGAGTACGAAACAAACAGGCAAGCTGTGCGTATCGTATTATCATATTTTGATCAAAATCTGATCGAATATAATCCTGTTAGATTTATGCAAGCATTTGCTATTCCAAGCCACTTGAGTAATGTGGTTAATGAAGAACTTGGTGCCTACTGCGCAGGAACGCAAGAAAAACTAGACTTTAATAATTTTGTGTAATTCATATAGTCCAATAAACTGATGACTCTAAAAGCCGGAACAAAACATATTTAGGGGATGATTTTACATGTCGAAAAACAACAAAATTTCAGAACCACTATACATGAAAGTTTGGTTCTGGATTCTTGTCAGTGCTGTATCACTTAGCCTAGCATTTGCCGTGTATTGCGCTGTAACTGCAATGCTAGATGAATACTTTGCATACATGTTCTGCTTTAGTTCAGGATTATCTATTTTTGGTCTTCTTTGGCTATTATTTCACTTAATCAGAAAAAAGTCAGTTCGTGCTCCACTAATTACTCTATTTTCTGGAATTGCTCTAATTGTTATCTCTATAGCTGGATTCTATTATTCTGTGCCTGAATTAAGTGGCAGAGGTAATTTAACAGCTAACCAGAGAAAGAATCTTGATGGCTATTCCAAAAATGAACTTCTTGAATCCGAGAAAAAAGAATCTGAAAAAGATGATGACTACTCTGAGTACTATTCATCAGATGATGATACTGATGAATATACTTCTGATGATTCAAAAGAATCTGAATCTAGTGAGAAAATTTCAGCTGAATATCGTGCAGCGCTAAAGTCAGCTGAATACTACGCAAATGAAATGCATATGTCTAAAACAGGCATATATCATCAATTAATTTCTGATGCTGGTGATAAATTCCCTGCAGATGCTGCTCAATATGCTGTTGATCATGTTGATGCTGATTGGAAAGAAAATGCTCTTAAAACAGCTAAAAGCTATCAGAAAGATATGCATATGTCTAACGAAGCTATTCGTGATCAGCTAACTTCTGATGCTGGTGAACAATTTACACAGGAAGAAGCAGACTACGCTATTCAGAATCTTAACAACTAGGTAGTGATTAATATTCAAGGGTAAATCTCCAGAGTTTCAATTTTCCCAGATGATTCACTAATCTAGCCTAGATCAGGCTCTCTATAGTTGACAGGTTAACAAAATTATATCTTGTCCAAACACTGATGACGTTAAAAGCTGAATTTAAAAGTTGGATAGTATACCTATTCTCAAAATAAACAAGTTGCAAGGAGTTTTTATAATGGATGAGAGAAAAAAATTGCCACAAATACTCAAAATACTCGATGATACTACTGTAGTTGTAAATTTGGGAATACGTGATGGCATTACGACTAAAGATACACTTAATATACTAGATAAACACAAAATTACGTTAACAGATCCCTGTACAAATGAAATTCTTGGAAATATCAGACAAATGAAAGAAAAAATTTTTGTAACAGAAGTTCACGAAAAATTTTGCATCTGTGTATCAAAATATACAAAAATTAAAAACCATAATCCAGCTATAGAAGCTTTGATGAAACCATTTGAGCCTCTAACTGAAGGAAAAAACAAACAGACCAAGCAAATTATCGGAAATTCTATGAATATAAACGACGATGAAGTTTCAGGTTTATATACGCATAATACTGTTCACATAGGTGATGAAGTTTGTGTCGTTGAAAAATAGTTTTCGTTGACGATTGAGGATGTACGTGTTAAACTACATTTAGTTTGAAAGGTACACCCAAATAGAGTAGTGTGCACGAGGTACCCCTCAATCGTCTTTAAACACGATTGGGGGGTATTTTCGTTGAAAAATAGATGCAATTCTCCGATTAGTTTACCCGAACAAGAAGCTATTTCTAAAGGTCTGAGGAAATGTAAGAATTGTTTTTAAAAACGGACCGTCCCCGTGACGGTTTTTAAAAACACTACAAAAGAACATACATTCGAAAGGAGCGATAATATGGCAAGTTATAGAAAATTAAAGTCTGGCTGGAAAGTTATTATTTCTAAACGGGACAGCAATGGACAACTAAAGCAAGTATCAAAAAACGGCTTTGCGACCAAAAACGAGGCCAAGATGTACGCTGCCAAGATTGAGTCACAACAGTTTGGGGTTATACAACAAAAAAAGAGCATGCCTTTTTCAGATTACTTTTATGACTGGTTTTCGCTTTATAAAAAAAATAAACTTGCTAAAATAAGCCAACAGCGTTACTTGATCATCTATAATGCTATACAAATTTTTTTTGGTACTACTCATGTCAAAAATATCACTCGTCAAAAATATCAAGAATTTATTAATTGGTATGGATCTAACCATGCTAAAGATACAGTTTTAAAAACACACCGGATCATCCGTTCTTGTGTTAAATCTGCTATTTTCGATGATATCATCTCAAAAGACTTTACCTATAACGTAGAAATTATTTTTGACAAATCAAGAGACATCACAGTAGAATATCTATCAGTTAGCGAAATACAGCTATTGTCAAAGACGCTCAAGCAAAAATTGAATCCTAGATATCCTTCAAGATATATGATATTATTTGCAATTTACACTGGAGCTCGACTTGGAGAAATTCAAGCATTAACGTGGTCAGATATTGACTTCGATCACAATACTGTGTCCATTAATAAATCATGGAACTATCATGATGGTGGTGGCTTTAAAGAAACCAAGACTGAGTCATCCAATCGCGTTATTCGTCTTAACGGTGGCCTATTAAGCTTACTAGCTCAACTTAAACCAAATGATCCCAAAATGGTTTTTATGTCTTCTTTTGGCTCTATACCGACATCTAATGCCGTTAATAAAACATTGCGATCTGTCATGAAAGAATGTTCCATAGTTAAAAATAATTTTCACTTTCACAGTCTTAGACATAGTCACGTAGCCTATCTGCTCTATCAAGGAATAGATTTATATGCTATTAGTAAAAGATTGGGACATTCCGATATGACAACAACAGCTAAAAAATATGCTTACTTGATAGACGAACATAAAGCGCAATCAGATGATCTTATAGAGGCTGCTATCAATGATATTTAAAATTTGTTGTCCTGTTGTTGTCCAACAAGTCCTGCACTCCTTTAAAATCAATATAGTTACATGCCCAGGTGATGCATCTTAATATGCAGTTAAAAACAGTTAATTGTGTTAAATCAACGTTTTCAAAGACAACGATCAGTTAAAAAATGATATAAATTTATATTTTGTTGTCCAGTTGTTGTCTCGTGTAAGCTAGCACCTTGTATTTTTTACGGGGTGCTATTTTTATAAAAATAACCCCAACCAGCGAACCGATCGGGGCACGTTCATCTAGTGACGGTCTTTCAACCAATCATAGATGATGCTTGATACCAGATTGACTAGGATAGCCAAAATCAAGCTTA
>ERZ808051.562-NODE-562-length-38207-cov-9.949043_pt1 | contig 38207 bp, 31 predicted proteins | sample MGYA00380199_ERZ808051 | MGnify/ENA primary metagenome ERZ808051 (study PRJEB31490, sample SAMN06133391) | mouse gut metagenome | isolation source: J11 | host: mice | place: China: Chengdu | collected 2015-05 ...
GAAGCCCAATGACAAGCTTGCTACTTTATGCTCTTTTTCCTAGAGTCAAACGGAAAGAATTAACGTCGTTTACTATACTTCGTAATTCTTGCTGGCACCGCTCAACATTTTTGCTTTTGTGTCTTACCTTTACTTACGCAGACTAGACACTCTGCGTCCCAACAATTACTTCGTAGGAGAATACTATGCCGGCCATCGTAGAAACATTATTTGATATTGTATATTTAGTATCTGTCATCACGATCGGAATTACTATGATCATCAAAAGCCGTGGCAACAGGCAGTATCGTCTGTTCGGCATCATGGCGGTCGTGCTTGGCGCAGGAGATTCTTTTCACCTGGTGCCCCGGGCCCTGGCCCTTTGCACTACCGGGTTAGAGCAGTACACCACCGCCCTCGGGGCAGGCAAATTTATCACTTCCATCACCATGACTGTATTCTATGTTATCCTGTATTATGTATGGCGGATCAGATACAGAGTCAATGATCGCAACAGCATTACGATTGCCGTCTACTTGTTGTCTGTTTTCCGTATTATATTGTGTCTGATGCCGCAAAACAGATGGCTGAGCACAGCATCCCCTCTTTCCTGGGGCATTTACCGCAATATTCCATTTGCACTGTTGGGGTTGATGATCATCATTCTATTCTATAGAAGTGCCAAAGAACACAAAGACAATGATTTCAAATATATGTGGCTGACGATCGTACTGAGCTTCGGTTTCTATATCCCGGTCGTACTCCTGGCGGATATCATTCCCATGATCGGAATGTTGATGATTCCGAAGACATGCGCATACGTATGGACTGTACTGATCGGTTTTGGGGCTATGAGAAAAGAAAATGCACGCGCGTAAGCGCTTCAAAAGCAAATTTACGATATGCACGGAGGATTATTATGAAAAAAATATTGAATACTTCTATGATCTACTTTATCTTAGCGATCGCTGCAGGTGTGTTTTATCGGGAATTTACCAAATTCCACGGATATACAGACAAAACCGTACTGTCGTATGCCCACACCCATCTGTTTGTGTTCGGAATGATACTGTTCCTGATCATCGCCCTGTTTTGCAATCAGAATCATGATCTGCTGCAAAACAAGACATTTAAACGTTTCTACATACTCTATAATATCGCGCTGCCATTTATGGTATGCACTTTATTCGCAAGAGGTATTCTGCAGGTTCTGAATATTGCCCTGACCAGAAGAACCGATGCCATGATCTCCGGAATCGCCGGTATCTCGCACATTCTGATCACAATTTCGTTATTTATGTTGTTTACGGCATTAAAGAAAATATTTTCATAAATGCTTACTTCGACATTTCCTGCCGAACCTTTTTCCCTCCCACGGATCCGCCTACACCCCGCAGGCACACCGCTCCCTCCGGGCATGCGTCTACACACGCGCCGCATCGGATGCACTCCATCGAGTCAGGTTCACTTACCGGGTCAACTTCCATCTTGCAGACATGTCTGCATTTCCCGCAGTGAACACACTTATGTGGATCCACTTCCAGATGACAGATGCTGATCTTGTTCATAAGGGCATAGATTGCACCCAGCGGGCACAACACACGGCAAAAGAACCGGTAAATAACAATACAGCCTGCGATGGTCACGATAAGTACCGCCATTTTCAAAGTAAAAAGGGAACCTATCGTCTGTCTTAACTGTGCGTGGGCGCTCAACAATGGAATGCCGCCCTCCAGAGTACCCGCCGGACAAATGTACTGACAAAAGGCCGGTTTGCCCATACCCATATAGTCGGTAACCGCTATTGGCAGTATGATGACAAAAACAACAAGTACTACATATTTTATATAAGTAAACACTTTTTTCAGTCTAAGCTTGGGTGACGGAATCTTATGGATCAGCTCCTGCAGCAGGCCGAATGGACACAGCCATCCGCAGACTGCACGCCCCAGCACCACACCGAAAGCTAACAAAATCCCAACAACATAAAAACTGAATGAGTAATTCATGGAACCGCTCACTGCCTGCAGCGCCCCGATCGGGCAGGCAAGACCTGCCGCCGGACAGGAATAACAGTTTAAACCTGGATTGCAGAACTGCTTCCACTTTCCCGTATACAGTTTCCCACCGTTGAAATTCAGAAGATGCGCATTAGAATATCCAAACGCGATCACCTGAATTATTTTTCTTTTAAGCCCATATTTCATCTGCATTTCTCACTGCGCCTTTCATCCTGATCATTTATCTCTTTACCCGAGCCCGATACATTCAAAGCAGATATTAACAGCCTTGTTCAGTACGGTTCCCATCTCGCCTCTGGCTGCTCCATACCATACGAAACCACCTGACATAATAAGCAGTGCAAAACGCGCCAACCATTTTTTCCTATGATTCATTCCGATACTCCTCCACAAACTTCCTGCCATCAGCCTCCTACTGTCCATTCAGATACTCTTCCACAAACTTTTTATATCCCTCAACGTCAGCTCCGACAATAGGATCTCCCACGACATTGCCGTCTTTATCAATAAAGATTGTGGTCGGAACACCGATTACGTCCTTGAGAATCAAGGCAAAATCCTGATTTGCAATGATCTGTGCAAAATCTGCTCCCGCATTATCCAGAATCGCCTTTGCCATCTCGATATGCTCCGTATCCTCTTCCCCGGCAATATCAATGACCAGTCCTACCAACTGCACATTATCCGGCATTTCTTTTGCCCACTCTCCAAGGGCGGGCATCTCTCCCACGCAGGGGCCGCAGAATGTACCCCAGATATTCATGACCGTCAAGTCTTTGTCCTCAAAAATACTCTCTGTTATCGTATTACCGTCTAAATCCACTGCCGTAAAAGTAAGGCCCGTGCTTTCTTCAGGAACCGCCCCTGCTTCCTCCTCTGCACCGTCTGCTGTCTGATCTGATTCATCCGCTGTTGCACTGCTTGATTCCTGATCGGACCCTTCGACTGCACTGCCCTCTGACTGTGTACCGCATCCGGTCAAAAGAACTGCCATAAGAAATGACGCCGCAAAAAGACTGATCCATTTCCTTTTACTTGTTTTTTCTTCTCGTCTTATATTCTTTTTCATAATCTGTTTCACTTTCCCTCCATATATGATAGATATTCCATCGCAGTATATCTGCCTAATGAATTGTACCATAAACCAAATACACACTGCAAGCGGGGGAACCTCTTAATTCTACTGGCATAAAATGGAGTAAAACCACATAGGATTATAGGTTATAGATTATGTACTACGCTCTATTTATCTTGTTACTGCTTGTTCTGTTTTGTTCGATTTTTTCATGGGTACGCCGTAAAAAGGTGATCTGCAAAATCCGCTGTATGGATAAATGTCAAAAATGTAACCTGGTGGATGAACTTGCATTCCCTTTTGGTTACACTTATCATTGCCGCTGCGGCTTCTTCTCTTCTACACTGGATGCATGGCAGAAAACTGCCGGTTACACGTGGTTTTACGATTATATGGCTCCACGGTTCCAGATGGTTTTCGATGCGCTCCCCGTATATTTTGACTATCGCGGCAAAACCTGGCTGATTGAATTATGGAAAGGACAGTATGGCATTAACACCGGCGCAGAACTGGGTATTTATCATGCAGACAGACTCCTGTCCGAAGCAGAATATCAGACGACGCGCTTTGACGCCGTCGAAGACAATGAAATGCTGCCATGCACCATGCGCCTGTGCACGAAAGACACGGACTGTATACAGCTTTCTGAGCAGCATTGGTGGCTCACCATGTTCCTGCCCGGTCTTTTTTCCCGTCCTTCCGATCTATGCCTCGAAGTTTCCATCTGTTTTCCCAATACAGAAATGTGCAATGCTTTCTACGAGGGTCTGTGCCGTACCGGATATGACACAGAACATGTCTGTATCCACGGTCACTGTCTTTCCCTCACTTTCCACAAACCACTTCCTGAAGACTACGGTCTGTTGACACGTTTTCACCGCCGTCTGTCACAATGCCTGAACCGGATGTACTGCAAATTATACGTATGGGTCACCCGGCCCTTTGTCAACGCGGAAGATCGTATCCTTTACCTGTACTTCTTCCTGCCGGTTCTGTTCAGACGACTTCTCAGAATGCGGCGTTTCCACAGACATTGCCATAAGAAAAACGGCTGCTGCCGTCCAAAATTATGAGTGTTGCAAGCCGCCTCGAACGCGCTTTTGCACAGGCGCCTGTTCTTCCCTTTAACAGACGAAGCAAATACGTCCTTGTGAGCGACTGCCACAGGGGCGTAGGCACCTCTTCCGACAATTTTCTCAAAAATCAGCATCTGTATTTTGCTGCGTTGGAACATTACTATCGTAGCGGCTTCACCTATATCGAATTGGGGGATGGAGAAGAATTATGGGAAAACAGAAATCTGCGCAATATCATGGAAATACATGACGACGTATATGATATGCTCGCCCGTTTCAATGCAAACGGCCGCCTCTATCTGCTCTACGGCAACCATGATCTCGTCAAAAAACGCAGCAAATATATCCGTAAGAACTACTACCTGTACACCCAAAGTAAGTCAGCACCGGGAGGCAGATCTAACCCCTGCCAAACGGACCGGGATCTGCCCATCTGTCACGAAGCTGTCATTCTGCAGTCGGATTCCTTACCAGAGCGCTCTCTGTACCTGACACATGGACACCAGGCAAGCCTGCTCAACTCCACGTTCTGGCCTGTGGCGCGCTTTCTTGTACGCTATTTCTGGAGTCCGCTTGAAAACCTTGGCGTTCTGGATCCCACCAGCGCAGCAAAAAATTATGAAGTCAAAGAAAAATGTGAGGGACTCCTGCGTGCCTGGGCGGAAGAACAGGGCCATATTCTCATTACCGGACATACACACCGCCCGGTAATGCCCAAGGAACCCTCCTACTATTACAATACAGGCAGCTGCGTGCATCCACGCTGCATCACATGCATAGAAGTGGAACGAGGGACGCTGACATTAGTCAAATGGAGCATGCAGGCACGCCTCGACAGCGTACTGTATGTAGCCAGAGAAGTAATCGGCGGTCCGATAAGCCTGCTATTCTGAGCTGACAGACATAAAGAGGCTGCCGCCTGACCGGTAATCCGGCTTTGGCAGCAGCCTCATAGCACATTGGAGTGTATGCCCTCAGTTAACCCTTAACCGCTCCGGCTGTCATACCTTCGATAAAATATCTCTGGAAACAGAGGAAAACGATAAATACAGGGATAATACCAAACATAGACCCGGCAATCAATACATCGTAGTTATTGCCGTAAGGTGTCAGCAGGGTATTCAATCCTATCGGAAGTGTAAACTTCTCAGCACTTCTGAATACAAGCATCGGCCACAGCACGTTATTCCATGCACCCATCGCACACAGGATGGACATAGCCGCGAATGCCGGCTTCGTGATCGGAAGCATGATCTTAAAGCAAATACCATACTCCGTAGCGCCATCGATACGTCCTGCATCCAACAGTTCCTTAGGCAGCCCTGTCATGTACTGTCTAAAGAAGAAGATCGTGGATGCACCACATACACCTGGCAAAATAACACCTGCCATGGTATCGATGAGTCCTATGCTGATCATTTCTTTATACAAAGGAAGAATCAGGATCTCGAAAGGAACCATCATTGTCGCTATAACCAGGAAGAACAAGAAATTCTTCAATCTGTAATTATACATGGTCAGGCCGTAAGCAACTATGTAGCAGATAAACAGTGTACCAATAACGGAAATTGCTGTCAGGATCAAACTGTTTTTATACCACATGAAATATTTCTGGCCGTCTACGTTATTACCAAACAGATATTTATAGTTCGCAAGCGTCATGGAACCAAAATCCAAATCTACGCTAAGACCTCTACGGATCAACTCCGTACCGGGTCTAAAGGACGCGATCAGTCCCGCTACAAGCGGAAATACGATAATAAAAGAGAGTATTGCAAAAAAGCCTGTGGCAATGATGGATAAGATCGTTCTCTTTGTCTTCATGCCCATTGTTTCTGCCGCATTTACAGAGGATGTGTTTGCCATATTAATCTTCCTCCTTCTTAAATGTTCCGTTCAAAACAAGCTGAACTATATTGATAGCTAATGCAATTACAAGCAGTACAATACCTACCGCGCTGCCGTAGCCTAACTGGTTCTTGGCGATACCACGCTTATACAGGTATCCAACGATGGTCAGACCGATATTGTTCGGTGAATCGGGACCCGCCCATAACATATAGGCCTCCATGAACATTGCCAGACCTGCATATACACTGATCGTAAGTACATAGATTGTTGTCGGTTTTAATAAGGGGATGGTGACATATCTGAATTTCTGCCAAGCCGTTGCACCATCAATATCGGCTGACTCATATAATGCCGTGTCAATTGCTTTCAGACCGGAAATGAAATAGAGCATGTTAACGCCGGTCCATCTCCAACACGCAACAATTAAGAGCGCTGTAAGACCCGTCACTTTCATTTTCAGCCATTTAAAGGTTCCAAGACCTAACGCCGCCGTGATCACGTTCATCTGACCCGTATTATACTCAGAGAACATCAGACGGAATAAAGTACCGGAAATAACTACGGAAGTAAGCGCCGGAACATATAAGCACGCTTTCCAGAATCCTTTTGCTTTCACCAGTCTGGAATCCATCAATACCGCAAACATCATCGGGAACGGAATCAACAGTACCAGTGTCAAAATCATATACTCAAAACTATTCAGAATTGCTGTGTGGAACACCGTATCTTTGGTTAATTTGATAAAATTATTGAATCCAACCCACTCCGTGCCTGCAGGCTTAATATCCTGAAAGCTCATGGTAATGGTGCTGCACAGCGGATAAATCCAAAAGAACGCAAAACTTAAGATAAAAGGAAGGACAAACACGTAGGGCGCTGCCTTCTGTGAATAGAAAAACTTCTTGAATTTGCTCATAGACACACACTCCTTACCCAATACATTTTGTCAAAAAAGGGCAGCTTGGTTAAAGCTGCCCTATATTGTTAGTCTTCTCTCACCCCGGAAAAATCATCAAATCAATTCTTCCGAAGTAAATTCCTGCGGAATTTACTTTACTGCTCGAGATCTACTACGTCCTGTGCTGCCTGTAATGCTTCGTCAACAGAAACGCCGTTCTCAAGAACATCGTTCAGTGTTACATTACACATCTGCTCGTTGATTGTCGGGCTGATTGCTACTGTGTAAACTGTTCCGATATCATCTTTGATGCCGTAAAGAACATCGTAAGGATAATTTCTGAAGAACTGGTTGTACTGGTTATTGTCATCATGTGCAAATGCATCATCATTCCAAAGTACTGTGTTACATACGTCGAATCCAAGGTTATCCCAGATCAGCTGCTCGCCTTCTTCAGACATCTTAGCCCAGCAAAGGAACTCAGAAGCAAGATCTTTGTCACCTGCCTGCTGTGTTACAACTGTACCTGTACCACCGATACCTACGGAACACTTCTGGCCTGCTTCGAATACAGGACATTTAGCGATGTACCAATTGCCTTTTTCCTCAGGCATGTAGTTTGTGAAACGGCTCATATACCACATAGCTTTCGGGAAAGATGCGATGTTGTGGTCAAGAATGTTCTGGAAACCAGCCTCTAAGTCAACATGTCCGTCAGGAGATACCTGAGCCAGACCACTGTTAACCCAATTCTGCTGCATTGTCAGCATCTTCTTAACGGAATCAAGCTGTACGTTTGCTGTACCGCCGAAACCACCTGTCCAGTCCTCACCATGCTCAGCCATGGAAATCCACAGCCAGTCACAGCCTGCTGTATCAACAGATGTCCAGTATTTGCCTTCCGGATTACCGATTGCTGCTAAATATTTCTCGCCGAGTGCTGCATAGTCATCCCATGTAACAACTGCGTCTACTTCTTCCTGTGTGATGCCTGCCTCTTCGAGAACAGCCATGTTATAGTACATAACAGTTGCACCTACGTGATAAGGAATACCATAGTAATGTCCGTCAGAACCAGCATAGACATCCATTCTGGCAGGAACCATTGTATCTAAGTAAGGCGCTGCTGTGTCATCCTGAGGAACAAGCCATGTATCAAGACCTGCAACTACGTTCGGGAACTGGCCGATCTCAACGTCACAGATATCAGGTGCGCCTGTACCTGCTGTCAAAGATGTAAGTAATTTAGTATGCATATCTGCATAAGGATATGTAGTACAGGTAATCTCGATCGTTCTGTCGGGATTCTGCTCATTCCATTTCTCAACCATGTTGCCGTAGTGCTGTCCGTGTAACTCAACGAATGTCCACATCTCCATGTGTGTACCGTTGGGATCACCAAATGTACTTGTAGGAATCTCTTCCTCTGCTGCTGCCGCATCCTCTGCCGGAGCCTCTTCGCCCGCATCTGCTGCTGCACCATCATCTGCTGCTGCGCCGTCATCTGTTGCTGCTGTGCTGCCGCCGTCTGCTGCCGGAGCATCACTGCCGCCGCATCCTGCAAGGATGGAAGCAACCATTGTGACACTTAACAAAGTAGCCAATACTTTCTTTTTCATTCCTTTTCCTCCTTTAATCTGATGAAAAAAATGGTCTGGACGTCCGGTTAAGCCATCACTCTAATACTTAAACTAATTTAGCCAAATACATAATGTGATGAATTTTATCAAAAAATGTGGTCATTCTGCCTTTAACTACCACCAAGCATTTAAGCAACTTGCACATTTTTTCTTTCTTGACCGTCGTCTTATGTTCATATTGTACAATACCCCCCCCCAAACGTCAATACCTATTTCTAAACATTTTAGATTATTTTAGATTGTTTTAGATTATTTTGAATAATTTAGGTTGTCATAAAATATTTGCTGACTCCCATTTGTTATATGGACATGCGTTTTTACGCATAACAGCGCGCAGCTCTACATAGCATCCGCATGCTCTGCACATGCCGTCTGCCAACAGATCGCACGCTTTACACAGAGAAAGCCGCTCCTCATAAAGCGGCTTCTCTACTTTCAATTCTTCATCCAGATTCTCAATATAAGTGCGCAGATTATCAAAGTACGCACTCTGATCCATATCTCTCGTAAGGCATTTACGGCAGATACGTTTTGTCTCTATCTCCATCAGTTTTTATGCCTTTCTCTTGATCATGCCGGCTCCACCCTCGCTGCTTCCGGGTTTGCGAAGCAAATCCCGCAATCGAGCCTGCCCGATTTATTAACGTATGCGGAAGCTGATCACGCTGCATGCCGGCGCTGTAAAGTACACTTTGCCATCCCTGATCTCATAAGCTTCAAAGACTTCTTCCCTGACATTTTCCGGCTCTTCAAATGTATTGTGCGCATGCATCTCCTGCTTGAGGATTGCTGCCGTGATCTGTTCGGGCTTAAGCTCCGCAAAAGCCATCTCCACCGGTACGTCTTCGCTGACGGACAGATTGCCAAGCGTCACATTGACATAGCCCTGCTCATCTACGGAAACAGATTCGCTCAGAAGCGGCGCCTGATATTCTTCCTCCACGCCGATCATCTTATTGTCCGCAATGCTGCTCTCCACAAGCTCCGCATCCTGATGATGCTTATACATATGGAATACATGGTAAGTAGGCGTGAGAATCATCTTCGGACCCTCGGTCAGGATCACAGACTGCAGCACATTGACCATCTGTGCGATACAAGCCATCTTCACGCGGTCGCAGTGTTTGTTAAAGATATTCAGCGTCAGCCCCGCCACCAAAGCATCTCTCATGGTATTCTGCTGATATAAGAATCCCGGATTGGTGCCCGGCTCCACAGTAAACCAGCAGCCCCACTCATCCACGATCATACCGATCTTCTTATCCGGATCATACTGATCCATGATCGCGCCGTGACGGTCGATGAGTTCTTCCATATAAGCCGCCTTGGCCATTGTCTTATACCAGGCCTTATCATCAAAATCCGTAGCGCTTCCCTTGATCTTCCATCCTTCCGGATGTACATAATAATGCAGGGATAAACCGTTCATAAAGCCTTTGGGCCCAAACTCTTCGTCAGGCTGCGGACTCTGGAAACAAGTCTTAAGCACACCCTCCGTCCAGAAGTAATCTGCCACATTCGCCCCACAGCAGATCTTCTGGATCGGTGCTGCATGATCGTAATGCCTTACATACGTCTGATATCTTCTATACAGATTGCCATAATACTCCGGCGTCATATTGCCGCCGCAGCCCCAGTTCTCATTACCCACACCGAAATAGTCGATCTTCCAGGGCTTGTCATGCCCATTCTTCTTGCGCAGGTCAGCCATGGGAGACACACCGTCAAAAGTAATATACTCTACCCACTCGCTCATCTCCTGCACGGTGCCGCTTCCCACATTACCATTGACATAGGTCTTACATCCAAGCTGGTCACACAGCTCAAAAAACTCATGTGTACCAAAACTGTTGTCTTCCACAACACCACCCCAATGGGTGTTGATCATTTTCTTCCTGTTCTCCTTAGGACCAATACCGTCCATCCAGTGATACTCGTCTGCAAAACAGCCGCCCGGCCAACGCAGTACCGGAATCTTCATCTCTTTCAACGCATCTACAACATCTGTACGCATACCGTTTACGTTGGGAATATCAGACTCCTCTCCCACATAAAGCCCCTCATAAATACATCTGCCCAGATGCTCGGAGAAATGTCCGTAAATTTCCGCATTGATGCGGCCTTTCTTATTACGTTCGTTAATATACAGTTTTGCCATATCGCTTCCCTCTCTTTCAGGCCTGTCGTCCTATTCGCCTGACGACATCTGCCAGTTCTACCGGATATTGTTTCCTTCGATCATTCCCCTTTTTATTCTCCTGATCCTAGAAATGAAAATCCGGCCGGCCATCTTTCCACCCAAACTTCATGAGCATGGCATGACGATTCGGATTATAAAGCGGATCTCCTACGATCTCCGTCTCTGTTCTCGCATGGAAGACCAGAATGTCATTCCCCTCTTCATCTACTGTAAAGCTGTTGTGTCCGGGTCCGTATATTCCCACTGATTCATCGGAACACAGAACCGGATACCTGTCCTTGTGCCAGGACAGGGGATCCAGAAGATCGGAATCCTCGTCTGCCGTCAACATACCCATACAGTAATCTACACCTGTTTCCGAAGCGGAATAAGTCATATAAATCTTCCCGTTTCTCTTGAGGATTGCAGGCCCCTCGTTTACCCAGAATCCTACTCTCTCCCAGTCATAATCAGGCGTTGTCAAAAGCACCTGAACTGTCTTGAGCTTATAGGGCGTCTCCATCTCTCCGATATAAAGGTTGGAAATCTGCTTGCCTACGCCAACTTTCTCCGCCCAGATATAGTACCATCTGCCCTTGTTCTCGAACACGGTTGCATCCAGTGAAAATCCCTCAAAAGAGAACTCATCTGCATCTGCTCTGCCCATCTTACCTTTCTCTACCCACGTGCCGGTCATCGGATCTTCATCTTTACACTCCAGCACATAAGGCCTGATCGCCCATATCGCGTCTTTTTCGCCGCCTGCAAAATATATGTACCAGGCTCCGTTGATATAATGCAGTTCCGGCGCCCAGATGTGATAACTCATAATGCCCGACTCATGCTTATGCCATACTTCTACTTCTCCGGCATCCGCAAGGCCCGCCAATGTCTCTGATCTGCGGAGCACAATGCCGTCATAAGCCGGCACGGAAGCCGTAAAATAATAGTTCCCGTCCGTATGCCTGTATACGTAAGGATCCGCCCTCTGCATAATCCACGGTTTGTTGTAGAGTAACTCCTTTTCATCCCTCATATTCATCACACTCCCATTTAATATATTATTACATTTAAAATATTTTAAACTTAACTAAATTATATTTGATTTTACCCATTAGTGCAACCGCTATTTTCATTTTGTATTGAAAAACAAAAAAATCTTTAGAACTTCATATATTCTTACATATATTATAGTAAGATCCGTCTGTGAGGAACCTTATGAACACATTGTCTGTGGCAATCGTAGGCCGTTTAGAAGATACCCGCAACTATGAAAATGCTATGGAAAATCTCAATTTCCCTCATGTCACTACTCTCAACCCGCAAGAGGCCGCCCAGGCAAGCCATCTGCTTCTCCCCGGCGGCGGCGATATCACGCCCCTCTTCTTCGGCCAGCAAAACCACGGCTCCCGTCACATCGATACTGAACTGGATCTTTTGCAGCTTCAGACGCTTGCCCTGTTCATGGAACAGAGGAAACCTGTTCTTGGCATATGCAAAGGTCTTCAGATTATCAACGTCCATCTGGGCGGCACGATCACGCAGCATATCGATACTGCCGACAACCACAAATGGACGGGATACGACCAACAACATTACGTCTATCACAGCGGTACTGACCGCAGCGACTTCTTCTATCAGCTGTATGGCGCAAGTACGTTGGTGAACTCAGCTCATCATCAGGCCGTAGACAGACTGGGCGATGGTCTGTCGGCAGTGTGCCGCGCAGGTGACAATATCATAGAAGGAATCCGACATACATCCCTGCCCGTCATTGCCGTACAGTGGCATCCCGAGCGCATTCCTGACCACGGCGGAGAACGGCTTCTTCGGTATTTTATGGACAGTACCGCTCAATTTTACAGTTAATAGTATATTATTTGTAACTATTTAGTTCCATAAAATTATACGAAACGTTAATTTTTATACTTTTAGTACCTAAATAATATACTTTTCATTTACTATTTTTTTATTCCTGCACAAAAATAAACGAAACGTTTATTTTTCCCTAATAAAAAAACGTTCCGTTTATTTTCATACTGTTTATTTCCACAGCACATAAATGCCCTATTTACTTTTGAACATCTGCTCTAACTGAGCAATACCCTCATCGAATCGCTCTCTTTGCAGCTCGCTTCTGCTCTTCATTCTCTCCCTGACGTTACAGGAGGCAATCTCAAAGAGAGATTTCATGATCTGAATCATCATCCTGCGCGTCTGCTGATCGATTTCCTTGAGCGCCGCTCCGATCTTGTGTATGCTCTGAAACCAGTTTGCGGTAAAATCGATCAGGTTATCTGTCTCCGAAGCTAACGCGATCTGATAAAAGGTGTCCACAAAAGTATGCATCTGCTCCTGTGACAAAGACATGATCCACTGGTTCAGGGACTTATCCATAAGTTTGCGGCCCGCGTAGAGTTCATCCACGATCTGAAAACTGTCCTCCCTGATCAGCCATGTATAGGGATTATGCTGAGCCAGTCCGATCGTCCTGCTCTCCACCACCCGATACGCGCCCTCAGTATACAGAAGCATTCCCACCAATGAAGAACGGGGCACCGTCTTGTGAATCCGCTCCGCAATCTCATCATATGCACTCTGCTGCTTAACTTCCGGTCTGAATCCCGGCCCGTCATGATCATAGATTGCCAGAATGCGGCTGCGCACTCCGGACTCACAATTCATACAGGCATAAGTGGCCAGATTACCTCCTTTGGAATGTCCGCCCACATAGAACGGTCCCTTAATCCTCTCCGCCGCCTGGTTCAGATATTCAACACTCATAAGCTGTCCATGCACCGGCTCGGAAAAGGCCAGATTCATATCTTCTTTCCATCCTACGATCGTTTCGTCCGTTCCCCGGTATGCCACATAACTCACGCCATCAGGCAGTTCAAACACCGCCGCCGAAAACTGTGTCTCTGTCTCTAAGTCTATTAGGTTTACATAATTCCAAACCTTAAGCCCGCCGAACCGCCTGCTGTGATACAATCCGAGAAACAATGCCGTATTATCCTTACGATAACGCTCGTCTGCATATAAACCGTCATAGTTCTCATGCGCCGCCAGCTCCTCCAGGCTGACCGCCGGTTTTTCTTCCCCCGGCGCCGGCGCCAGACCGTCAAATTTCAAGTAAATGAACTGGCTCAAAGCCAGACTGTCCACTTCGCTAAAAGGCTTTTCTTCCAATGTATAATCGCCGTATTCTTTCAGATAATCCAGAATCGTTCCCATATCTTTGCACTCTCTGTCCTCTCACAGTTTCGCCTCCAGATGTTCGATATTCTTGATCAATACCGATATCGTGCCATCCGGATTTGTAATAAATTCAACACTCTTTGGATTCTTATACTGTTCCATCGGTATCTTGATCTCAATCCCCGTATCTGTATACAGATGCTGGCTCTGATACTTGCGTACCGTATTTTCACTCTGCGGCTGAATCTGTTCTCTGACCATATCGTACTTTTCCATCTTATCCTGAAAAGCCACTTTTAATTCAGGCTGCTCGTCAAATATCCTCTCCGCCAGTTCCTCCACCACAAATCCGCCCTTTTCCTCGATCTCTTCCTGAATGATGCTCTTGGCGCGCATCTGCTTCTCAAACCGCTCCATCTCATCAAACCCTTCTTTCTGCACGCTCTCCACGGCGCGGCTTACAATAGACAGCTTGGATTTATGTGACAGATGAGCGCTGCATTTCAGGAACAGAAAAGAAAAATAGTTCGTCTTTTCTCCGTTCACCTCATACTTCTTCTCAAGCACCCATAACGCCAGGTCATCCAACCGTATAATAGCCGCCTCCGTCAGCCGCTGGCTCTCCGAGGGCAGAATAGATTTATGCCGTATGATCTCGTTGCTGTTGCCCTCTCCGCCTTCCAAAGCCATTGTCCGATGGGTATACAGCGTCTTGTAGTTCATTTTAAGAAGCGCCATATACTCATCTTCCCCCTCCCTGAAACGGACTACCATAAGATCAGCCGCCGGAATGTCAATATTGCTGCTCATGATATCATACAGCATCGTAGCGATCTCCCTGCTCACCGGCACAAAATCCTCATCCGCATATGTATTGAGCAAATGGTATACTTCCGACTCTTCTTTATAGAAATGGCATTCCCTGGCATCATCTCCGGAACTGATCCTGGCAATATGTTCCCTTAGAAATTCCGCGATCTCTGACCCGTACTCCAATTCCGTGTCCGACAATACCGGCATGCCGATGGTCGAGTCCAAAATATGCACGATCACATTTTTAATTCTGATATCTTCCTTGTTTATCATATGTTGCCCCTTCCTGTTATAACCACTGACTTTCCTGGCGTATCAACGATACTTGTCAGGATAATCCGTCCCCGTCTCGGTCTGCATCAGATTCACATACCGCTCCGGTTCTTTCTCCATCTTGAGCATCGTATCAAAAGCCATTAGCAGCATCTTATCACCGTTGTTCTTCATATCATCTCTGCCCCGGTCCATCTGCGCCTTGAAATGATCCATCTGCCAGACCATAATATCTACCACACTGTAGCCTGAGACTTTGTATTCGCACAGGAAATTCTGATACTCCAGATAATGATCAAATTCGCGCCGTACCCCCTCCGACTGCGTCAGCATACTCCAGAAATAATTCAGAAACTCCTCATCTTCTCCTGCATAATGACACAATGCCTGCGCCCATTGATATGACCTTTCTTCCATGACTTTCCCCTCCCCATAACTTTCCCATACTTTCTCTTATCTTACCACATTTCAGTTCTTTTTGCCGCCCTGGACCTAATATAATTAAGATAACAAACATCTCCCGCAGGTATCCCTATGGCAATATTGGAACGGCTCAACGACCTGATCTGGGGTCTGCCTCTGCTCGTCCTATTGATGGGCACACATATCTATTTTACCCTGAAGCTGCGTTTTCCTCAACGCAACCTCCTATACGCACTGAAACTTTCCCTGGGAAAGGCTGACAATGAAACCCTGAATCTCTCTCCTTTCTCAGCCCTGGCAACTACGTTGGCTGCCACATTGGGCACCGGCAATATCATAGGCGTTTCGACAGCCGTAGCTCTGGGCGGTCCTGGCGCCATCTTCTGGTGCTGGATCACCGGTATCCTTGGCATGGCTACCGCTTACAGTGAATGCTACCTGAGCGTTCTGTTCCGAAGCCGCAACGAAGACGGCGTCTATGTGGGCGGTCCCATGTATGTGCTGAAAAACGGTTTACATAACAAACAACTCGGGGGATTATACGCTGCCTGTACGCTCCTGGCAGCTTTCGGTGTGGGGTGCACCACACAATCTAACTCCGTGACCCAGGCCGCCTCCGCATCTTTTGGACTTTCACCACATCTCGTAGGATTTGGTCTGGCTTTTCTGACCGGCATGGTAATTCTGGGCGGCGTGCGCAGCATCGCGGCCCTGTGTGAGCGCACCGTTCCGGCGATCAGCTTCGTTTATCTGTTCGGATGCATGCTGCTGCTCATTCTCTATCGAAGCGTGCTGCCCGAAACCTGCCTGCTGATCCTCAAAGACGCTTTCTGTGCGGATTCCGTTATGAGCGGTGTGACCGGCGGCGTAACAGGAGCCGCACTGCAGCATGCCGTGCGCTACGGCATTGCGAGAGGCCTGTTTACAAATGAAGCCGGCATCGGTACATCCGCTATCGCCGCCGCAGCCTCTCATACCACTGAGCCGCGTATTCAAGCATATGTATCCATGACTGCCGTCTTCTGGGACACAGTAGTAATGTGCCTTATTACCGGTCTGGTCATCGTGGCAAATATGCTCTATGACCCGGTATCCGTATCCGGTGTGCCGGAAACAGGACTGACTGCCGCCGCTTTCTCTCATCTTCCCTACGTGGGAGATGCATTCCTGACCGTCTCTCTTGCTGCTTTTGCGGTCACGACACTGATCGGCTGGTCCTACTTTGGAGAAAAAGCAACGGAATACCTTATGGGTAAAAAAGGTATCCCGCTCTATAAAATCTCTTATATTGTCATGATCTACATCGGCGCCATTATCCCAATGCAGCTTGTCTGGGAAAGTACCGACCTGATCAATGCGCTCATGGTGCTGCCTAACGTGCTGGCGCTTTACTGTCTGCGCAAATGTATCAGATCTTGAAGTTAGCCGCGATCTCCTGAAGAGAGCGGCTGCTTCCCTCCAGAATGGACATTTTGCGCAGAATCTCCTCAGAGCCAACGTTTGTCTTCTGCATGGCGTCAGACACATTGCGCACGTCGTCCACAATGATATTATTCAGATCAGCCACCGACTGTAACGTAGCAAGCATCTCCTCCACAGAGGCACCCATCTGCTCCGAAGCCGCACCAAGGTCGCCTGATATACCGTCAAAGAACAGTGCATCTTTCTGGTATTGTTCCGCCGTATCTACCATAAAGCGATAATCTCTCGTCACATGCTCGTTCATAAAAGCAAGCAGCTTCGTAGAACTGTCTTTCAATGCCATGACGGAATTCACTACCTCGTCGATTACCTTCTGAATCTTGTCCACCGTATTCTGAGAATTTTCCGCAAGGCTTCTTACTTCGTCGGCAACTACCGCAAATCCTTTCCCCGCGTCCCCTGCTCTTGATGCTTCGATGGCCGCATTGAGTGCGATCAGATTGGTCTGTCCGGCTATCCCGCCAATTTCCTGGGACAGGCTCTTGATCACATCTATCTTCTCCGCCTCTTTCAAGGCAATCTCCAATTCCTTTTCCGTGCTGCGGTAGATCAGGCTGGCCTGCTTCTTGGACTCTACCATACTGTTATACAGCTCTTCTGCCCGAATGCTGATTTCTTTAGACGCCTCCGCCGATTCCGTAGCCTTGCCGGAAACATCGTCCACCGCCGTACCGATCTCGCTGCTCGCCTCGCTGATCGTATGAGTCAGATCCGCCGCCTCTCTTACCTGATTGATCAGCCCCTCCATGATTTGATCCATCTCATCAATACTGTTATTCAATTCTGCCATTTGCGTATATGCTTCGGATGCCGTTCCTGCTATGTTGGACGCTTCCTCTTTCGTGCCGACAATAGAATCCTTAATATGCTGCTTGATCGCTCTGGTAGCATAGGTAACTTCCTCGATCTCGTCCTTGAATCCCTCCGCAACTTTAGTCTTGCCAGCTTCCCCCGTCTGCTCACTGAAATTCCCTGCTGCAAACTGCTTCAGTTCTGCCAGCGGAACGAGAGCTTTATTAAATGTTACGCCTACGATCAAGTCAATCACCGCCGTGCCAACCGCTCCGATTAACAGCCCTACGACGACAGCACTGCCCGTGCCCGCTTTACCAATGCCGACTGCGCTCACAACAGAGCCGGCCGTCAGAATCACAAAAACTGTGATTGAAACCGTGGTCATCAGCTTTCCTTTAATCGTCTTCATTTATGCATCCTCCTGATTCCCTATAATACATGGACATTATACACGATACGCATTCATTCGTCTATATATTCTTGCTTTCCTCCCGGCTCTTTCTCATAACCTGTGCCGCCCGGCGCCCGTCTCTTCCCGCCGACGGAAATAGATATAAAATCCCACACAGATCAGCGCCGATAAGAGCGACCCCAGAGGCGCCGCCCACCCCATCGGATAAAGGCTGTCCGGAAAATATACGCTGGCAAGCCACGCACCCGGAATGCGCACCAGAAGAATCGCCGTAATATTATGGATAAACGAAACCATGGATTTCTGATCACCACAGAAATATCCGCTAAAGCAGAAATGTATTGCCGCAAAAACGCAGTCAAATGCATAGGAGCGCAGATATTCGCATCCCGCCGCCAATACCGCGCCGTCCCTCGTAAACATGCCGATCAGCGTATGCGGCAGGAACTGACTGTACAGCGCACACAAAAAGCCCCAGCCAACCGTAATGATCAACCCGTAATACATGGAACGTCTTGCCCTCTCCGCCTTGTCCGCTCCCATATTCTGCGCCGTAATGGCAGAGATCGCAGAGAGAAAAGCCGAGGGAACCAGGAACATAAATCCAACCAGTTTTTCCACGATCCCCACCGCTGCCGAAACAACCAGTCCGCGGCTGTTAGCAATCACGGTGATCACAATAAAAGCAATCTGAATCATTCCATCCTGCATGGCGATCGGTGTACCCACTCTAAGAATCTGCGAAACCGCTTCTTTGTTAACACGAATATCCTTACGACAGATACGAAATCCCAGGTTCTGCTTTCTGATCATAAAGAGCGATACGGCCACGCTCACCGCCTGCCCAAAGACTGTTCCAAGGGCCGCTCCCGCAGCTCCCATTCCACACATGCCAATGAGCACAAAGTCGAGCGCGATATTGACCACGCAGGCAACCCCTGCAAAATACATGGGGCGTCTGGAATCCCCCGCCCCACGATATATGCTGCTGATCACATTATATGCGGTGATAAACGGTATCCCTGCAAAGCAGATCATAAGATAGGTTTGCGTCTCAGACACTGCCTCCGCCGGCGTCAGCATAACAGCAGTAATGGAAGAAGTGCACACAAGAAGCGCCCCTGTCACCACTACGGCAAACCCGGTAAAGAAGAGGACCGATGCTCCCACCGTCTCCGCCGCCGCACGTTCATCCCTGGCGCCAACGCTGCGCCCGATCCGCACTGTAGTTCCCATGGCAAACCCCACGATCATCACAGTCAGCATATGCATCACCTGACTGCCGATGGACACCGCCGTAGTCGTTTCCGATCCGTTATACAGGCCTACCACAAACAGGTCTACCATACCGTAAAATGTCTGCATAAAGCAGGATAACAAATAAGGCATTGCAAAGAGGAGCAGGTTCCTGCTCACGCTCCCCTTTGTCAGATCATTTTGTTCTTTCATCATATGTCTACTTTCCAAAATAAGCCGCTACGTCTTTGAGATAATCAATAATGGGCAGATGCTGCGGACATACCCGCTCACACTGACCACAGGCGATACAATCTCCCGCCTTGCCAAAAGTCTCCGTCAGCCGGTCATAATATGTACCCTGAGGCGTCCATCCCTTTTCTTTCACTTCCTGCTTATCTGCATTATATAAAGAGAAATATTTTGGAATGGCAATCTTCTTCGGGCAGCCGTCTGTACAATATGAACATGCCGTACAGGGGATCGTAATGTTGCCATTGATCATCGCCACCGCCCGCTCAATCAGCTTCTTCTCCTCATCATTTAGTGGCTTAAAGTCTGCCATATATCCGGTATTGTCCAAAAGCTGTTCCATATTGCTCATACCGCTCAGAACCATATGTACATTGTCAAGACTGGCCGCAAAACGAATTGCCCATGACGGTACGGACATCTCCGGATTGTATTTATGGAACATCTGTGACACAGCCTCGGGTACCTGCGCCAATGTGCCACCCTTAACCGGTTCCATGACAAAGACCGGCACGCCGTGTCTGGTCGCCACCTCGTAGCATTTGCCTGACTGAATGCTCTCACTGTCCCAATCGAGATAATTCAGCTGAAGCTGTACAAATTCCATTTCCGGATGTTCTGTCAGCACCTTGTCCAGGAACTCCGCATTGTCATGAAATGAAAGGCCGATATGCTTTACAAGTCCTTGCTTCTTTTTCTCCACCAGCCAGTTAAAACAGTCCAGTTCCGTATAGACCTTATAATGTCCATGTCCCATATCGTGAAGCAGATAATAGTCAAAAAATTCTACCCCTGTCTTCTCCATCTGGGCCTGGAATATTCGATCCCGGTCCTCTTTTGTCTTAATAAATCCAGCGTGAAGCTTTGTTGCCAGCGTATAGCTGTCCCTCGGATGTCTGTCAACCAGGCACTCTTTGGCTGCATTCTCACTCTTGAACGCGCAGTACATCCATGCAGTGTCAAAGTACGTAAATCCCCTCTCAATAAATGTATCCACCATCTGTTTTGTCGTCTCCACATCAATGCTCGCAGCATCATCGGCATTCAGCAACGGCAGACGCATCAGTCCAAATCCTAACTTTTTCTTATCCATACTGCACCTCTTTTCCTTTTTGATAGGCATATCACACCGCCATTATACATGATAAGCCCGCCGGACACAACCATAACCGGGTTCATCCCCAAACTACGGCAATCATCTTACCCCAATGCCACATCCAGTATCATCATGATCACAAAACCAGCTGCCACGCCGATAGTTCCCACATTGGTATGTTCTCCCGCCTGGGATTCAGGTATCAGCTCTTCCACCACCACATAGATCATCGCTCCCGCTGCAAAAGCCAGAAGATAAGGGAGCGCCGGTACGATCTGCTGCGCTAACAGGATTGTGACTGCTGCCGCGATAGGTTCCACAACGCCGGACAAAGAACCATAGACAAACGCCCGGATTCTTGACATTCCCTCGCCTCTTAGGGGCATGGAAATGATGGCTCCTTCCGGAAAATTCTGAATAGCGATACCGATTGCCAGGGCAAAAGCGCCGGCCATAGTCATTCCCTCACTTCCAAGCAGCACTCCCGCAAACGTAACGCCTACCGACATACCCTCGGGAATATTATGCAGTGTCACTGCAAGGACAAGCATAGTTGTTTTTTTTAAATTGGCTTCTACTCCCTCAGGGCTGGTACTCTCCAGATGCAGGTGAGGAACCATACTGTCCAGCACGAGCAGAAATAGCATGCCTGCAAAAAAGCCGACAGAAGCAGGCAGCCATGCCGCTTTTCCCCGCTCCCCTGCCATCTCGATCGCAGGAATCAGAAGCGACCACACCGATGCAGCGATCATCACACCGGAAGCAAACCCCAAAAGCATCTTCTCCACTTTCTGATTCATTGCTTTTCTCATACAAAAAACCATTGCAGAGCCAAACGTCGTTCCCACATAAGGTATCAACAATCCAAGCGCCAACTGCATATGCCAAACCATTCCTTTCTGCCATAAATACCACACGCTATAGTATAGTATGTGGCGACAGCAATGCCGTGTCAATTTACCGTCCTGATAGTATTTCACAAATTCATCTTTTGCATGTATTGTGATATTTCTTTTACATATATTCTTTTCCGGTGTATACTGATAACAGTTATGCCAGGGACAGGGATGCCTCCGGCACCATTAACAGCCTGATCCGGAAATAAGGATAAAAGATTAAAACTTAAAATCATCGATTGCATGATTTGTGTCTGCGTGCTGCTTAACACAAACTCGTTATATGCAAAAAGCAGCGCAGAAATGGAGTAAACTATGCCAATCTGGAACCAAATAACCGAACTGTGTACCACCGTCTTCTACGGCATATACAACATACTGTGGGGTGATCTGATCACGATTCCTCTGCCCGGCGGCAGCACCCTTGGGCTGTCCCTGCTGGTTCTGATCCTGATCCCGGCAGGGCTCTATTTCACAATACGGACAAGATTTCTTCCTTTCCGTCTGTTTCCCGAAATGATCCGGGTCACGGCAGAGAAACGGCATGTCTCGCAGAACGATGCTATTTCCGGACTGCAGGCACTGGTCGTCTCCACTGCTACCCGCGTGGGCATGGGCAATCTTGTAGGCGTGGTAGCCGCTATCTCGACAGGCGGCGCAGGCGCGGTCTTCTGGATGTGGGTCATCGCACTTCTTGGCTCCTCCACCGCATTTATCGAGGGCACGCTGGCACAGCTCTATAAGGAAAAGGATCCCCTCTACGGCGGATTCCGCGGCGGTCCGGCATACTATATCCATCACTTTTTTAACCGTAAAAAAAATACAGGCAGGCGTTCTTTTATTGCCATACTGTTTGCGCTCTCCGGATTAATCTGTTGGTGCGGCATCAGTCAGGTGATCGGCAACTCTGTATCCTCCGCATTTGAGAATGCATTTCATATTCCGCCTCAGTATACAACGATCATACTGGTTGCCCTCTCCGCAGTCATCGTTCTGCGCAAAAATGCCACCGTTAAGGTTCTTGATATTTTGGTGCCTGTTATGGCCGCCTGTTATTTCCTGATCACGCTCGTCATCATCGCCCTGAATGCGGGTCAGCTTCCCGCTGTCTTCGCACGCATCTTCGAAGAGGCTTTCGGCCTGCGTCAGGCAGTGGCCGGAGGCTTTGGCGCAGTCATCATGAACGGCGCCAAACGTGGATTGTTCTCCAACGAAGCCGGTTCCGGATCAGCGCCCTGTGCAGCGGCTGCCGCCGACGTCAGCCATCCTGCTAAGGAGGGACTTCTGCAGGCTCTCGGTGTATTTATCGACACTATCGTAATCTGCAGCTGCTCCGCCATGATCATGCTGCTTGCCCCTGCCGATCTGACTAACGGGCTGACCGGCATGGATCTTTTGCAGACTGCCATGCGGCACCATCTGGGATACTTCGGCGTCATATTTATTGCCGGTATCCTCTGGCTGTTCAGTTTCTCTACTTTTATCGGCATTCTGTTCTATGCGCGCTCCAATGTGTCCTACCTCTTTGGAGACAACTGGCTCTCCCAGACTCTCTATAAGATCCTTGCCCTGATCATGCTCTATATCGGCGGATTGGCGGCCTACACTTTCGTGTGGGATATGGGCGATCTGGGTGTTGGACTGATGACGGTCTTTAACATGATCGCATTGGTTCCCCTTGCGCCACAGGCAATCGTTTCCCTGCAAGACTATGAAAGGAAGACGAAGAAATAGTCTTCTGCTATTCCTGTCGTCTTCCTCTCCTATGATACACTCTTCATATTGTCTATTATTACAGCTCCAGCTGCAGCTTGATTGGCGCCATTCCTGTCAGTTCCTGACTGCGCTCATCAGGCTGCATGGTGCCCGCATACAGATCGAAATGCACACCATCCTGCATACGCTTACCCTGTTGATCGACAACGCTGAACGCTCTTCCTGCAATGGTAAGCTCTGTCTCTACGCTCTCTCCTGCTTTGACATGAATTCTCCTGAATGCACACAGCGCCGGATTCTTCACCCCATGTTCAGAATCTCTGTTCTTCACATAGAGCTGCACTACATCGTCCGTATCGCATTGTCCTTTATTTGCTGCGGTGATCCGTACCCGCACATCGGGCAGGCCAAATTCATCTTTGTCATCCGATATGCCGACTATCTCAGCACCTGTAACGGCAACTTTTCCATAAGTCAACCCGAAGCCAAAAGGATACTGGGCTTTGTTCTCCATATAACGATATGTTCTTCCTGTCATATGGTAATCCGTAAACTCAGGGAGCTGCTCCAGTCCGTCATAGAACGTAACAGGGAGCTTTCCGGAAGGTGAAACCTCCCCAAACAGAATATCCGCAACGCTTCTGCCTCCCCGTGCGCCGGGATACCAGAGCTGCAAAACCGCACCAAAATGTTCCGATGCATAGCGCAGATCCATGGCGCTCCCTGTCATCAGACAGAAGATCACCGGTTTGCCGGTGCCTGCTACTACTTCCATCAGCTCACGCTGAGGTTTCGGAAGAAGCAGATCTGTCTTATCGCCGGATGCATAACTGTTGCCTGTGTCCCCCTCCTCTCCCTCCAATGTTTCATCGAGTCCAAGGCACAACACTACGACATCGCTATGTTCCGCCACGATCCGGGCTTCCGAGAGTCTATCGCCGTCAAAGGCAAGCGCCTCCGTCTTATCTTCAAACAACGCGCATCCCTCGGAGAACAGTACCCGCACCCTGCCGGCCGCATACTGCTGAATCCCCTCTGACACTGTCACATACTCGGAGGATGTACCGTGATAATTCCCCATCAAAGCCCTGCGGCTGTTTGCATTCGGCCCGATCACCCCGATCGTCTGAAGCTTGTTGAGATCAAGCGGCAGGATACCGTCATTTTTGAGCAGTACCACACTCTCTTTGGCAACTCTGTCCGCCAGAGCAACATGTTTCTCACATTCCACTGTCTCATAGGGAATGGCATCATATTCATTCTCATCAAAAAGCCCAAGCAGATAGCGGGTCGTGAACAAGCGAACCGCCGCTTCCGTGATCGTCTCCTCCGACACAAGTCCCTGCTCATAAGCTTTGAGAAGATGGAGATATGTAATACCGCAGTTCAGATCACAACCTGCATTGATCGCCATTGCCGCTGACTCTTCCGGCGTAGACGTCACCATGTGATTCTCATGGAAATCCTTAATCGCCCAGCAGTCAGATACATAATGCCCCTCAAACTCCCATTTGCCACGCAGAATGTCACGCATCAAAGTATTGCTGCCACAGCAGGGTTCTCCGTTCACCCTGTTGTACGCACCCATGACCGCTTCTACATGCGCCTCTTTTACTAACGCCTCAAAAGCCGGCAGATAAGTTTCCTCCATATCTTTGGCCGTAGCCTCGGCATTAAACTCATGGCGGATTGCCTCCGGCCCCGAATGCACTGCAAAATGCTTCGCGCAGGCGGCCGCTTTCAACACATCCCCGTCTCCCTGAAGTCCGTGCACATACGCTACGCCCAATCTGGAAGTCAGATAAGGATCCTCGCCGTATGTCTCATGTCCACGGCCCCATCTGGGATCCCGGAAAATATTGACATTGGGCGACCAGAAAGTCAGCCCTTTATAAATATCCCTGTCGTCATGCGCTGCAAATTCATTATACTTTGCCCTGCCCTCCGTGGCTGCACAGTCTGCTACCTCATGGACCAACTCGTCATCAAAGGTGGCTGCCATGGCGATCGCCTGTGGGAAAACAGTAGCCACTCCCGCTCTTGCTACGCCGTGCAGACTCTCTCCCCACCAATTATATGCGGGAATACCAAGCCTTTCTATCGCAGGAGCCTCATATCTCAGCTGTCCGGCACGCTCCTCAAGCGTCATCCTGTTGACCAGTTCTATGGCCTTACGCCTTGCTTCTTCTCTTTTCATACGATAAATATTCCTTTCTCCGCCACGATCTGGCATGCTTCAAGATCAACTATATCTAAAATATTTTAGATATGTATCATATCATACCATAATTTTACAATTTTTCTATTTGTATTTTCATTCTTTATAATTAATTTATATTTTTGAATGCAATTCCTCTTCCGGTTACATCTCATATGCACATCAGCCTGTCTGATTTGATCATGCAGCCGGAGACCTTCTTTATCGCTTCTTGCCACTTTCTGTTCATTAGTATATAATTATTATAATTATGTTTATGACTCTGTCATAGGCTGATTACAATGCGATATCACAAATAGGAGCAGATAAAATGGATTCTCAGAAAAATTTTACGCCTCCCCACTATGAGCAGCCGGATTCAGATTATATTGAACGGGCTTTAAATGGTCCGCACGAATATGTGGACTTCGTCCCTGAATCCCATCTGCGTATTTGGTACAATACACAAAGCGAGGGTTATGCCAATCATTACCACAATGCCATGGAGATTATCGTCTGCGCGGAAAACCAATATACCATCATATCAAATAATCAGACCTACCTGCTCAATGTAGGAGATATTCTGATCATTCCCCCGTATACGCTCCATCAGCTGATTTCCAAACCATACGGGGCACGCTTCATATTCCTGATCGACATAGATATGCTTCGTTGTTTTCAGGACTTAAAAACGCTGGATCCTCTTTTTATGGATCCCTATCTTTGTACGGCTTCTTCTAAGCCTTTCATTTATGACCGCATTCATAATTCCCTTATGCAGATGGCCGATACATATTTTTCACACAATATGTTCTGGGAGACATCCATCTACGCTTCTTTGCTGGATATCCTCTCGACGATCGGCACCGATTATTTCTGCCGGCTCACATCCCAGACAGATGCTTTGGACGACAGGCCTCATGACTATTATGAAATATTTGCAAACCTGCTCAATTTCATTGACGCCCACTATTCGGAAGACTTAACTTTAGAGCAGGTTGCCGATTATATTGGCTTTTCCAAATATCATTTCAGCCGGCTGTTCAAGCAGCATACGAACACAACTTTTCATAACTATTTATGCCATAAACGTATTCAGGCGGCACAGTCACTGCTCACAGCGGACTCGACCCTGCCTGTCACCGATATCGCTTTTCAGATTGGCTTTAACAACCTGACAACGTTCAGCCGCTGCTTCAACAAATATACCGGCTGTTCACCGACGGAATACCGCAATAAACTCCGCCATGAAGAAATAGGATAAAAACAGGGCAGAAGATGATCTTCTGCCCTGTTTGATTGTTCATTATCCTTTGACACCGCCTAAAGCCACACCGGCAATGATATATTTGGATAAAAGTAAATACACGATAATCAACGGCAGAACCGTCAAGGTCAGTCCCAGATACACTGAGCCGTACTCGGTCTTATAGATATCACCTTTCAGCAGGCTGACCATGATGGGCATGGTATAACGCTTCTGATCTGTCAAAAGTACTAACGGTGTAAACAGATTGTTCCAGCTTGCCACAAAACTGAAGATCGCCTGTGTTGCGATCGCCGGTTTCATGATCGGCAGCACAATTCTGTTAAAGATCATAAATTCTTTTGCACCGTCAATTCTTGCCGACTGTACGATCTCCATGGAAAGTGTCGGCTGCAGATACTGTCTCATGAAGAATACCATAGCCGGTGACGCCATTGCCGGCAGAATCAGCATAGCAAGATTATTGGTCATGTGAATCTTATATACCATCTGATAGAAACCGATCATTGTTACCTGCGCCGGAATCATCATGACTATCATGATAAAGCTGAAGAATGCATTCCGAAGCTTCCAGTTATACGCAACCTGCGCATATGCCGTCAGAGAAGAGAAATACAGCGCGAGCGCCGTTGCCCCAATGGATATGATCAGGGAATTCATGAATCCCACCGCCGGATTAAAGCTCTTGCCAAGCAGAATCTTAAAGTTGTTCATCATATAATCAGACGGAATGAATGAAATAGCATGCTGCTGAATCTCCGTAGTAGATCTTGTGGCATTCACGATCATGATCCAGAATGGCAGGATGCTCAGGATTGCAAGAAAAGTACATACGACATAGATGACGATCTTCATAATCCGATTTTCTTTATTCTTTAACATCAGGCATTCTCCTTTCCGGACTTCATCTTCATCCTGTATTCTTTCTGCTGCTTCTTAATCTGTTTTCTGAGTTCCGCCTCGTCACGGTCTCTCATCACGAAGAACATGATCGCGGAAAGAATGGCGATGATCACAAACATAACCATGCTGGCTGCAGCCGCCCTGTTATACATATAGCTTCCGCTAAACGCCTGGTTGTAAATAAACAAGCTCGTCGTCAGCGTAGCATTGTCCGGACCACCGTTCTGGAACAACTTGGGAATATCGAACATATTCAGTCCGCCGATCAAACTGGTAACCAGTGTGAACAGCAGAATCGTCTTGACATTCGGAAGCGTTATGTAGAAAAACGTCTGTACGCGGTTTGCGCCGTCTACTTCCGCCGATTCGAAAATCTCCGGGCTGATACCCAGAATACCTGAGATCAATGTGATCATGGTAGAACCGTACCACATCCACGTCTGGATAAAAATAACCACGCCTCTTGCCACTGTCTTGCTTCTTAATAATTCTATAGGTTTATCCACAAAACCAAACCTGACAAGCAGATCGTTGACCGGCCCCATGGGATAACCAAAAAATCCACTGAACAAGATTGCGATCGTTGCTGCCGTAATAATATTAGGCATATAAAGAAGTACCTTGAACGTACCCTGTCCTTTCACCTTACTTCTCTTATCCGTAAACCAAGCTGACAGTAAGAGTGCAAGTAAAATCTGCGGAATAAAATTCGAAAGCCATATAACGACCGTATTTTTGAATGCCTGCTGAAATGAAGGACTCGACAATACAGTCTTAAAATTTCTAAAAAGATCATCTGTGAGGAAATGAATATCCGTCATTCCCAAACCTTTTAAATCTGTGAAACCGATCACCGCCGTATATACGGTCGGATAAAGCGAAAACAGCAGAAATGCAACCACAAAAGGAATACTGAAAATATAGCCGTATTTCGCATATCTGTCATACCCCGGTTTTTTACTTTTCATTATAACCCACCTTCCCAAGCATACTGTCCATTAAGGGAAAAGCAGACCGGACGTTACAGCGTCCGCCCTGCTCTCCCAATGCAATATCACTTATGTTATTTTAAAGAGAGTAAATAAATTACTCAACAATAACATCCAGGTTATCAGCTACCTGCTGCTTGAAATCTGCGATCGCCTGCTCACGGGACTTATTGCCTGCCGTGTACTCGCGAACCTGATCTCTCCAGTATGTGTTGATCGTCTCATCGTACTGTGTTAAGTTCGTACCTTTCGCAAACTGGTTAGCCGGAACAAATGCGTCGAACATGTTCTGTCCGCCAAGGAAATCTACGGAACCGTCAGACATAGACATTACCGTACCGCTTGCTACCGCATCCTTAGTACCGCCCTCACCATTCAGTGTGCCGTTAGCCCATTTATACTGCAGGCCTTCTTCTGTACAATCTAATGTGATCCAGTTAATGATCTGGCCAACTGCATCAGCTTTCTGAGTATCTTTGTTTGCAAGAATCCATGTGCCGCCCCAGAAGAAACCGATCGGAGGCTCACATACAGCCCAGTCACCATAAGTTCCTTCACCTACAGCCTCACCGCCGCAGTTAGGAGCCATTGTGTAGTTGATCAGCCATGCGGGTCCGAAGAAACCGAAGATACCTTTCTCTCCTTCACCTTTCATGTCTGCAAACCATGCATCCTGCCAGTCCTGTGTATCATTGTGATATCCGTTATCTTTTAATTTCTTGGACAGATCAAGGAACTCTTCACGCTTGGGATCGATGTTGAGCTTGCCGTCAACGATCCAGCCTGTATCGGAGCTGTTCTCAACTGCGTGCCACATATCGCCGTCACCAGAAACAATACCATAACCCTTGCCTTTCAGATCCTCAGCTGCTGTAAAGAACTGATCCCAGCCAGGACCGATCTTCTTAGCGATCTCTGCCGGATCATCTGTGCCCCATACATCCTTAGCGATAGAACGACGATAGATAAATGCGCCGCCTGTTGCCTGATATCCGAGCGCTACCAAATTGCCGTCAGGGTTGGTTCCGATATCAACCGTATACTGTGCGATATCTGCTGCCTTAAGGGAAGCATCCACATCAATACCCATATCTGCATAAGGCATAGCGTAGGAACTTGCATCACCCTGTGTATACTTCAATACGAATGCTGCTTCTGCACAGTAGATATCCGGTGCGTCTGCGCCGCCTGCTGCCAGAGCCTGATCCAGAGCGGGCTGATAAGCGCCGTCTGTGGTAGCAATAATTGTTGTGTTAATGTCATAACCAAAATCAGGATGTGCCTCGATAAATTTCTCAATCATACCCGGCACCTCGTCGGTAAATGCCCATACGTTAATGGTATTTGCTCCACCGCCTGATGATGTACCTGCTGATGCGTCGGAACCGCTATCAGCTGCATCTGTTTCACTTGTTGCTGCGTTGTCGGCAGACTCATTAGTTGTAGTACTGCCGCTGTCGCCGCCACAGCCAACTAACAGAGTAGATACCATACATGCGCAAAGCATACATGCTGCTAACTTCTTCATATTCATCCTCCTTTTAACTTATATTGTTGAAGTTTTTTGTAACTGCTATTTACCGCTGGCATCTATTCCCACCAATAAATAACATAATATTATTGTATCATTTTGAATTTCTTATTCTTTACAGTTTTTGCTTTAGGTTTAACAATTATTGCTAAATATGGTATAGTGTCTGCTTTTTAAGCACAAAAGAAAGGAGCGGTCAGATAATTCAGACCGCCCTCTTCTTTAATTGTCTGTCTCATATTGCTCCCTTGCCGCTTCAAACAGGTTGTGAAGGTAAGGGTACTCCCATTGATCTGCACCCACGTTGGGAGCAGCGTCATCGCCCCAGCCCATACCTGGTCTGCCGCCGTAATCAACGAAGCTGGCTGCCATATAGCGGACAGTATTCACCAGCACCGCGTTCGGCTCCTGCTCGCGCACGCCGATCACTTCCGACATATTGCCTTTACCAAATTTAAAGAAATCCACATACTCCAGAACTTCTTCCCCCGTATCATATTCGAAAGAGTATCCATACAGGTCACAGCCATCCTCCATATAACTTTTTTCAAAAGTGAGGTTCGACACTCTTCCCGGACAAAGTTCTTCGCTGCACCGCATCACTTCCGCCTGAAACGCTTCCCAATCCTCCGGCTCATGGAATGGATTCTCCCCCACAGGATTTGTGATCGGCAGACTGTGAATCTGGTTCTCTTCCTCCCAAAACATATAATTCACATCATCATCCAAAAAATAATGGGCAAACCCCGCTGGCTGTTCAATTTGAAAACTCCCCTCGGAGTACAGGCCGCCTCTGGAATACGGGTCTTTGGGAATATAAAAAACCTCCGGTATAAATACCGTCTCACCTGCCCACAGGTCATTCGGATCTTTCGCCCCATGGCCGCTCCTCTCAATCGCTGTCCACTGGTATCCGGTTCCGTAAATACGTTCGCTGATACGCCAAAGGCTGTCTCCCTCTTGAACTACATATTCCAGCATATTGTCGCTCATGAGTTTGATATAGCCCTCTGGCTCAGCCCATTCCGGCAGTTCTTGAACCAATGCAAAATAATCCGTCCTTTCCCGCTTGCTCTTTTCCTCCTGCTCTTTCTCCGTTAAGCCGTTTGCCACCGCTCGTCTGCTGTTTAACACCTCTTTTTCCGTTTTGCTCACAAACTGTTTTGCCTGTGCATCCCAGAGCAGATAAGAGGGCTTCTTATAATCTTCTTCCACCGCTTTGGCACCATTCACATGTACCGGTGCACCAACTCGCATATCTGCGTAACCGTCACCGTTTAAGTCCGGATAAGTAACCGTATCCGGCAGCTCAATGCACAAAGATACCCTGCTCTCCTGCAGCACTTCGCCTGTCTCCATATCCATCACTGTCATGTCGTATGGCTCGTCCATACAAAAGCCATTAAGGAGATAATAACAAAGTTCCTTGTCATCTTTCACAAGTGAGAAATGCAGGGAAAGCATCCTGCCGCTCTCCGTAAGCGGCAGCTCATAATCGGCCTCCACAAGCAGACCAAAATACTGCATATTCCCTACGCCATTCTCATTAATTCCACGGACTTCCAGAAAGCTGCGCTTCGGGTTCTCCAGCTCCGTCAACCGCTCATCATGGTCGACCCAGTATAAATTTTCCTCATCCATTCCACTGCCCCACCACAGAACGCCGTAGCGCTGAAAAACATCTTCAAACACATATTCCAGAGTTTCATCATCTTCCGGCAGTGTGCTCAACAAAGTCATTCCGTATGCCGTCCGGTCTTTCACATAAAGATTTACCCTGGAGTTACAGTTGCTCAGACAGGAAAACTCATAGCCGTCCTCCTCTTTCTGCGTTTCCTGCATAAAATAAAACAGTTTCCCCTCGTCTGCGCTCCATACTGTCAATGGATGCTCTTTGGTATCGAATCTTTTTTGCAAAATGTAGTATAGATCGAGGGCGTAATCGTTCTCCATCATGGGAAAGGTATAATACAGAAAATGGAGTGTATTCCCATCAATTTCCTGCACGGCTACATCGTTTAACCCTGTCTCCATTTCCGCAAGAGAATTGTAAAAGCTCCACGTCACATCCGCTTCTCCCGCAAACTGAAAAGCAGACGGTGCATTCCAGTCGGTTTCTAACTGTTCCCCCTCATAACCCTTTATCGTAATTTCCGCACTGGCATAGGGACTTGCAGAACTATGTTCATACAGATATCCGCTAAGCTCCTGCACCTTACAGCTGTCATGCTCCTCCGGCCACTCTTTCGGCGCTTTCTTCATTTCCACACTTAGCGCTTCTTCCGCTCTCTCCGGTGGTGCGCTGCAGGCAGCCAGCAGCAATCCAAGCGCGGCTGTAACGATGATGCAGTTCCCTCTCTTTTTGTCCCGTCGTCTTTTTTCGTTGGAATCTGGCTTCTCATATTTTTTTGCATCCTGATCTGAATCTTTTGCCATATATTGTCCTTCCAACTGTCAATCCAATTTTTCAGCCCACTCTGTTTCCTTAAAACCAACAAGCACAGTATCCCCGCTTATAACCAACGGACGCTTTACTAACATGCCATTCGCAGCAAGCAGCCGCAGCTGTTCCTCCTCACTCATTGTAGGAAGCTTGTCCTTAAGCTGCATTTCTTTATAAAGAAGTCCACTGGTATTAAAAAACTTCTTAAGTGGAAGTCCACTCTTGGAATACCACTCTTTCAATTCATCATAAGCTGGATTATCCTCCACGATATGACGCTCCGTATAATTTATATTATTTTTATCCAGCCACTTTTTAGCCTTCTGACAAGTTGAACACTTTGGGTAATATATGAATAACATTCTTTCACCTCCGAATTTCTAGATCTGTTTTCTTTGTACTTCTATCACACATTCTTTATGTCTGTAGACGCTGAGATAAATGTCAGTCGTATTCGGAAACAATATTACTGTCATTTGTCTCTATGGGTTGAGCCATCACTCGGTAGCTGTCACTCTCAATGGAAAAACGATTATTATGGAAGAGGTCCTCACCCTCCGCAAAATCAAATATGTGTCCAAGCCTCCAAGGTTGATAAGCAGGTTTTCCATCTTCACCCACAACAACATAAATAATCTCGTAGTTTGCCGCATTCTTACAGCCAAATCGCAGTTCACTGTCAGAAAGCAGGAATGTTATATTCTCGTTCCTTGAAGCTTTTACTTCCACATACTGAATTGTGCCTGATTCATCTGTGTACTTGATATCATAGCCACAAGTATCATCCCCCTTCGTGGCATGTCCTGCTTTCTCCGCATTGCCAGATACCCATCTCGCATCCGGATACAAAGCCAACATTTCCTTATATACACAGGCCTCTCCAACAATTCCAATCTCCTGTTTTTTCAAATCAAAAAGATCTGAATGAGTCTTTTTCTGGTGCTTTTTATGCTTCATGCTATCACTCTTCTTCGTGTTGTTCTCCACCATTTGCATTTCAATCACCGAGAAGCCTTGTGCCGGGGTCGCAAATACCTCACTGGCAAGATTCTTGATATTGTACTTTTCACTCTGCTCCAGTTTGTTTTTCTCTTCCTGAGATTCATTAGTAGGATTGAGTAATTCATCAATTCGGCCCAAAAGCAGGTATGTATTAATTTTCGTAGGTGAATGCACGGACTTCAGTCTTTTCAAGTCTTCGTCAGAAATCTTACCTCTTTCTGCTGCCATAATCTCCGCTACTTTCTTATCTGAATAATTATCCAGATTATCAAATTCAACACCGCATTCAACAGCGAATACAGCGTCAAGTTCTACAGAGAATGAATTCTTAATAGTCGGCTCAAGATAATCGTACTCCTCCATGTACTGATCATACCGAACCACCGCATCATCCTCACCGTCCAATTTATCAATCAAATATGCCTGGTATTTCGTCCTGTACCGTTTCATTTTATCTTTCAGCATAACCCCCCAGTACTGTGATACATCCAAGGTGTGGTTTGCGGCCATGTTGTACTGTACGGTGTCAATTCCCAGTTCCTCAAAAATCCGGGATAAGATTGGCATATTCTCAAAGGCATTCAGGTTCTCATAACGGATACCTGCATCTATATTTGCAGGAAGCTGCATTGCGGCTATCAACTCGTCCGCTGTAGAAGAATTTATCTCTATGTTTGAAACATGGACAATATCAGCAAGCGTCATCCAAAATTCGTCACGCAGGTTAATCTCTGAGTTGAATCTGCGTCTAGCATCCATCAGGAGTTCTAGGTTCTCATCGCCCTTATCGATACGCATCTTCTTTTCTCTGACGAAATCGCTCTCCCGAAACAAATCTCGGAAGAAATCTTTATCCTCACTAACATCCAGAATTTCTGTAATCAGTTCTGCTACCGCATCTGCAAACTCAAAATTTTGTTTCAATATTGCAAAATCCGTAAATTTTCTTGATAAACAGATGTATGCAGTATTTCCCTTGCGCAGATAAACGGTTTCATACTCATTCAGAGCCGACACCCTGGATTCAGTTCCAAACATATATCTAATCGTAATGCTGCTGCATAAAATGACCTTTGATGATTTCAGCCTTCTGAAATCTGTGTTTGCATTTTTCAATCCACTTCTGCAGGCAAAGACAAATGGAATGAACCGCTGATATTCCTTTTTGAAAGCCTCGTCAAGCAAATGCAGTACCGGCTCACCATCTGTTTCAACATTTATATATTTTAACGGTTGGACCCCAAACAGCTTTTTTATCTTTTCTTCACCGGATCTGGCATCAATGTCAAGCATATTGAAGCTGCCGAGGATGTCTTCGCTGAATACCTTTTTGTCAGCGTACCGTGCCTGTGAAACGGGAACATATTTTTTCGTGCCATTCTGCTTTGCCAATACCATGCCATTTTTTATAAAAGCATCATAATCTGGATTTTCTTTTTTGTATTCTTCCGGGGTAAATCCTTCTCTGATTATTTTTCTGTAAATAGGTCTGCCAAGTTTGCATTTCAGATCGAGTTCCGGCAATTTCATTAATGTCTGATAAACAACTGTGTTCTTCATCTCTTGAAAAACATCCGCAACACCGATACGGCTTAGAATGGCATCTATGTCTTTTCGGCAATTTCTTCCGACTTCTGTCCGTATATATCCGTAGTCAATTTTCGGAACGATAATAAAGGGAGCAAGCGAATTATCCTCAAAGCAACAATATTCCGGTATTTCTTTGTTCCCTTGGTCATCTGGAATCCACTTCACGGTAGACAGGTAATACCTGAGATACGATTTGATATAAATTGGTGTGACTTTTCGTAGATTTTGCTTGTACCCCGGCCACCCTGTTATACATGAGAACGAATTGTTTTCCTCTGTATCCGCATAGATTCTCTGCTTGACATCACTGTCCAAAATAAACCATGCCAGCAAATCATTAAAATTTGCTCCAGCAATTACCCGTTCAAGGTTTTCAATCGAACCGACAGACACCTCATGTATGTTGTAGAACTCAGACGAATCATACCAACAGTTATCTCCTTGAACATACAGGGGATAACAGATTTTCAAAAAAGGCTTGCATTCTTCTGTAGACAATGTTTTTTTTACTATCCGTGGGTACTTTGCTGCACCAAGCCACTCCAAGAATCCCGCTATTCCAGTAATATCTTCACAGTCAATTTTTAATTCCTTCAATGCAATAAAATTCTGTGAATACAGCTGTATAAGTCGCTCTCCGAGAGAGTTCCCATATTCTTTTCCGATATAGCATTCTCTAGCATATCGTATTACGCCATCCCTACAGATGACCTTTACCCGTACATCTGGAATCGGTTGTCTGTCTTCCTGGTTATAATACTTCCACAACCAGTTCAGTACATCAGAACACTTATCAGCAGATACAAGTGAGTCATCAAACTGATTTACAACACTCCGCAGCAATTTTTCGAAACTGTATTCTTCCATGTTGTATTTAGAGAGTTCCGCAACCAGTCCTCTTCGTCCGCTATGTACTCTGAGTTTTTTATAAAGCAAATGTTCTAGTTCTGGACTCAAGAACTTGATATCCACCCACTTTGGGAGATCGATTACCTGCTCCTCGTTCGGCAAAGGATAGACTTTTGCTCCGTCACATATATTTTCTCCGTTGCTATCGACAAGCAAGTGTGGAAATACGTTTGGGCTGGATGACCAGAACTTGTTCTTTATAAGCGAGATTAATTCCGCTTTCTCTTCCAAGGAATAATCACTAATACTATTGTTGATAAGGTTACAGAATTCTTCATAACTATAAAAGTCAATATCAAGGTCTGATTCAAGATAGTCTTCAATAAATTCTTCACCAGCCGGCTTCAGTAACTCTGGAAACATTTCCGGATTCAAAACATCTGCGAATGAGACAGCAGTATACTTAGGTGCATCATTTATGGAAATATATTTATTCCCAATTGTCGGAAGAATACTCTTTTCATGAACCTCATTTCGGAGAAGTTGATCAAGTTTGTATATATCTTTTAGGACGATGTCCATATCTGATGTGATAACCAGGCTGAGTGGTTTATAATCACACTCTGCCTGTTCCTCAGAAATCTTTACTGCCGTTTGAACCATAAAACCAGCAAGCAGTGGTACCAGTTGTTTGTTCACCTGGCTCTGTTTCTGAAGACTATTCCTGTCACTCGTCAGTTCAAAAGTGCCATGGATCAGTGCTGGGAAACCCAGTTTAATATCTGTCTTAAAATATGAGTACAAAACCTCACCATGTTGCTCACCAGAAGAATCGTAGGCGATAACAAACTCGTATTCCTTATCATTGCCGTTTTCATCCTTGATGACGTCTGTCTTCCTATATAGTTTCCAACTGGCACATTTGGTCGTGTCATCCGCAAAATTTTTAGTTTCGATTATTACTTCATCGCCCTCAACCACCTTGTAAAATTTCCGATGGTAGTCATTACAGATGATCTCAATTTCCTTGAGGTTCGGCAAAAAAACAAGTTCTTCAAACTGAAGGCTGATAATCTGCTCCTCTATAACATCCGTCAAGTCTTCACGGCATTCCATAATTATGCTCGTATAAAAACCATCCTCCAAGCTACTCTTAGTAAGCACTTTAGGGCAAGTCAGAGTCGCAATGGGCCAAGGTTCATTTGTCAGTGCTTTAATTTCCTCTCGCAGCCTCGGTTTTTCTTCAAGAATAGACTGCAAGAATACCTTGGCATACTCCCTTGAAAACTGAATGGTAAAATCCTTGGAAGCAACTGTCACGCTCTTTGCCCACGTCAATATCGATCTGAAACCCAGCCCTTTACATCCTATTTTATTCGCATGGATTTTCTTGGGACTTGCGTATGGGTATAGTAGCGATTTGACGCCACTGAAACTAAATGGCTCTCCAGTATTGGAAACAGACAGGGTTTTCCCATTAAAAGTCACCCGGACTTTTCCAGAGGAACCAGCTGCCTCATCATCTGCATTTTGAAGGAGCTCGAACATCTGTCTTCCTTCATAGTCCTTTGACAGTTCACACTCCTTATTATATCCGCTGACTATTTCCTCGGCTGAGTCGAGGTACTTCCTGCGGATTTTTTCTTTTTCAATTCTAATAGCCTCCTGCATATTGAGGCTGCCAATAACTGAGTCCATGTTTTTCTACAACTCCTTTTACCAGCAACTGCAGCTATGTCTATTCCGACATCGACCAGGCCATATTTGCCGTTCCAATCAATATCAGTAATCATTACAATGTTTCCATGTCTTTTATTTCATCTAACAACAAATGTTTCTTGAATTCAGAAGCCATAATAGGGACATACTTGGTTATCAATGCGCTCTGAATCGTAAGTCCCACAGGGTAGCCATGGAGGCTACCGTCTATAGTAAACTGTCTGCCACAGGGTTCACGCTCATAGCGCTCACAAAAGGAGAGGTGTTCTATCTCCGGTCAACTTGGTGGTTTATTCGATAATTTATCGACGATACAGTTCAAACCCAATGAGACTATGAAAAAAAGTCTGTAAATACAGATCTTCTATGATAATGATGGGCGAAAGGCTTGAGAATAAGCTTTTCG
>ERZ808051.563-NODE-563-length-38085-cov-6.005236_pt1 | contig 38085 bp, 32 predicted proteins | sample MGYA00380199_ERZ808051 | MGnify/ENA primary metagenome ERZ808051 (study PRJEB31490, sample SAMN06133391) | mouse gut metagenome | isolation source: J11 | host: mice | place: China: Chengdu | collected 2015-05 ...
GAGCTGCGGGAGCGCCAGTCCACCCGCCAGCTCATGGGGATTACCCAGCTCACCGAACACGGCGTGAAAACCGCCAAAGGGGAGCTGGTTTTTTTCATGCTCAGACCGGACAATCTGTCCGTGCTGTCTCCCGAGGGGGTGCGGGGGCGGGTCACCGCCCTCACCAACCTGCTCCGGGCCACCCCCGCGGTGCGCTTCCTGGCCATGGACTCCCGGGAGTCCTTCCAGGCCAACCAGGACTTCTACCATCGGCGGCTGGAGGCGGAGCCCCTCCCCGCTGTCCGGGAGCTGCTGCGGCAGGACGCCGCCCACCTGGACGACATCCAGGCCACCACCGCCTCGGCCCGGGAGTTCGCATTGGTCTACCCCGTGGACAAGGACAGCGCCGCCGATCCCCGGCAGACCGAGAAAAGTCTCCGGGATGGGGGCTTCCACGTTCGTCTGGCGGACGCCCAGGACATCAAGCGCATCCTGATGGTGTACTACCAGCGGGACATGGCCACGGAGTCCTTCCCCGATTTTGACGGCGAGGAGGCAGTGCGCCATGGCTAAGAAAGTACAGAAGAAGAAAGCGGCGCCCAAGCCCACCGCCCCGTCCAAGCCCAAGGACTTTCTGGACATGGCAGCTCCCTCGGTAGTGAAGTTCAACACCGACCAGGCCATCATCGGCTGCGGGTACCACACCTTCCTGTCCCTGCGGGGCTATGCCGCATCCACGGAGGAACTGGCCCTGTTGAGCCGCCTGGGGGCGAAGGACGGGGTGAATCTCTCCCTCTACGCCCGGCAGGTCACCGCCGCCGAGGAGAAGCAGATCATCCAGAACGCCAGCAACAAAAACCGTCTGACCCGCTCCAACACCAACGACCTCCAGCAGTCTGTGGCGGCGGAGAGCGATCTCCAGGATGTGGCCGCGCTGGTCACCCAGATGCACCGCAGCCGGGAACCGCTGATCCACTGTGCTGTGTTCATCGACATCAGCGCCCCCGATATGGCGAAGCTCTCCACCCTGAAAGACTTTGTCACCGCCGAGCTGGCCCGGTGCAAGCTCACCCCCGACCCCCTGCTGCTGCGCCAGCGGGAGGGCTTCCAGGCCGCCAACCCCACGGGGTTCAACGCCTTCGGCACCCAGTTTGAACGGGTGCTGCCTGCGTCCAGCGTGGCGAATCTGGACTTCTTCAACTATTCCGGCAAGACCGATCCCCGGGGCTTCTATGTGGGCCGGGACCGTTACGGCTCCAATGTCATCGTCGACCTAGACCGCCGCGCCGAGGACAAGACCACCGCCAGCGTTCTGATTCTGGGCAATTCCGGCCAGGGCAAGAGCTACCTTCTGAAGCTCTTGCTCTGCAACATTCTGGAGAGCGGAAAGTCTGCTATCTGTCTCGATCCCGAGCATGAGCTGATCGACCTGTGCGCCAACCTGGGCGGGTGTTTTGTTGATCTGATGGACGGACGGTACCGCATCAACCCGCTGGAACCCAAGGCGTGGAGCGTTGACGGCGAAGATGACGAAACGGCCCCCGAGACATTCCGCCAGCGGACGCTTCTCAGCCAGCACATCTCCTTCCTTAAGGATTTTTTCCGCTCCTACAAGGATTTCTCCGACGCCCACATCGACACCATCGAGCTGATGCTGGAGCGGCTGTACGCCAAGTGGGGCATGGATGATGGTACCGACTTCGCCGCCCTGGCCCCCGGCCAGTTCCCCATCCTCTCCGACCTCTATGACGTGATCGAGGACGCCTATGAGAACTACAGGGACGAGGCCAGCCCCCTCTACCCGAAGGAACTGCTCCGGGAAATTCTGCTGGGGCTCCATTCCCTGTGCCGTGGTGCGGAGAGTAAGTTCTTCAACGGGCACACCAACATCACCTCCAGCCGCTTCCTGGTGTTCGGCGTGAAGGGCTTATTGCAGGCAAGCAAAAATGTGAAAGACGCCATGCTGTTCAACGTGCTGGCCTATCTCAGCGACAAGCTCCTCACCGTGGGCAACACCGTCGCCACCCTGGACGAGCTGTATATCTGGCTGTCCAACGTCACCACCATCGAGTATATCCGAAACACCCTAAAGCGGGTGCGCAAGAAGGAATCATCGCTGATCCTGGCCTCGCAGAACCTGGAGGACTTCGACGTGGACGGCATCCGGGAGCTGACCCGGCCCCTGTTTGCCATCCCCACCCACCAGTTCCTGTTCAACGCGGGCAGCGTGGATAAGAAGTTTTATATGGACAACCTCCAGTTGGAGGGTTCCGAGTACGAGCTGATTCGCTACCCCCAGCGGGGGGTGTGCCTGTACAAGTGCGGCAACGAGCGGTATCTGCTGGAGGTTCACGCGCCGGATTATAAGGAAAAGCTGTTTGGGGAGGCGGGTGGACGATGAACGTGGTAGCTTACGGCGGCGGGATAAATTCCACCGCCATGCTGGTGGGGATGTACGAAAGAGGTATCCCTGTCGACCTGATCCTCTTTGCCGATCCCGGAGGGGAGCAGCCCTATACCTATGAATATCTGCCCATCATGGACGACTGGCTGGCCCGCCATGGGATGCCCATGCTCCAGACCGTCTACTGCACCGACAAGAACGGGAACCGGCTGACCCTGGAACAGGAATGCCTCCGCTCCGGCACCCTGCCTGCCATTGCTTACGGGTACAAGAAATGCTCCCTCAAACACAAAATCGCGCCCCAAGAGAAATTCTGCAACAACTACCCGCCCTGCCGGGAGGTTTGGGCCAGAGGGGAAAAGGTGTTCAAATACATCGGTTACGATGTGGATGAAACACGGCGGAAGGAGGGCGCCAGGGAGCATGACGAGGCCGACACCAAGTACACCAAAGTCTATCCGCTGATGGACCGGGGGTGGACACGGGAGGACTGCGCCGCCGCCATCCTTCGGGCGGGCCTGCCGCTGCCGGGTAAATCCTCCTGTTTTTTCTGCCCCAGCATGAAGAAGAAGGAGATCCGCACTCTGTACCACCGGCGCCGGGATCTCTATGAGCGGGCCATCGCCATCGAGGGCGGCGCGAAACCCAGCCTGATCACGGTAAAGGGGCTGGGGCGGGACTGGGCGTGGCGGGATTTCGTGGCGGCGGATTTGAACCAGCAGGCCATGTGCTGGATGTTCCCCGAGGACGATCTGCCCTGCAACTGCCATGACGGTGGGTGAGAAAGGAGAAAACTGCAAGATGGAAATCATTGAATTTGACCGTTGGAAGCCCTCCGCAGACGATCCCCGGAAGCTGGAGTACGATGGCCAGCGCACGGCGGAAGATGTGTTTGAACAGCTGAAATTCCGGCTGGATGGCCAGGGCTATTTGCCCGATGAATACTTTGAACTGCGCTCTGAGTGGGAGAATGGCCGGGAGATTCCCCGTGACGCAGATCTGTTCTGCACCGTGGACTACGGTGAGAGTGAGGGCGTGTACGTGGATGTCTACCTCAAGTGGTACGACGAGAAGCAGAAAAAGGGCGTCACTGAGAGCTTTATCGTGGGCAAGACCCTGGGCGAGAACGGGAACGACCTGGACAGGATGTTCCTCACCGCCTCCGCCATTACCAAGGCCGTCCACGGTGACCATGCCGCCCACGCCCGGTATATGCAAGTCGGCGGCTTTGTGGGGTCCCCATCGAAGCCCAGCGAAGCGGGTTCGATGGGGAAAGGAGGAGCAAGGGAGCAAACGCAGTTTTCGCCGCAGGCGGAAACGGAGTGGAGCAGACTTTGCGACGACGCGGATACGGGCGGCAGAGTGGTTCACCTGAGCCAGCAGGAGGAAAAGGTCATCATCCAGGCGCTGGTGGAGCAGCGGGAGCGGCAGGAGGAGGCCATGGGCCAGACCGAGCAGCTCCTCCGCCGCATGACCGGCAGCATCACCGCCTATATGGACATGGTGGGGCAGAGACCGCTGCACATCAGCGACTACGACAAGACCGTCCTTGCGATCCGGGATGGGGAGCTGCCCACCTTTTTGGAGCTGTACTCCAAGGTGCTGGACGCCCATGCGGGCGATCTGCTGATCGAGGCGGCGGGCCGACCCGGCGCGGTGGGGCGGCAGATGACGCGCGCCCTGCTGGACGACGTGGAGCGGTTCCCGGAACCCGCTTATGCCGCCGCCTGCCGGAAAGCCATTGACATCAATGACCCGCAAAAGGTATCCTCCCTGCTGGCAAACGCGGCAGACCGGGTGGCGAAGCTGTCCCCGACTTTCCACGGCGAGATGGCTGTCTATGCCTTTTTAAACCACTGCCATATTGCCAGGGAGATCATCAAACAGTGTGCCAATGAGCAGATCGCCGCCGCGCCGCCCCTCCTTCTGGAGCTATTCGCCGCAGGGCCGGACTATGAAATGCTGTCCACCCTGGTGGAAAAGGGTATCTCCGGGGGCGGCAGCGCGGAAAGGACACTCCATATGCTGACCTACAAAGGCCGGGACAGCTGGATGGCGGAGGATCTTCTGGAGAAGCGGATGTGGGTGGATGTCAACGACTACCGGGCCCTCCATGCCTGCGTGGAAAACGGCGCTGTGGATGTGGCCAAGCTGCTGCTGGACGGCGGGATGGACTTCGATCAGTACCGCCAGCGGTTCCCTGGCAGCGGCAGCCCTGACACCATCCAGGCGCTGGAGGAACACTGGGCGGAACTTCAGGCCCAAGCCCAGGAGCAGGGCGAAGAACAGGCCCCTGCTGTAAGCGGGGCCCCCATCGAAGCCCAGCCGTTAGGCGGCAAAGCCGCCCCAGGCCTAAGCGGGCCAGAGGCCCGCCCACGGCGGAGCGGGTTCGATGGAGAGAGGAGCCCCAGCGAAATGAGTGAACCCTGTCCGCAGGACGGGGTGAGTGATATGGAGCTTGGGGCGACGATGGGGGGGATGCAGTTTGGTTGATCCCGTCCTGGTGGCGAAAGCCGCCGCCACCCTGCTCACCAACGAAAAGACCCGGAAGGGCGTGGGCTGGGCCATCGCCGCCATCCTCTCCCCCATCATTGTGGTGGTGGCCCTGCTGTGCGCCCTGGGCTCCGGCGCGGTGAGCCACAACATCTCCGCCGCCCAGCTGTGCTTCCAGGGCGGCGAAATCCCTGCCGATGTCCCCGCAGAGTACCGGGTGTGCATTGAACAGACCCGGGCCAGCTTCGCGGAGCTGGATGAAATCATCGCGGACATCCAATCGAATATGGATGAGGGAAACAGTCTCGACTCCATCCGGGTCAAGGCTGTGTTTTTCTCCCTGTATTTCGGCGGCGAGGCCCCGCCCCTCGCCCAGTTTGCCCACTGCTTCGCGTCCAGCGAAACCCGGACTGAAACGGTCACCGAGAAGGATGAGGATGGTAATGAAATTGAGGTGGAGCGCATCTACAACGTGTTTACCCCCGTTGAGGATATGGCTAAGGTGTACGCCAACCTCATCGCTTCCCTTGGCGCGGACATCACGGAGGAGCAGAAATCCAACGCCGACAACGTGTACAGCCTGATCAAGTACGGCTATCCCGCGGCGGGCGACGGCGGCGGCTTCGAGGGCGCGGATGTGCCCTATGTGGGCGCGGACGGGTTCTGCTCCCCGGTGGGAGCCAACTGGCGGAACATTGTCACCTCTGAATTCGGCGGGCGCATCGACCCCATCACCGGCCAGCGGGACGGCCACACCGGCATGGATCTGGCCGTCCCCACCGGCACCCCCGTCCGGGCGGCGCTGCCGGGTACGGTGCGGGTGGCGCAGTACGACTCCAGCTATGGCTACTATGTGACCATCGGGCATGAGAACGGCCTGCTCACCCTGTACGGCCACAACTCCCGCCTGCTGGTGCGGCCCGGCCAGACCGTCCAGGCCGGGGACGTGATCTCCCTGTCCGGCTCCACCGGGCGATCTACCGGGCCGCACCTCCACTTCGAGGTGCGGGTCAACGGGCAGAGGGCGAACCCAAGATGCTATTTACCTTGAAGGAGGATGACAATGAAAATCAGAGCTGAAATGGGCCGTCGGCGCGCGCCCCTGTGCCCGCCTGAATATCAGGTGGACAAGGTGGTGGAGCTTCCCAACACGCAGTTCGCTGCCTTTCTGATGAGTCCGCTGGATCGGTATGACTTCATCAGAAGCAATCAGGTTGAGCCGCACCAAGGCACCGGCCATGACCACTGCCTGCTGGTGCTGGGTGAGGGCCGGGCGGACGGCGTGCTGGTACAGTGCGCCAGCGATGGCCGCGCCGCGTACTCCGCCTATGTGGCGGGGGCGCGGAACATGGTGCAGGACAGACTGAACCAAGCCGCAGAATTCATCGTCCAACAGTGCGCCGAAAATCCGGGCGGCGGAAGCTGGCACGCCTATTTCAATCAACGCCCTGGCCGCGGTGGCTGCAGTGTCAGCTTCGCGGAGTTGGAGAAACGGCTTGGGCTGACCATCCGAAAAGGCAGTGGGTTGGACGGTATGCTCTTGGACGCCCTGCGCCGCAGGCCGGAGGTGTCTGCGGTGGAACTGGACGATGGATGCGTCAGCGTGGTCTGTGATCTGAGCCCCCGCCAGGAGAAGGATGCGCCGGAGAAAAAAACGGCCGTTTCGTTTTCGCCGGAGCGCTCGGCGGAACTCCTTGAGAATGCCGTATCTGCGGCGCTTGAGTTTTACCGGGGCGAGGATTGCTACTCCATGCTCCATGGCAGCTTCGGCCTGACCATCTGGGAGATCCGGGAACATGGATACCTCTCGGATCAGGAGCTGTGCGATATCTGCCAGGTTCCCCAGCAGATGCTGGAGGGCGGCATGAGGGTGAGGGACGTTCTCCAGCTGGACGGCGTTTCCGAATCCGCCTCCCTGACCCACAAGGACTCCACCGTCCTTGCCCCGCTGGAAGATCTGGAAAAGCTGACCGCCAGCGGCCAGGAGGACTTCGCCGCCCTGCTGGACGCCCGGGTGGCCGACATCCGGGTGGATGACGGAGAACCTGAGCTGGTGCTGGAGGGCGTAGAAGCGGCGGAGCTGGAGCGGTTTTGTGACGCGCTGGAAGCCCACGAGCAGGCGGAGCAGGCCATGGGAGACATGACGCCATGAAGCAAAAAATCGATTTGGCCCAGGCATCCGAGGGGCTGGCCCTGTATGCCGCCCGGCGGCTGGTGGGTTTTGAACAGGGACGTCCGGGCGAGTCCCGCTGCCAGCCCGAAACGCGCCACGGATGGATCCGCGGCATCATCCAAGGCATGGCGGAGGTGTGCGGACAGGACGCTGTGCCGCTGCGCCGCGCGTTCGGCCAGCGGTTGGAGGCGGCCAGTGGTTCCGCTGACATGGAGCCGCTCCCCCTGGATGGGCAGAAGTACACCGTCCAGAATTTGCGGCGGTATGTCTCCGCCCTGGGGTGCATGGATGGCGACCAGCGGGCGCGGATTTTTGCCGTGAAGAAACTGCTGGAGGATGTGAGCGCCTACCTGCCCTGGGACGTGGGCGCCACCGGCGTCTACCCTGCCAGGGAGGAAACGGAACGGGCGCTCCTGCGGGCGGTGGCCCAACGGCCCATCCGCTTTACCCGCGTCCTGTTGGGCGGCGAGTTGGATCCGGGCGGTGTGGAATACCTGCCTGGGATGGTCAATGACGTGGAAGCCGTGCGGCGCACCCGGGAGTTCCAACGGCTCACGCTGGAACATCCGAAGCGGGGGGAATGGCCCGCGCTGTGCATCGTCTGCATGGGCGGCGGACGGCAGGCGGAGTCCAATACGATAGACGCAGACGGGCTGGATATGGCGGTGATCCGCGAATACGAACGGGAGTTTATGAAGCGGCCCGAAGTGCGTCCAGTGTGGATGCATGAGCTGACCGTCCCCGTCCACGAACAGCTCCGTGTGCTGAAATTTGAGCCGGGGAAAGCGCCGGAGGAGGTCACCATGCCCAATACGCTGGAGGCGTTCCAGACGGCGGTAGGCGGGCATATCAAAACGCTGGGGCTGGACAGCGGCGCTGTGCTGGTCTGCAACGAGGAGGGCAAGCTGCTGGGACTGCCGGTCAACCGCCAGGTGGATGGCGATACCATTGCCGGGACGTTCCTGATCGCGGGTTCGGCAGACGGTGAATTCTGCTCCCTGTCCGATGAGGACACGGCCCGATATGCCCGGGAGTTCGCCCAATCCATTTCAGAGCCGTGCCCGGAAGGGCTGAAGGAAATGACGTTCTACATCATGTAATGAGGAGGAATCAGGAATGAAAAAAGCAACCATCACAGTGGCGTTCGACGAGGACAAGCTGGGCGCGCTGGAGTTCTCGCTGAAAAAGGCGGGCTCCTCCGCGCAGGCGCGGCTGGAGCAGACGCTGGGGCAGCTCTATGAGCAGACCGTGCCCGCACCCCTGCGGGAGTACCTGGACAGCCGGGCCGGTTCCCCGCCCCGGCGTCCGTCCCGGCCCTCAACCAAGGAGCGGTCTGTGTCGTCCGGGCCGGAAAAGGAGGGCGGCGCATGAACTCCCGGGAAGTTGTCGTCTGGCTGGACGAGCGTTGGTATGACGCCCTCTCCCGCCAGCTCAAAAAGAAGGACACCACCGTGGAGAATGAGCTGAACGAGTACCTGGACGCGATGATCGATCAGCTCCCGGAGCAGGTGCGGAAAAAGATCAGCCGGGAGATCTGGGAGGAGGATCAGCGGCAGCGTGGGTCGGCGGAGGCCAACCGCCGCATCTCTGTATTCCGCGTCACCCAGGGCGGCAGGACGGATCATCTGCTGACGCAGAGCGCGGTGTGTGTGGATGCGCTTCACGCCGCTGCGGCGCTGCGCACCTATCTGCTGGCAAAGGGGAACAGCACCCAGCGGTTTGCGGAACGTCTGCACAGCGTGGTGGACATCGCGCCGGAGGTGTTCCAGGACTACGCCGGCGAGCTGATGCGGCGCACCGGGCGGGTGACCGCCGTGCTGGACATCGATCTGGATCGGGGCGAATTCTCTACCCTGGATGCGCTGAACGGCTGGGAGACATACACCATCCGGGACGTGTCCACCGCCGCATGGCACGCCAACCGAAATGACCGTCTGGGCCGGGAACAGCGGCTGGATATCTTCGCCGGGCGCCTGGAACCGCTGGGAATTGCCCCGCCGGAGCGTCTGACCAGCGAGGGAATTGGCCCCCAGGAACAGCCGGAAGCCACCCCGTTTGAGCAGACTATGTAACCCGCGGCAGGGGGCCGCTTCGCGTCTGCGGGGCGGCCCTCCCGCTGTTCCCCCCGTGTTTGCCCGTTTGAGGGCGTTTGCGGCCCTCCTGTTGCCCACGTAGAGTCCCAGCCCCATTGAGGGGATGAAGCGCGGTGTTGGCCCGCTGTAGCCGATTGTAGCAAGCGGCCATAATGGGGCCCCCGCAAAGCCGCCCTCTGGCTTTGTGGGGAGAGGAGCCGCAGCGAAGCGAGTGAGCCCTGCCGACAGGGCGGGGCGAAGGATGCGCAGCTTGCGGCGACGAAGGGCAATGCAGGCGGGGCCGCCAGGGCAATCCAGGCGTTCGATTTTTGTGCTGGATAAAGCGGTGATATCACCGCCTCTCACACCGGCCCGCAATGCGGGCCGGGAGGGACGGGAAACGAACCTTTTGAACCTTTCCCGGCCTGTTTTCGGAACGTTGGCGTGGCTCCGATTTTGGGCTGTTGAGCCACACATGGCTCCGAAGCAGCGAAAACGTCCGCCGTTGAGCCATTTCTGATGGCTCCGAGGTGGCTCAAGCAGGCGCTTTCCGCAATTTTGAGGAGGAAAACAATATGTCAGAAGAAAAAATGCGCATCCACACCCGGGTGTCCCAGGAGATGGAGCGCAAGATCAGCGCGGCGATGGAGAAGGACAACTGCCAGAGCCGAAATGAGTTCTTGGAAAAGGCGCTCAAGTTCTACTGCGACTACCTGGCCGCTGAGGACGTGGCAGATTTTCTGCCGCCAATTTTTGTCCACGCCATGCGGGGCACCATCCAGTGCAGCGAGGATCGCATCGCCCGTCTGCTGTTCAAGCTGACGGTGGAAATCAGCATGATGATGCACGTGCTGGCAGCGGGGCTGGAGATCGACGCCAGCCAGCTGGACGCCCTGCGCTGGCAGTGCGTCCAGGAGGTCAAAAAGACCAACGGGTCGATCACCTTCAAGGACACGCTGGAAAAGCACGAGAGCGAATGACCGCACAAAAATTTTGAGCGTCCGCCAAGGGGGTACTGTGCCCTCTCGGTGAACCGAGCGTCGGTTCATGATGGACTGCCCAGAAGGTATTCTCTCTAAGATTTTTTAATCCAGAAGGATAACACGGGGGGTGAGCTTACGCCGCGCGTCATTTTCAAGTGCCCGCACATCAAGGGCGGCGGCGAGAAGGCTGCCGCCCACCTGGGCAACTACGTCAAGTATGTGTCCACCCGGGAGGGGGTGGAGCGCGTCGATCCCGGAAAAGCCGCACTCCCCGCCACGGACAAACAGGTCAAGCTGGTGGAGCAGCTCCTCCGGGACTTTCCGTCCAGCAAAGGGTTGTTTGAGTATGAGGACTACCAGGCCGCACCCACTCGGGGAAACGCCTCCGAGTTCATCACCCGCGCCATTGAGGACAACTACGAGAGCATCGCAAAACGGGAAAACTACGTGGACTACATCGCCAGCCGTCCTCGCGTCCAGAAGCTGGGGGCGCACGGCCTATTCACTGCCGATGACGGCCCGTTGGTGCTGTCCCAGGTGGCGGACGAGGTGGCCCATCACCCCGGCGTGGTGTGGCTTCCCATCATCTCCCTGCGCCGGGAGGATGCCGCACGGCTGGGGTACGACAACGCCGAACGCTGGCGCAAGCTGCTGTCCGCCCATGCCATGGATATGGCAAAAGCAATGAGGATCCCCTGCGAGCAGTTCCGCTGGTACGCGGCCTTCCACGACGAGAGCCACCATCCGCATCTACACATGGTGTGCTACAGCGCCGATGGCAAATCCGGCTTCCTCACCAAACAGGGCATCGCGGACATCAAGTCCATGCTGGCAAAGGAGATTTTTCAGCAAGACCTCTATGCCATCTACCAGCGGCAGACCCAGCGGCGGGATGAACTCACCGAGGACGCCGGGGAGGTCATGGCGCAGCTCGTCACCGAGATGCAGGCTGGGACGCTGGAAAACCAGCGCATTGCACAGCTTATGGTGGAGCTGGCCCAGCGCCTCCAGCACTGCCCCGGCAAGAAGCAGTACGGCTACCTACCGCCGGCGGTAAAGTCCCTGGTGGATGAGGTCGTGACCGAGCTGGAGAAGGATCCACGCATCGCCGCTGCCTATGACCTGTGGTACCAGGAGCGGGAGGAAGTGCTGCGGACGTACAAGGACGATCTGCCGCCGCGTGAGCCGCTCGTCCGGCAAAAGGCGTTCAAGCGGATCAAAAATATCGTCATTGAGGAGGCGGTGCGGCTGGGTGATATGTCCCTGCCCGATATCACCAATCAGGCCGAATCTGTGGATGAACCATCTGATGATGAACCTGTGGATGGGTCGTTCGATGATGTAACTGCGGACGCGACTGCCGATACTGGGGAGGCTTCTTACCACACCCGATGGACCCGCAGCTACCGTGCCACCCGTCAGCTGATGCAGGGTGATGAGGACAGTCCACCTGATTACGCGGCGGCGTTTGATCTACTCACCCAGGAGGCCGATGCCGGGAATGCCCTGGCCATGGCCGACCTGGGCCGGATGTACGCCGAGGGCCTGGGTGGGGAACGTGATCCAGAGCTGGCGCAGGAATGGTACGCCAAGGCGCTGGCCGCGTTTTTGGAAGCGGAAAGATCCGTGCCAGATCGCGCCACTGAATACCGCATCGGCAAGCTGTACGCCGCAGGGCTGGGCACGGAGCAGGACTACGGGGAGGCCGCCCGGTGGCTGGAAAAGTCCGCGGACGCCGGTTACAAATACGCCCAGTACACCCAGGCCGGGCTGTATCGGGGCGGCAAAGGCGTGGAGCAGGACTATGCCGCGGCGCGGGAGCTGTACGCCAAGGCGGTCACCTTCCCCTATGCCGCCTACGAGCTGGGCAAGCTGTACCGGGACGGGCTGGGCTGCGAGACAGACGAAGAACGTGCCGCGCGGTATTTCCGTCAAGCGTTCACCGGGTTTCAGATCATGGCGGACAGCTCCCCGGACGACAGGCTCCAGTACCGCATCGGCTGGATGCTCCTCCACGGGGTGGGCACAGAACAGGACGAAGCGGCGGCTCTGCCATGGCTGGAAAAGGCTGTCGAGCGCGGCAACGCGCTGGCAAAGTATCAACTGGGCAAGCTCCTGCTCCTCGGCGCCGAAACAGTGCCCAAGGACGTGGAGCGGGCGCTGGAACTGCTCACGGAGTGTGCGGAGGACGGGAATCAGTTTGCCCAGTACACGCTGGGTAAGGCGTATCTGCTGGGCGGGGACATCCCCCAAGATCAGGGCCAGGCCGTCCACTGGCTGGGGCTGTCCGCCCAGCAGGGCAATCAGTACGCCAAATATTATCTGAACCGCATGTACAGCTCCATTTTTTCGTCCACCGCTTCACTCCTCTACCACATGGGCCGCATCTTCCAAGAGCAGCGTTCCCAGCCTGCGGTCGGGATGCGGGTGGCGGTGGACAGCAAACTCAGGCGGAGGATTCGGGAGAAGAAAATTGCCATGGGCCACAAACCGGACGATCACGAGGAACAGGGACAGACGATGTAAGGGTCACTCATGCCCCGCTGGCCGTGTCCGATGTGCGCAGCACCTTCTCCAGCGGTTTTCCCTTGGCCAGCTCGTCCACCATCTTATCCAGATAGCGGGCCTCCCGCATCAGCGGGTCAGCCACTTCCTCTACCCGGACGCCGCAGACCACGCCGCGGATCAATACCCGATCCGGGTTGGGCCTCGGCGCTTGGCGGAAGAAATCGCCGTAGGTGAGATCCGACTCCAGCAGGCTGTCCAGCTCCGGCTGGGTATACCCTGTCAGCCAGCGGGCCGCCGTGTCCACCTCGGCCTTGGTGCGGCCTTTCTTCTCGGCCTTGCTCACCAGCAGGCCGTACACTTTGGGGAAGCTCATCTGGAACACCTTGTGGTCACCCATCATAAATCACCGTCCAAATATTCTGGATACAAAAATTATACGGCATTTTTTCCAAAAAGCAAGGGAGGTAAGCAAATGCCCTACATCCATTTCACAGAAGAACAAAAGCTCCGGGCCAATGCGGCAGACCTGGTGGAGTTCCTCCGATTCAAAGGGGAACCGCTGATCCGCGAAGGGTCGGAGTACCGCCTGTCCAGCAACCACAGCGTCACCGTCCGGGGCAATGAGTGGTACGACCATGCCACCGAGAAGGGCGGCGGGCCCGTGACTTTTCTCAAGGAGTTCTACGGGATGAACTATCAGGAGGCGGTGCTGACGCTGCTCAACGAGGACGCCGGCCAGCTCTGCCCCCAGGTGAGCGCACCCCGGGAGAAAGTAAGAAAGCCTTTCGAGCTGCCGCCCGCCAACGAAAACAACAGGCGGGTGTTTGCCTATCTCCTCAAGCACCGCCATCTGGATCGGGACGTGCTGACTACCTTTGTCCGCTCAGGGCTGATCTACGAGGATCAGAAGTACCACAACGCCGTCTTCGTGGGCAGGGACAACGACGGCGCCCCCCGTCACGCCCACAAGCGCAGCACCAACAGCCAGGGCAAGACCTTCCGCATGACGGCGGAGGGCAGCGACTTCCGCTATGCCTTTAACTGGCCCGGAACCAGCGGGCATCTGCTGGTGTTCGAGGCGCCCATCGATATGCTCTCGCTGATTTCCCTCTACCATGACAGCGACTGGGCGAAGCATAGCTATGTGGCCCTGTGCGGCACCTCCTCCCAGCCGCTACTGGGGATGCTGGAGCGGCACCCCAATATTGAAAATGTCCTTCTGTGCCTGGACAACGATCAGGCGGGGCAGCTTGCCACGCGGCGGCTGGCAGCGGTGGTGCGGGAGCGCGGGCTGACGGTAGATGCGCGGGTACCCGTCAATAAAGATTGGAACGAGGATCTGTGCGCGAATTTTCAACAGACGGAGGAGCAGCAATTTGAACAGAAACTATCATGAAAGGTAGGGTGCGCCATGCCCCAGCAATTTATCATCCTGATCGTCACCGCGGTGGCCCTGTTGGTCATTGGCGGTGTTTCTTTTTTGTCCGGGCGAGGTTCCCTGGACAGCATCAAATCCAAGCCCGTGGGCGACGGCCAGCACGGCACCGCCCGCTGGGCCACGCCGCAGGAAATCAGCAAAACCTTCGCCTGTGTCCCTTTCAAACCCACTGAATGGCGGCAGGGAAAGGAGCTGCCCCGTGCCCAGGGGTTGGTGCTGGGCTCCCAGGGGAAGAAGGGGAAGATCACTGCGTTGGTGGACAAAGACGACATCCACTGCCTGATGATCGGCGCGTCCGGCGTGGGTAAGACGGCCTTCTTCCTGTACCCCAATTTAGAGTACGCCTGCGCCTGCGGCATGAGCTTCCTGGCCTTGGACACCAAGGGCGATCTGGCCCGCAACTACGGGGCCATCGCACAAAACTGCTATGGCTACGCAGTGTCGGTGATCGACCTGCGAAACCCTACCCGCTCGGACGGGTTTAACTTCTTGACGCTGGTGAACGCCTACATGGATCAGGCGGTGGCCCACCCGGACGATCTTGCCGCCCGGGCCAAGGCGGAGAAGTACGCCAAGATCCTCTCCAAAACCATCATCAGCCCGGACGGGGACAGCGGCAGCTATGGGCAGAACGCCTTTTTTTACGATTCCGCCGAGGGGCTTCTCACCGCTGTGATCTTGCTGCTGGCGGAGTTCCTGCCGCCCAGGGAGATCGACGGCCAGCTCCGAGAACGCCGCCACATCGTGTCGGTGTTCAAGCTGGTGCAGGATTTGCTGGAGCCCTCCGGCACCAAGGGGAAAAGCTGTTTCCAGGTGCTGATGGGACGCCTCCCTTCCGAACACAAAGCCCGATGGTTCGCCGGGGCGGCGCTGAACACCTCGGAGCAGGCCATGGCCTCGGTGCTGTCCACGGTACTGTCCCGACTGAACGCGTTCCTGGACACGGAACTGGAGCAGACCATCTGCTTCGACAGCCCCATTGACGCCGAGAGCTTCGCCAGCCAAAAGTCCGCCATCTTCCTGATTCTCCCCGAGGAGGATCAGACCAAGAATTTCATGGCAGGCCTGATGATCCAGAACCTGGCGCGGGAGCTGTTCTCCGTGGCGGACGAGAACGGCGGCAAGCTGAAAAACCGGGTGGTGCTGTTCTGCGATGAGCTGGGCACCATGCCGCCCTTTGACATTCTGCCCCTGTTCAGCGCCGGGCGTTCCCGCCGTCTCACACTGGTGCCCATCATCCAGTCGCTGGCACAACTGGAGAAGAACTATGGCAAGGAGGGCTCGGAGATCATCCAAGACAACGTGCAGGATACCATCTTCGGCGGATTCGCGCCCAACAGCCAGACTGCCGACGTGCTGTCTAAGGCCCTCGGCAGCTACACGGTACAGTCCGGGTATATCAGCCGGAGCAAGGGCGAGGACAGCCGGACGCTCCAGATGGGGGAACGGCCTTTGATGACGCCGGACGAACTGAAATCCATCCCCAAGGGGGAGTTCGTGGTGATGAAAACCGGGTCGCATCCGATGAAAACACGGCTGCGGCTGTTCCTGGACTGGGGGATCACCTTCGGGGAGCCGTATCAAACCCCAGAGCATGGGCAGCGGCGGGTATACTACGCCGGACGGCAGGAACTGGAGGAAGCCATCAAGGCGCGGTACTGGTTGGCATCGGAAGCGGAAGAAAAGGCCCGTCCCCCGCGGGAGGGACGGACTGGGCAGAAAGATGACAGGCACCACCGGCAGGAGAAACAGGAGAGCCAGCCGCTGGCGACGATCCCTGACTCATTAAAAAAGCAGGATGGGCCGCCCGGGGAAGGAGGGTGATATCTTGGCCTACTATGAATCCATCTACAACGACCAGGAACTAAGCCATCGGGGCAAAGCGGTGTACATCTACCTGAAGGATCACGCCAACAAGGAGGGCACCTGCTGGCCGGGGATCAAGACGATTGCCGCCGGGGTGAGCCTGTCCCGCTCGACCGTGAAGCGGGCGCTGGACGATTTGGTGCGGGCGGGGCTGGTGGAAAAGTCCAGACGGTGGCGGGAGAATGGGAGTTTGTCATCCAATCTCTATCGGATTGAATAAGAGATTTGTCGCTCCCATGCATACAGCAGCAACTCAGATTGAAACACAGATTTCTCCTTACGACTTTTGTGGTTATTTCAGCAGATTGATAAAATGTGGCCAGTAGCCAGTACAAGGATTAATTCCTGTACTGGCTATATCTTGTCCAGCTGCAATTTCATTCTCTTGTATTTGGCTGGCGTTACCTTGTACTGTGCCTTGAAGTCCCGGATAAATTGTGTGGTGTCGTTATACCCCACCGCTTCGCAGACGGCGGCAAGCTTCATAGAGGGGGTTGTGCGCAAAAGCTCCTCGGCAACTTTGAGCCGGTATTCCCGTATGATTTCCGTAAAGGTCTTTCCCATCTCTCTGCGGATCAGATTGGAAAGATAGGCTTCATTATAGTGGAACTCCCGCGCCAGCGAACGCAACGTGATGGTTTGGTAATTTTCAAACGTATAGTTCACAATTTGAATCAGCTTATAGCTGCGCAGTGACTGAGTGATCAGTGGATGCATCGTTTCCCGGAAATTTTGCATCAGGTATGTGATAAGGGCGCAAAACAGCTGCTCCATCAGCTCATCCGCATAAACGAGTCTGCCCTCCTGCTGCTCATAGATGTTCAGCAGCGTGTGGAGGACAAATCTATCCCCCCCTGTCGGAAAGAGGAGCGGCACCACAAACAGCGGCAGATTGGGTGCCTTCATGGACACAAAGGTTTCTTGCCGCAGCTTGACCGTCAGGCACAGGCCATCCTCCGGAACCGTTATCTCGTGGGACACACCAGGCGGTACCAGAATGAAATCACCGGAACCATGGAAATAGACATTCCCGTCTATTGTTTGCACGCAGGAACCGCACACAACGTAGACACACTCGATAAATTCGTGCTGATGTGCAGGGATCGCAACATAGCGCAATGTCTTTTCTACCTCAATATTTTTCCCTTCCTGAAAGAAGTCATTTTCCTGAAGAAGGGTGGATACGTAGCGATTTTGAAGCGGCATAAGCTCTACATAGCTCATGGGTTTCCCATGTGCAGAAAACCACTCTTTTCCCTGCCGCTCATAGACATCCAGCCTCAAAAATTCGCGGATCAACGATCGATGTCCCACGCCGTCCTCCTCCTTTTGCAGAATTTATGTGGCAGATTGCACAGTAAAATCTCAAAAGATAAAAATCGTCCGATTCAAATCCTAAGAAAATGGTGTATTTTTATGTCCCTGTTTGCGCTACAATGGTAGCATAGCAGGAGTGGAAAGTCAATTGAAAGCTTCAGTCACGCAAAAGCGAATGTACGCCAGGAGGGGAAGATCATGTCAGGTTGCAAAAGCATTCATAAGAAGGGTGGTCACAAAGCATTGAAGATCATCGGAGTCATTTTGGGCTGCGCAGTTATTCTTGGTACAGGTGCGTATTTTTACGCCGCGACCCATACACAAATCGTAGTTGGCCTGCTGCAAAAACTTTCAACCTCGGCCACAGGCAATCCGGTAAATTCCTTCGATCCCTTTAACCCTCCCATCACAGGGCTGAAAGAAAACGGGCAGTATCTCATCAGTGAGATCCGGTATGGGACGGAATATCCCAACAGCTATCTGGACATTATCTACCCCAATGAGGATTTGGAAGCCGACCGCCCGACCCTGTTCTATTTCCACGGCGGCGGCTTCTTTGCCGGCAGCAAAAATATGGGTGATCCCATGGCGGCCAGCGAATCCACCGCGCTGCTGGATGACCTGTGCGCCCAGGGTTACAACATCGTCAATGTGGATTACGCCCTTGTGCCGGACTGCCATTTTCCCGTACCACTTATCCAGGCCAACCAGGTCTTTGCATACATCACGGAGCACAAGGACAAGTACCACCTGAACATGGACAAGGTGGTGATCATGGGCTCCTCCGCAGGCGCTATCATGGCCAGCCAGCTGGGCAGCATCATCACCAACCCCGATTATGCCGCCCTGCTGGGCATTACCCCCGCACTCCAGCCGGAGCAGGTTCGGGCGGTGGTGCTGGACGACGCGCCGCTGGACTACGAGAGTTTTACCCTGGGCTGTAAGTTCCTGATTGGTAATTATGTGCGCAACACCATCTTCCTCTCGAAAGAAGAGATCAGCCGCTATAACAACATCCTCCACGTTACCCCAGATTACCCCGCTGCCATCCTCCTGGGCAGCGAGTACCGACATGATATGAACGCCATGCATGACGCTCTGGATGCCCAAGATGTGGAAAATGTGCTGATCGACCCGCTGGAGGAACACGGCGAGGAAAAGCCCCACTGCTTTGTCGCCAACGAGCGGACAGACCCCATCGCAAAAGAAGCATTTGACCGTCTGACAGTGTTTCTGGCGGAGAAAACTGGAGCGTAAAAGCGGAAAGGGAGACCAACATGGATCGATCCGTCAAAAGAATGTACAGGCTCAAAGAGCTGCTGCCCGGCGTCTATGGCATCAGCTCCAGCGCTGTCATGACCTATCTGGTCGTTGGAAAAACAGGCGCGATGCTCATTGACACCGCATACGGCTTTGGGGGCCTGGACCAGGCGGTGCGGGAGGTGACATCCCTGCCCGTCACTGTCGTGAACACCCACGGACACATCGACCACTCCGGCGGCAACTTCTGCTTTGATGCCCCCACCTGTATCCATGAGGCGGATGTGGAGGTCTACCGGCGGCACAATGCTCCGGCATTTCATCGGGAGCTGGAGAAATCGCTGAAGCTGTTTGACCGCATCCTGTTCTGGCGTGACCTACTTCCCAAGCACCCGGAGGCCAACGACGACAAGCGGGCGAACTTCAATAACTTCTGCTTTGTCAAGGAGGGGGACGAGTTTGACTTGGGCGGACTCACCGCCCGCATCATCGAGATACCGGGACATACCCAGGGGAGCATCGCCGTCCTGTTCCCGGAGAAGCGGCTGATCGTCACCAGCGATGGCGCCTGCGGCGGTATATATCTCTTTTTGCGGGAATCCACCAACCTGTCCACCTATATCGGAAGCCTGCGCAAGCTGGAAGGGCTGGACTTTGACCATATCCTTACCGGCCATACCTCGGAACTGTTCCCCAAAAGCGTGCTGAAGGACTGGCTCCATGTGGCGCAGCACCTTGATCTGGAGCACGGCAAGCCGGACAAGGGACAGAGCATCGTCAGTCCCGGCGTGATGCCGGTGCGCTGCTGGGCCGAGGACGACCCCAGACACAAAGGTCCCAGTATCGTGGTTGACCCCAAGAAGCTGGATTAAGGAACGGAGGCGCGCGGATGAAATTAGAAGCCTGGGAGCGGGAGCCGTTCTGGCTCAAGCTCATCACCCCATTTTTGAAAAAACGGCGTTTTCCGTCCCTCTCCGTCCAGCCGGAAGCGGGGAAATGGTACCGCATCTACGCCGAGGGCTGTGTGGCCGCCAACGGCGACGACACCTACGCCGACTTCCAGCTGGGCACGGAAAACAATCTGCTGATCTTCTTCTGCGGCGGCGGGGTCAGCTGGAACGAGTATACCGCAGCAAGGCCCGCTTCGCTCTATCAGAAGAATTTGTCGGAAGGCTACTACATGATCCAGGTGGATCTGTTTAGCGACCTCAACCTGAACAAGGGGATCTTTGAGGACAGCGAACGCAACCCGTTCCGAGCTTGGTCCAAGCTGGTGGTCAATTACGACACGGGCGATTTCCACTGCGGCGCCGGGGACTTCCCCTACACCGCCCAGGACGGCAGCAGGCGGCTGTGCCATCACCATGGCTACACCAATTACCGCAAGGTGATGGAGACCGTCACCCGGCTGGTGCCCGCGCCGGAAACGCTGGTGGTGTCCGGCTGTTCAGGGGGCGGGTTTGGTGCGGCGCTGCTCACCGATGATATTTTGAACTTCTATCCACACTGCGAAAACGTCACCTGCCTGGTGGACAGCGGCTTTTTTCCCATGGACGGATGGCATGATGTGGCCAGAAACGTGTGGCACGCCCCCAAAGAAATTGTGGAACGCATCCACACGGACAACATCACACTGGATGCCCTCCAGGCGCTGCACCGGGAGCGCGGCGGCAAAGTGAAGATCCTGCTGGCTTGCTCCAACCGCGACGCGGCACTGGCCCGGATGGTAAATGTGATCCGCAATGGCAGCTTCACCTTTTCCAGAGAGAGCGGAGACCAGTTCCAGGTATGGCTGGCCGCTATGATGGCCCAAGCGCGGGATACACTCCCAGGCGCGGGACTGTATTTGTTCCACATCCCCGATAAGCAGCAGAAGAAAGACGACCTCACCATCCACTGTATCATCGGGGAAAAGGCGGTCTATGAGCATAAAGTAGGCGGCGTGACCTGTATGGAGTGGATCAATGACGCAGTGAATGGCAAAATTAAGACCTACGGGCTGGAGCAATTTAATTAAGCGGCGTAATATTCATTGAAAAGAAAACACATTTGAGGAGGACTGGAAAATGGCAAAAGAGAAAAAAATCAAACATTCGGACTGGCAGATGACCAGGTCGGAAAAGAACTGGTACTACATGGGGGATACCGCCCGGCTGTTCTGCTCCTCTCTGGTTGTCGGCTACATGACCATGTTCCTGATGTTCCAAGGGATTAACACGGCCTCCCTCGCCACGGCGATGCTGATCGTCAAGATCATCGACTCGGTGGACGACGTGCTGTTTGGCTTCATCATCGACAAGATCGACATCAAAAACTGGAAAATATTCCGCAAACTGGCCGGCGACGGCAAATATATGCCCTGGTATCGCCTGTTCTTCTGGACCTTCCCCGTTGCCACGATGCTGTTCTTCATGATGCCAAAAAACAGCCCGGACGCCGTCAAGATCGCTTGGTTCTTTATCACTTATCTGCTGTATGACTTCACCTGCACCTTGACGGAAGTTCCAATGCAATCCATGATCACCACCCTCACCGACAGCCCCTCGGAGCGCAACAGCGTCCTCACTGTGAAAGGTGTTATCACGGTAATTGCGGCCATCGGAATGTCCATCCTTGTTTCCGCCCTTCTGAGTGAAAATGTAGGTGTCCCCCTAAAGGACATCGGCGTCGGCGGAGCTTTGATTTTCCTGTTCATGATGCTGCCCATGGTATTCAAAGTGCATGAACACAATACCGAACTGAAAAATGTGGAGGAGGAAGGCTCTCAGGAGAACTATTCCTTCAAGGATATGCTCCGCTGCGTCACCACCAACAAGTACATCCTGGTCTATTTCCTCGCCGTGATTGTCTCCACCATTTTCGGCACCCGCGCCGTTGTGGAGAGCTTCCTGGGCTTTTACATCTTCAACGACTCTATGGTCTTCACCTACGTCATGCTCATTGGCTTTGTCCCCGGCATCATCCTCAGCGGTTTTTGCGGCAAGATTGCGGACAAGGTGGGCAAGCGGAACCTCCTGGTGTTCATCTTTGTGCTGCTGACGGCATCTTCCCTCATTCTCTATTTCTTTGGCCGTGGGAATAAGATGTTCTTCATTGTGGCCGGCGGCCTTCTGGCTATCCCCAACGCGCTGGTCTCAGTCGTCAGAACCTATATCGCGCCCGACACCATCGACTACACCCGTTACAAGACCGGCAAGGACTGCTCCGGCATTTTCTACTCCCTCCAGTCCTTCATCACCAAGGCCCTCAACGGCGTGGTGGGCTCCGTTGCACTGTATATCCTGGCCTTGAGCGGCTGGCAGGAGGTGCAGGGCGAAAGTTTTGCGGATCTGGCGGCCCAGGGCGTGACCCAGACACCCCAGGCCCTGGACGCGCTGTGGAGCCTGGGCTATCTGATCCCCGCCATCGGACTGGGGATTGCGGCCATTTTGCTGTATGCTTTCTACAATCTGAAGGATGAGGACGCCGCCCTGATGGCCCAATGCAACGCCGGAAAAATCACCCGGGAAGAATGCGAAGCGCGGCTGTCCAGAAAGTATTAACGCAATCGCATAGGAGAGGACAGATATGAGCCTGAAACTCACAATTATAAAATACGCCGCCCGCCGCAAGCGGAAGAAAGAGATTTGGAAAGATCCCGTAGGCCAGCGGTTTGTTGTCCAGCGTAACGGCAAAAAGGGCGTGGACGTTCTTCTGTACCGGCCCAGGCAGGTGCAAAAGCCCTGGCCTGTGATCTTCAACATCCACGGCGGGGCCTGGGTGGGCTGCGACGCCAGCCAGATGGACAGCTATTGTCTGGATATGGCCGAAAAGTGCGGCGCGTTCATCGTGAATATCAACTACACCAAATTGGATATCCAGCCATTCCCCTATCCCCAGGAGGAGATCCGGGATACGGTCCTCTGGTTCCGGGGCCACGCGAATGAGTATGGCATTGACCCGGAACGCTTCGCCCTTATGGGATACTCGGCGGGGGGACATCTGGCGGCGGCCTCGGCGCTGATGCTGAAGAAGCAAGGGTTCGATGTGTCCGCCCAAGTGCTGTGCTACCCCTTTCTGGACTTTGCCGAAATGGGCGGTATCATGGGCGATGACAACAGCTCCATCATGGAGGAGTTCTTCTTTCCCAACGGCGTGAACAAGAGTGACCCGCATATTTCTCCCGCCGCAGCCGCGGAGGAACAGCTCAAGGGCATGAAAAACGTGGTATTCGTCACCTGTAAGGCCGATCCGCTGCATCTCCAGGCGGAGCGTTACCGGGACAAGCTGCTGGCCGCCGGGGTAAAGGTCAGCTACCGAATGTATAAGGATGCGCTCCACGGCTTTTTGGAGGTCAATCACAAGGAATACCCGCCCCAGGAGGGCAAAAACCCGGAGCAGGAGCGGCTGGCAAAAGAGGCGGAGGATTACATTACTACCGAACTGAAACAAATATGGGGGGGCAGAAGATGAAAACGGAAACAATCGTACTGAACGAGGCAAGAAACGTCACGCTCACCGCCTACATCCAGGAGGTCGACGGCGAATTTGGCTTCACAAAGCGTCCAGCCATAGTGGTGATCCCCGGCGGCGGATATGCCATGTGCTCCGACCGGGAGGCTGACCCTGTGGCTATGGCCTACCTCAAGGCGGGGTATCAGGCATTTGTTCTCCGCTATTCCGTTGGGGAGCATAAGACGTGGCCGAATCCTCTTGAGGATTACGAGCAGGCCATGGGACTCATCGTGGAAAACGCGGACGAATGGCACATCGATCCGGCGAAGATCGCCGTGGTCGGCTTCTCTGCGGGCGGACATCTGGCCGCCTGCGCCGCGACCCTGGCGGAGCATAAGCCCGCGGCGGCGGTTCTGGTCTACCCGGCTGTTTTGAAGGACATCGTTGATATGTGCCAGCCCGGGATGCCCTATCCCTATGAGCACGTCACGCCTCAGACCTGTCCCTGCTTCCTTGCGGCCGCGCGGGACGACCGCACGGTGGATATCAGGAACACCCTGACAATGGGACTTGCCCTGGCGGAAAAGGGCGTGGCTTTTGAAAGCCATATCTACTCCTACGGCGGCCACGGTTTTTCTACCGCCGAGGACTGGATCAACACCAACTCCGTCTGTCCGCGCCTGCCCCACTGGATCCCCGACAGCATCCAGTGGCTGGGGGAAGTCATGGGCCGGTTCACACGAAGCGGGTTCACGGAGCCAACCTCCGCCATCAGCATGAACGGGAACTATGCCCCGGTCCTCAGCGTGGACTGTACGCTCGGGCATATCCGCAGACAGAGCGAGACGGTCAAGGACGTACTCGCGCCGATGTTTGCCGGGATCGAAGCTGTGGCCAAGGCGCGGAATTTTTCCACCGAGGGGCTGATGGCGGCAATCAGCAATAATACCGCAAGGGAGATCATGGAGATGGTGTCGATACCGGCTGATACGATCACAGAGATCGACATGGCACTGCACGGTATGGTCAACGAATTGGAGGCCTAACAATGATAAAAGTAAACACCCCCGAAATTCAGGGATTTGAGACGGAGCATCTGGACAGGCTCCGCGCCCTCGCCCCGGAGTGCATGGTATTGCTGAAAAAGAACGGGGATTTCCCGCTGGACGCCCCCTGCAAGATCGCCCTCTACGGCGCGGGTGCGCGGGAGACCATCAAGGGCGGCACCGGCAGCGGCGATGTGAACGTCCGCCACTATGTGACGGTGGAGGAAGGGCTGGAAACTGCGGGCTTCACCGTGACCACCAAGGCATGGATGGAGGGATACAGGGCCGAGCGGGACGCCCAGACAAAAACCTTTTTCGACGGCATCGTGGCCCAGGCCAAGGCGGAAAGCAAGCCCGCGTTCCTCGTTGGGATGGGCAAGACGCCCCCTGAACCGCGGTATGAGCTGCCCTTGGACGGGGAAGGGGACGTCTGTGTCTACGTGCTTGCCCGCAACTCCGGCGAGGGCGCGGACCGCCCCGGCAATGAGGGCGACCTGCTGCTCACCGAGGACGAAACGCGGGATATCCTCCTCTGTGCGGAGCGGTACGGGAAGTTTATGCTCGTCCTCAATGTGGGCGGGCCGGTGGATCTCAGTCCCGTGCTGGATAGGGTGGAGAACGTCCTGCTGCTCAGCCAGCTGGGGAGCGTGACGGGGGACGCCTTTGCCGACGTCCTGCTCGGCAAGTCCTACCCCTCCGGCAAACTCACCACGACTTGGGCGAGGGCCGGGGATTACCCCACGGTGGGGGACTTTGCCCAGCGGGATGACACCCGCTACCGCGAGGGCGTTTTCGTCGGCTACCGCTATTTTGATGCGGTGGGTACAGCGCCCCTGTTCCCCTTTGGCTTTGGCCTCGGCTATACCGATTTCAGCGTAAAAGCCGAGAGCTTCCAGGTGGAAGCTCACATCGTGACCGTCACCGCGGTGGTCACCAACATCGGCGGATTTGCGGGCAGGGAGACCGTACAGCTCTACTACTCCGCGCCGCAGGGAAAACTTGTAAAGCCCCTGTGGGAGCTTGGGCCGTATGGAAAGACCGGCGAGCTGCGTCCCGGCGAGAGTGAGCGCGTTACCCTGACGCTCCCCGTGGAGGATATGGCAAGCTGGGACACGGAGCATGACGCATGGCTTCTGGAGAAGGGCGAGTATGTGTTCAGCATTGGAGCTATCCCGGTCGGCATCGTGAAGCTTGACCGGGATGTGACCACGGCGAAGCTCAGCCACTCCGGCGGCGAAGCTGACTTTGAGGACTGGGCGCCCGAATTGGAGCGCGTGATCCCTGACGGTCTCCCGGTATTTACCGTCAGCGCGGCGGAGCTGGAAAACGCCGGACACTTTGACCGGGCGAGGATCGCGGGTGAGGCACTGCCGGCGCCTGACCTGTCCGGCTTCACGGACCGGGAGCTTGCCACGGTATGCGTGGGCAGATACAGCGACGCGGATGGGGGCAGCTCCTTCATCGGCAACTCCGCCGCTCTCCTGGCGGGCGGCGCGGGGGAAACCGCCAGCGTTGTCCGCGAAAAAGGCTTCGGCTCCATCGTGATGGCGGACGGTCCCGCCGGCCTGCGCCTCGTCACGAAATATATCGAGACTGAGGCGGGTCAGGAAGGTCTGGATACCGGCGCCTTTGACAGCATCATAGGGTTCCTCCCCGCCGAGCTTCAGCAGCTGATCCGGATGCGCCAGGCGCAGAGTGCGGAAAAAGCCAAGACAACCCCTGTGCTGTACCACTATGCCTCCGCCATCCCCATTGGCACCGCCCTGGCCCAGAGTTGGAACCCTGCCGTTTCGGAAGCCTGCGGCGACATTGTGGGCGAGGAGATGGAACTGTTTGGCGCCAATGTCTGGCTGGCCCCGGCGCTGAACATCCACCGCAGCCCCCTATGCGGACGGAATTTTGAATACTACTCCGAGGACCCTGTGATCTCCGGGAAAACCGCAGCCGCCATGACCCGCGGCGTACAGAAGCATGACAAGTGTGCCGTCACCATCAAGCACTTTGCCTGCAACAACCAGGAGACCAACCGCTTCGGTTCCAACAGCATCGTATCCCAGCGGGTTCTGCGGGAGATTTACCTCAAGGGCTTTGAGATCTGCGTCAAGGAGTCCGCGCCCAGGGCTGTCATGACCTCCTACAATCTGCTGAACGGCATTCATACCGCCAACCGCTGCGGCCTGCTGACCAATGTGCTCCGGGGCGAATGGGGTTTTGCGGGCTTTGTCATGACGGACTGGGGAACCACAGGCGACAAATTCAACCTCGGCGTCCACGGCGCGTCCAGTCCCGCCCAGTGCGTCAAGGCGGGCAACGATATGATCATGCCCGGCGGTAAAGCGGATGTGGACGGCATCCTGGCGGGGCTTGGAAGCGGTGAGACCAGCAGGGCCGATCTGGAAGCCTGCGCCGGAAGGGTCCTCGCCATGTCCAGGAGACTTTCGTGATGGGACAGTGGATCTGCCATCCCGGTGATGACCGTGAAACGCGGCTGGTGCCGGTATTTCGTCGGCCTTTTGAGGTCAAAAGCGGACTGAGGTCGGCAAAGCTCCGCATCACCGCCCACGGCATCTATGAAGCGGAGATCAATGGCAGGAGCGTGACGGATCACAAGTTCACGCCGGGGCTGACCAGCTATTATTACCGCATTCAAGTGCAGGAATATGACGTTACCGCCCTCCTGATGGAGGGCGGTAACGAGCTGCGCGTGACGGTGGGCGACGGCTGGTGGCGGTGGAACAACAACTTCGGCTATACGCTGGCGCTGCTGGGGCGGCTTGTGCTGACCTACGCCGACGGCAGCGAGGAAGTCATTGTCACTGATGAGAGCTTCGAGGTGGGCACTGGCCCCATCGTCAGGACTGATCTACAGGCTGGCGAGACCTATGACGCACGGATTGAACCCCACGGCTGGCGGCCCGCCGCGCTCTGCGCCGAGCATACCAATGGGGAGCTGATCGAAACCCAGGGCGTCCCCGTGCGGGAAAAGGAGCGGTTCCCCGGCAGGCCTATACGGGACAGCTCCGGGAGCCTTGTGATCGACTTCGGCCAGAATATCGCGGGCTATGTCCGCATGACCCTCCGCAATACGACGCCTGGACAGGTCGTCCACCTCAAGCACGGCGAGGGCCTTGACCTTGACGGCAAATTCTCCACCGCCAACTGCAACGGCGGGAAAAAAGAGTTCCAGGAGATTACCTACATCTGCAAGGGCGCGGAAGCAGAGCGGTATACCCCCCATTTTGCCGTGTTTGGCTTCCGCTATGTGCTTGTGGAGGGCATCGAGGATGCGGACTTCGAAGCCGTCGCCGTCTACTCGGATATGGAACAGACCGGCGACTTCCAATGCTCCAATCCGCTCATCAACAAGCTGGCGGAGAACGCCCGGTGGAGCCAGAAGGGGAACTTCCTGGATGTGCCGGTGGACTGCCCCACCCGGGAGCGCAACGCCTGGACGGGCGACGCCATGATCTACTGCCGCACGGCGGCGTACTTCATGGATGTGCGGCAGTTTTTCAAAAAGTGGCTCAAAGATCAGACCATTGAGCAGTACGCCAGCGGTAAGGTGGGCATCACCTTCCCCTCCACCTCCAGCGTCCATAACCCGGAGGAGCTGAAGCGTGTGCAGGCGGCCAACCCCGCTATGGCATTGGCCGGACCGGCCGGCGACGGAAACATCGGCGAGGACAGCGTGGGCTGGGGTGATTCCGCCGTGTGGATCCCTTATCAGATGTACCTGATGTACGGCGACCGGGAGTTTTTAGAGAGCCAGTATGAAACCGCAAGAAAGTGGGTCGAGTTTTCCCTGCGCTGCATGAAAGAGCAAAACCCGAAATATGCCGACAAGCCGTGGTACGCCAACGGCGACGGCGATTACATCTACGACACCCGCTTCCACTACGGTGAGTGGAACGAACCCCTGCCGCCCGCGCCGGAGGTCATAGAGCTGTTTATGAATGGCGGCACAGCGGCGGACTTTGTGACCCACATGGCGAAGTACGGCAAACCGGAGGTGGCCACCGCCTACACCAAGCGGAGCTGTGACAATCTGGCCCATATGGCCCGCATCCTCGGCAAAACGGAGGACGTGGAGAAATACGCCGCCCTTTCCCAAAAGATGAAAGCCGCCTATGACAAGTACCTCATAGGCGACGACGGGGAAATTCAAAAAGGCCACCAGGCGGCGTATATCCGCGCCCTGGCACTGGATATGGTCAGCGGGAAGAAAAAGCCGCTGGTGATCGCCCAACTGAAAAAAGAGCTGGAGGCCGCCAATTACCACCTGAACACCGGCTTTTTGTCCACCGTGTATCTGCTGCCTACCCTGTGCGACAACGGACTTGTTGACGAGGCGTTCCGTATCCTGGAGCAGACGGACAAGCCCGGCTGGCTGCATCCCATCACCCAGGGGGCCACCACCATGCTGGAGAACTGGGACGGCATGGACGTGTTCCGGGACAGCTTCAACCACTACTCTTTCGGCGCGGTGTGCCAGTTCCTCTTTGAGTATGTGGCAGGTATCCGTCCCACCTTTGACGCGCCCGGTTTCCGGGAGTTTGAGCTGAAGCCCGTGATTGGCGGTTCCCTCACCTGGGCGGAGGCAAAATACAAAACGCAGTACGGCCTGATCCGCTCCCGTTGGGAGCGCAGCGGAGACCATTTTGCCTACACCTGCACGACCCCGGAGGGGACAATGGCCCATTTGACGCTGCCGGACGGCAGAATGGAGGAGCTTGCCGCCGGGGAACATCACTTTGAAGGAGAATACCATGGATAAGCTGCCTTATTCTTTTCACGATCAGGAACGTGAAATCAGCTTCGACCGCTTTGACCTGCCCTCCCCGTGGATCAATTACCTCTCCAACGGCAGAATGCACGCGTTCGTATCCCAGGCGGGCGGCGGCATGGCCTGGTGGCTGACGCCGATGCTGTTCCGCGTCTCGCGTTACCGCTTTTACAACCTGCCCATCGACTCTCCGGGTTTCTATGTGTACATCCGCATGGAGAACGGCGCGGTGTGGTCGCCCACCTTCCGCCCCTGTGAAACGAAGGTGGACCGCCGCACTGCCGCCCATCATCCAGGCTGGTCCGTTTTTACCGCCGAAAAGGACGGGCTTACCGCCGCGCTCACGCTCTTTATGGCGCAGGACTGGGATACGCTCATCTGGGAGGTAACGCTCCGCAACACCTGCGGCGAGACCGTGGAGTGCGATGTATTCGCCTATGTGGAGCTGTCCCAGTTCATGGCACAGCAGGAAAATATCCTGGGCTACTACCTCAAATGGAATACGCGGGCCATCTATGATGAGGGGCTGCAGGCCATCACCTACGCCTACACCGCGTGGATGCACCCCCGTAAGGAGGATTCCCCACTGGTCTATTTCGGCTCGGACGGCCCGGTGGATTCCTACTGCTGCAACCGGGACGTCTTCTGCGGCAATTACCGGGACGAGAGGAACCCTGTGGAGATCGAAAACGGGCGTCTGTCAAACACCAATCTCCAGGGCGGTGAGCCCTGCGGCGCGCTCCATTCCCATGTCGCCCTCAAGGCCGGTGAGGAAACCGAGGTTCATTACTACCTCGGCGTGACGAAGGGCGCGCTGGAGGATTATGACCAGGCCGTCGCCGAAACGCGGGAGACTCTGACCGCCCTACGCAAAGAGGGCGCTGTCCATGAGCAGTTTGATAAGCTCCAGGCGTGGTGGGAGAAGCACCTGGGAGTACTCCAGTGCGAGATCCCCGACACTGACGCGGCGCGGGAGATCAACACCTGGAACCCCCTGCAAAGCGTCCACACCGCGCGGCTGTCCCGCTCCATCAGCTCGGACGCCTCCGGGGTGCGGGGCATCGGCTTCCGCGACACGGCGCAGGATATGCTGGCCCAGGCCTACCGTAAGCCGGACTGGGCGCGGGATATGCTGTGGTATCTGGCCTCCCAGCAGTTTGAGGACGGGCACACCGTACATACCTCATGGCCGGAGGAGCGGCGTCCACCCCAGGAGATCACCCGTTCCGACGACCATATCTGGATGGTCTATCTGGCCTACGCCATCGCGGCGGAGACCGGCGATCTGGGTTTCCTGGACAAAGAGATTCCGTTCCTTTCCGCCGACCTCATTACGCCTGTAGGCGGCGCCACGCTCTGGGAGCATCTGATGCGCGGTGTGGCCTTCACGGAAACCCATATGGGTGAACACGGCCTGCCGCTGATCCTGTTCAGCGACTGGAACGACCACCTGGGACCCTTTGGACGCAAGGGCAGGGGCGAGAGCATCATGGTCTCCCAGCAGCACATCTACGCCCTGCGCCAGCTCAGTGAGATGGCGGAATTGCGGGGAGATCAGACCGCTGTCCTGCGTTTTGCAGACCTGATCCGAAAGCAGGAAGCCGCGCTGGAGCAGTACGCATGGGACGGCGACTGGTTCCTGCGGGGGCTGGATGACGACGCGCAGCCTGTCGGCACGCACTCTGCGGCCCACGCCCGGATCTGGCTGAACGCCCAGAGCTGGATGGTAATTGCCGGGGCCTGCAAGGACAGGCAGCTTCAGGCCATGGACAGCGCCGCAAGGGAGCTGGACACCGGCATGGGGCTCCTGCTGAACACACCGGGCTATCCCGGCTGGCCATCCAAGGAGGCGGCGATGGTCAACGGCCTGCCCGCCGGCTATTCCGAAAACGGCGGCGTATTCTGTCAGGCTAACTGCTGGGCCATCATGGCAGAGGCGCTGCTGGGCCGGGGCGATATGGCGTGGAAATATTACAAGCAGCTCCTGCCCCACTCCGTAATCAAGAAAATCGGCGTGGAGCGCTATCATTCCGAAGCCTATGCCTACTGCTCCACCATGCTGGGCAAGGACAACGAGAAATTCGGCTGGGGCTGCGTTTCCCAGGTCACCGGCACGGCGGCGTGGATGGACGTGGTGTCCACCCAATATCTGCTGGGTGTGCGCCCCACCCTCAAGGGGCTGCGGATTGATCCCTCCATTCCCGCCGAGTGGGACGGCTATACGGTGGAACGACTCTACCGCGGCTGTAAGCTCACCATCCGGGTGGAGAATCCGCACCACGTCCAGCACGGCGTGAGAGAGCTGACGGTCAACGAGCAGCCTGTGGAGCTTACCGGGGGGGCCTATATTACCGGGGAGATTCTCTCCGGGTATCGTGCGGCGCAGGTAAGGGTGATCCTCGGATAACAAAACAAATTGTTCGGGACATGGTGAACGTAGGAGCGCACTCCAGGCCTTGTCTTTGTATCCACCGCGCCGCATGGCGTGTCATTGGCCCCCTTTGTCGCGGCTATCTTTACCTTCGCTTCCCACATTATTGATTATCTGCAACTAAAAACGGGGGAGCGCTACGACGGCTTGGTTACATCCGTCAGCTCCATGGGCTCAAAAGTGGGCACCGGCCTCGGGGCGGCCATTTTAGGCTGGGGGCTGGACATCGGCGGCTACGACGGTTCTCTGACCGTACAGGCCCAGAGTGCATTAGACGCCGAAACGTTCCTGCTTCATCGTCCCGACCATTGCCAGCGCTGTGTGTTTTATCTGTATGTGGTTCTGGGATATCGATAAGAAAACCGCTGAACTGAAGAAATAGCATTGCATGGCAGAAAAACTGAAGCGCCGCCATAATGCTCAAAGCAAAACCCCACAGATCACCTTAAAATTTTGACAGATTACCAGACCGGGAAGCGCCCGATGGTGTCTCCCGGTCTCTTTATATTTGACAGTTCAGAAAGATGAATGTTTTACCAAGTTCTATTCATGGCCCGGGACATATGTACTCGGCCACTACCGCCTGATAACACAATTTTATCGGACGGCCACAACAAGTTAATAGATTTCTGTAAAAAGGGTTACGAATGGCAGGGACATTCGTAACCCTTTTTTTCTCGACATTTTTCGCCATTATCCGACAGGACTTTCTGTTGGGTGATGACGAAAGGTGCCGAACCCTTTTGCCCTGCTGCCGGGGCCCGCCCCTTCTGAACAAAATCCCAATTCAGAAGATAAGGAGGCTTCACATGAAACGGCAGCAGTACATAAGAACCCGCAGTATCATTGTCAAACAGCGCAGCACACAGGTGCTATCCAACCCCGCTGCTTTTCCGCAGGCGTCAAAATATTATATCAACTCAAAAAAATATTTCTTAATAGGAAAGGATTTTTCCTGTTTAAAATTTATACTCCCCAACATGGATCACGAGATGGGGGGTGAGTGCAGTTGAACCCGTCCGAACGTCAAAGCGCAATCATGGACATACTCCGTAAGGAACGGCACACCACCACAGCAAGGCTCTCTATGGAATTCGATGTCACCGAGCGCACAATACGCAACGACATCACTGCACTCTCCTTCACTCTCCCTATCCTAACTGTACGAGGCCGCTACGGCGGTGGCATAAAGTTGGCTGACTGGTTCCGTCCATGCGCCAAGACACTGTCGCCAAAGCAGGAAGAACTGCTTCATCGGTTGAAAACGGCCCTGGCGGGCGATGATTTAATCGTGCTGAACAGTATCCTCGTGCAGTTTTCTCCATCCCACGGATGCCGGTAGCGGCATCCTCTGTTCTTTGAAAATTGAATATCCGGCACTGAGATACGTTCCCTGACGAAGCGCCCAACCAGCGCGAAGCGACTCTGGAAGATGCGCCAAGACCCGCCTGTGCGGATTTCTGCATAAAAGACGGCCAACTAAGGTGGCGAGCGGTTCCCATCTGTCCACAAAACAGCTCCAACAAGCTGTTTCGCAATGACCTCGTCAGCACACAATGATACGCCTGCCTGCGGGCAGCTCGGAGAGAACCTCGGAGGGGTGAAATTCCCGTGACGCGCTTTAGGCGCGGTCTCAGTTTAAGCCGCCCATGCCTGGGGAAGTAGTGTCGAATACAGGCAAGACAAAGGACAGGAATACAACGTCCTTTGAGCAAACTCTTGATAACAGATGCCACGGGGGCCATTCGCAAATTGAATGGCCCTCGTTTTTGTGTTATCAAACAACAATTTTCACGAAAGAGGGTTTCACAATGTCTGATACTGAACTCACTGATAACCTCACCTTTGTCTCTGCCGTTCAGATGCTGAAGCAGCTTGTGGCGATGGGTCTCCTCTCCGCCGATGAGGAGACCCTCACCCGCAGGGAACTGGAGCGGAAACTCCGGCCCACCCTGATTCTGGCCTGATTTTGGAACTGTAAACTGCCCAATTTCTGCACCCACTTCTCGTTGCTATTCCCAAATAGCTTTATTATAGGTGTTGTGATATTGTCGTTGCTGAAAGGAGGAAGCCACACATGGCAAATCAAGTCAAAACCCCACGGGTCACCGTAATTGACCCAACCGCTCCAGAAAAGGCAAAGCTCCGTGTGGCCGCCTACGCCCGCGTCAGCAGCGACTCCGCAGACCAGCTCAACTCCTATCTGGCCCAGGTGGACTACTACACCCGCCACATTGGGGAAAACCCGGACTGGGATCTGGTGGACATCTACGCTGACGAGGGCATAAGCGGCCTGGATTTTCACAAGCGGGACGAGTTTAACCGGATGATTTCGGACTGCCGGGCCGGGAAAATCGACCGCATCCTGGTCAAATCCGTTTCCCGGTTTGCCCGCAACACCAGGGACACCCTGCGGTTCATGCGGGAGCTGATGCGCTTGGGCATCAACATCCAGTTTGAGAAGGAGAACATCGACACCGGCAAGCTCACCTCTGAGCAGGTAGCGGCCATCTACGCGGCCTTCGCCCAGATGGAGTCCACCGGGCACTCCAGCAACATGAGAACCAGCGTCAGGATGCGGATGGAGCGGGGCATCTTTACCCCGTCCTCCATGCCCTACGGCTACCGATTGAATGGGCTGGAGCCGGAGATCATCCCCGAGGAGGCCGAGGTGGTTCGGTATATCTTCACCTCTGCCCTGCTCGGACAAGGCCGGAAAAGCATCGCTCAGGAATTGAACGAGCTTGGCGTCGAACGCAGCCATGGCCGCAGGGCCTGGCACTACACCACCATCCATTACATTCTTACCAATAGCTTCTACACTGGGGACTCTGTCTGGCAAAAGTTCTGCACCACCGACACCCTTCCATTCCAGAAAATAAAGAACAAAGGACAGCAACCGAAATATCACGTTGAGGATAACCACCCCGGTATCATCAGCCAGGAGGATTTCCAGCGGGTGCAGAAGCTGATCGCCCAGCGCCGAGGGCAGTTCTACGACGGCGCCGCTCCCTCCCAGTCCCCCTACCTCAGCAAACTCTACTGCGGACAGTGCGGGTCAAAGCTCCGCCGAAAAGTATGCAGCGGCAAAGCCTACTGGGACTGCTACCGCCACAACGCGGGTAAGGATCGGTGCCCTTCCCATCAAATTTCTGAAACGTCCCTCACCGCTGCCGTCCTTCGCCTTCATAATAAGCTGGTTCTCCACGGGCAGGAGCTCCTCCACCCCCTGCTGGATCAGCTTCAAGAACTGCGGGAGCGGGAATTGCGCTCCAATCAGAAACTCAGTGATATCGACAAAGAAATAGCGAACCTTTCAGGGCAGAATTTGGTGCTCATCCGGCTGAAAAGCAAGGGATGCATCAATCCTGCCCTTGCTTTATCCCAGGCCGATGACATGAACCGCAAGTTGCGGGATCTGCGCCGCCTGCGCCGGAAAGTGCTGGAGGCCGCTGATGGCGACAATCAGATCCAGTCCACCGAGGCCATGATGGACTACCTGGAAACCGCCCAGTGGCAAACCGAGGTCACATACGATCTGTTCGCGAACCTGGTGGAGCAGATCACGGTGACATCGGCAGAAGAAGTGAAGTTCCGGCTCTTGAATGGGCTGGAGCTGACGGAAAGGCTGGTGTGAGCCATGGCATGGCAGAGAAAAATCCCCTTCGGCTATCAGATCCGGGACGGACTGATCCAACCCCACCCGCAGGAGGCCGATGCGGTGCGGTACATCTTCGGGCAGTATTTGGCCGGTGCTTCCCTCCTGTCCATCGCAGAGAGCATGACCCAACAGGGTATCCGCTACCACCGGCACACGGCTGAGTGGAACAAAAACATGGTCAAGCGTATCCTGGAAAACGCCAAATACACCGGCGCGGAGGGCTATCCCCTGCTGGTGTCCGATGAGGACTTCGCCGCCGCCCAGCGCCAGCGGGCAAAGCGGAATACCTACGCCCCGCTGGCCGCTGAAATCCGGCCCATCAGCGGCATGGTGGTCTGCGCCAGGTGCGGAGGCAGGATGGCTCGGGGGACCCGCTCCCATGGGCGGGTCGGCTGGCGGTGCCAGACTGCGGACTGCGGACAGGTGGTGACGATCAGCGATGAAGTTTTGACTGAACTGGTAAATAACCTGCTCAAGGAGTTGGCCCAGTCCCCTCACCTGCTCACTGCTCCCGAGCCCAAACGGGCCGAGTTAAATATGGATGCCATCCGGCTCCAGAATGAGTTGACCATGGCCCTCAACCGGGGCTCTGAAAGCCCCGAATACATCAAAACGCTGGCCTTGGCTGTCGCCGCCCAGCGATATGGACAGCTCCCAGATCCCACCCCTGCTCATGACATGGAGCAGCTTCGCAGGCGGCTGGAGCAAGGCCCTGTCGACACTGACACGCTGGCCGGCCTGCTGAGTGCGGCGGTGCAGGCTGTCCGGCTCACCCCGGAAAAAAACGTAGAGCTGGAGCTGGTCAACGGCCAGATTATCACAGAGGCAAAGGAGGAGAGCGCATGAGCGTCCAGCAGAAAACCCCGCGCCGGGTCACCGTTACCCTGCCAGATCCCAAATACACCGAGAAGGATATCCGCAAGCAGCACCTCCGGGTGGCCCCCTACTGCCGGGTGTCCACCGGCAGCGAGGAGCAGCTCACCAGCTTCACTGCCCAGATGGAATATTACACCCAGCGCATCGCCGACACCGAGGGCTGGACGATGGTAAAAATGTACGCCGATAAAGGCATCTCCGGCACCTCGGCCAAAAGGCGTCCAGAATTTCTGAAGATGATCCGGGACGCAGAGAAGGGCAAAATCGACCTGGTCATCACCAAATCCGTCTCCCGCTTCTGCCGCAACACTCTGGACGGGCTGGAATATGTCCGCAGGCTGAAGAAATGCGGCGTGGGGGTGTACTTCGAAAAGGATCACACCAACACCCTCTACATGGACAACGAGATGATCCTCACCTTCCTGATGAGCCAAGCCCAAGCCGAAAGCGAGTCCATGTCCACCAGCATCAAATGGGGCTACCGCAAGCGGTTCGCGGACGGCGTGGTGTACTACCACTACGACACCCTGCTGGGCTACCGTAAGGGCCCGGACGGTGGGCCTGAGATCGACCCCGATGAGGCCCCCGTGGTGCGGCGCATCTTCGCCCGGTTCCTGATGGGCCAGAGCTACCAACAGATCTGTGACGGCCTGATGGCGGAGGGCATCAAAACAGTGACGGGCAGCGGCAAATGGTACAGCTCCACCATCAAGAGCATTCTGCAAAACGAGAAGTACATTGGGGACGCCATCCTTCAAAAGACCTTTACCGAGGATCTGTTCGACCGCCAGCAGGTGAAAAATGAGGGCCAGCTCCCCAAATACTACGTCCACGACTGCCACCCCGCTATCATTGACCGGGCTGCCTTCCAGCGGGTGCAGGAGGAGCTGGCGCGGCGATCCAGCCTGCGCAAAACCTCCTCCAAGGCCAAAACCGAGCAGGGCAAGCACAGCGGCAAATATGTGCTGAGCGGCCTCTTGGTGTGTTCCGAATGCGGCAGCCCATACCGCAGGGTGCTGTGGATGCCGGGCGGGGAACGGCGGTATGTCTGGCGGTGTATCAGCCGGCTGGAGCATGGCAGGCGCATCTGCAAACACTCCGCCACCCTGGAGGAGCCGGAACTCCACGCCGCCGTCACCTCCGCCATGAATGAGATGTTCCGGCAGCGGACGGCGAAGGAGGTGCTGGCCCAGTGCGTAGCCACCGCGCTGGCGGGCAGATCGGACGGTGATCTCACCCTCCCCACCGTGGAGGCCAGACTGCGGGCGCTCCAGACGGAACAATTGGATCTGCTCCAGCTGGCGATGCAGGATTTGAGCGGCACCGAATACGATGAGCGGCTTGCCCAAATCAACGACGCCATATCCGGTCTCCTGACCCGAAAGACTGATCTGATCCAGGCGGGTCACACCGATATCGGGTACGACAGCCGGGTACAGGCCATTACCGATACGCTGGAGGGCACAGACAGCGCCATCACCGGCTTCGATGACGGTATCGTATTCCAGACGGTCAGCAGTATCAAGGTACTGGATAAGGATCGGCTATCCATCCGCTTCAAAGATGGAACGGAGTTGGAGCAGACCGTCGAACATACCGAGAGGAGGGCCAGCGCATGAGTATCTGGGTCACGGGCGACTGCCACGGAGGATTCCAGCGGTTCACCACGCAGAATTTTCCCCAACTGAAGGGGATGAGCCGAGATGACTGCATGATTATTTGCGGCGACCATGGTGGCGTATGGGCCGGGGAACAGGCGGATGGGCACAAGCTGGATTGGTTGGAGGCCAAACCCTTCACCACCCTGTTCGTCTGCGGCAACCATGAAAACTTCGATCTGCTCAGTTCCTACCCGGAGAAGGAGTGGCACGGCGGCAGGGTGCATGAGGTGCGGCCCCATGTCCTCCACCTAATGCGGGGCCAGGTCTTCGACATCGGCGGGCTCACCTGGTTTACCATGGGCGGGGCCGCCTCCCACGATATTGAGGACGGTATCCTCGACCCCGCCGCCCCAGACTTTGAGCGGCGGTACTGGGCGCTGCGGCGGATGGGCGCCCGGTTCCGGGTGCTGGGCCGCTCCTGGTGGCCCGGGGAGATGCCCAGCGAGGCGGAGTATGCCGAGGCTGAAGCCAACCTGGAGCGGGCTGGGTGGTGCGTAGACTGTGTCCTCACCCACTGCGCGCCCACCAGTATCGCCCAGCAGATGAATCGGCACTACCAGCCGGACAAGCTGACGGACTTCCTGGAAACGATCAAGGATCGATGCCAGTTCAGCAAATGGTTCGTAAGCGTCAAATTTCCTGGTGTCTTGCACAAGAATATGGGATGTGAGAAAATACAATAGAGTCCAATGAAGTGCCA
>ERZ808051.564-NODE-564-length-38054-cov-10.994944_pt1 | contig 38054 bp, 30 predicted proteins | sample MGYA00380199_ERZ808051 | MGnify/ENA primary metagenome ERZ808051 (study PRJEB31490, sample SAMN06133391) | mouse gut metagenome | isolation source: J11 | host: mice | place: China: Chengdu | collected 2015-05 ...
TACGGCGAGGCTTTTTGGCATGCATAATCAGAGAAATAGCCAAGTCAAGATGCGTCAGTTATTTTTCTACAGTTCCTAAACATAGTTGATAATAAACACTGGTTATATAATGATGAAGAAATTGCACAGAATATGAAGAAGGCTGAAAAATATGACGAGTTGCTAAAGAAATATAATATACAGGATTCAAGAGATTTAGAAAAAGTATTGAAGGTATATTATCAACAAAGTGAAAATGTGACGGCTGAGGAAGTAGAGATATCAGAAGAACTTATGGTTCAATATGGCATTTCAAGCATGGAAGAGTTTACAAAGGCGAGAGAACTTAATGTATTTAAAGAAAATTTTGTGCATGTTTCTGAAAGTGACCAGAGCAAATTTGATTATGTTAAAGGTATTTTGGAACGTTCAAAAAACGCTATATTTGCATATCTTGAATTATTGCCGGAATATGATGTTTCTGAACCAGTTAATTTGACAAATACCATATTCATAATAAAAAAGTATGGTAAAGAGATAGTTCTTATTACCCGTCCGTCAGATTATGAGCATGGCTTCCCGGTAACAATTATTGAGGCATTAAATTTGAATAGTCTTAATAAAGCATATTTGGATAAACATATAGATAAAATTTATAATTATGATACTGCTGGTAATAAATTTAATATTATTTTATCATATGTTACAGCCTCAAACTTTATAGATTTTTGCGATAAATATTTTGAACATATAAAAAAGCATAAATATCCATTTGCAATACAAGTATCTGAAGATAATGTTGTTATTGAAGAATGTTCATTTTCTGATATAAAAGTTATGAAAACAGTACATAATCGTAATGGGTGTGAAACGGTATTGTATCATGTTTGTATATGGATAAAATAGTGATTATGATGGCTTAGCAAATGTTGATGTCGATTTTATATAACATACAAAGATGAGGCAGGTGATGTATTATGGACATGCAGGAATTAAAACAGTTAATTTATAAAGGCGAAAAAGTAGACATAGAGTGCAAAGAAGCAGAAAGCAATGTACCGCGCTCTGCTTATGAGTCTTACTCTGCTTTTGCTAATACAAAAGGCGGCTATATCATTCTTGGGGTGAAGGAAGATAAAAAGAAAACACTTCCAGAAGAAAGATTTATGATACAGGGAATCCAAAATTCAAAGAAACAGGTAGAGGATTTTTGGAACACCATTAACAGCAGTAAGGTCAATCGTAATATTCTGAAAGATGAAGACGTATTTATTGTGGAGGAGTACGGCGTTAGCCTGATTGTGGTTAAAGTGCCGAGAGCTGATTATAAAATGCGCCCGATTTATGTTGGCGAGAATCCATACAAAGGAACATTTAAGCGAAATAATGAAGGTGATTATCACGCAACGGAACATGAAATCAGAGGAATGATTCGTGACCAGAATCCGGATGGCAACGATGGAATGATTTTAGAATATTATACAATGGACGATATTGACAAGGAAACATTGCGGAAATACCGGCAGATTTTTGAAATCAGGAATGATGGGCATGTTTGGAATGCCCTTGACGACAAATCATTTCTGGAAAAACTTGGAGGATACAGAAAAGACAGAAGAGAGGGCAAGGAAGGACTGACACTTGCAGGTCTGATGATGTTTGGAGACGGACTTGCCATACGGGATGAGTTTGACAATATTTTTATGGATTACCGCAATGAAAGCGAAATTACAATGGATATTCGCTGGAATGACAGGATTATTGGCAACTTGGGAAGATGAGGGCTGGGTACAACCGGAACTGATAGAAAATACTGCGCTTAATCAGGTAACGCTTTATCTCAAAATGATTCCGAAACATGGACAACAATCGGCAAAAAAAATAGCAGAAAAATCAGCAGAATCAGCAGAAAAATCAGCAGAAACGCAAGAGGAATTGTTATCTGAAAGGCAGAAGCAGATACTTGCGTGCATGGAGTTAGAAGTATTATACAGGACAGAAGAAATTGCTGAAAAAATAGGATTAAAAGGACCAAGGACAAGGCAGTTACTAAATGAACTAGTGGCAATGGGCAGATTGACCTGCACAGCAGCGACTAAAAACAGAAGGTATATAAGAATTGAATAAAGTGGGGAATGACATGAGATACACCAATCGTTATGTATAAGACAAAAATTTGCCTGCGATTGGCATATATATTGTTGCCTTTAATGCTTAGATGGAGGAAATGGAAAATGGTTGAGCCTTCAAAAAGGGACTGGAAATTATACAGGGAGAAAATTGGTGGATGGCAGGAACAATACATGGAGAAGCTGGTAAAGGAATATGCGGACTATTTGTGCAGCGACTTGCCTGCATCTACCAAGTTTTGGGAGATAGAGAAACGGATTAAGAGAGACAGGAAAACGCCAGGTGTTTGTATTGAATTAAGAAAATCTGACATGTTTTGGGATATTGCGGGACTGATTCATGATAAGGTTATTTCAATGGATGATCTGGAAGAGTTTAGTGACGATTTAAAAGAAGCGGTTGTGTTGATTTTGAGGAGATGAAAAATGGTATTGTTCTTTGTATAAACGATAGAGTGGTGGTTATGTTGGCAGAAAAAATAACTTTTTAGTCCTTACTTGACAGGAGAACAGGCGGTCGGCAAATGGGAGAACGGAAGAGCAGTGCCCGAGGTAGCGATACTCTGTGAGTTATCCGGAATTTTCAATTGCTCTGTGGATAGGATCCTTGATCCGTCGTCAAGCGTTCTGCGCAATATGGATTTTGATTATCAATTCCTTGTCAGGCCGCGGATCCCTGTAGCTGATTAAGCAGGACCCGAGTGGCCAAAAAGCATCGCATCCGCCTCTTTTCTGACGGCAGTAAAATTGTTTTTTGGATTGGAGCAGCGCAGGGACAGCAAAGGCTGTCAGATGAATGATGACGAGGAGTATATCTTGCAGTCGGCGATCACGAATGTATGTTTCGGGTATTCCTATGCACCTGACCAGTATATTCATGACAGCTTTTTGATATACGGTTTGGATTATGAGATACATTCAAGGGCAGATTATACAGAAGATGAATTTATTGCACTCGCCCGCAAACAGATCGAACACGGATATCCTGTCATAATTATTCCGAAAGCGTATACGGATACTATTTTTGCCGTCGGCTTTTCTGACCATGGATATCGTTTGATCGGATTGGGTTTTTTGGAGGGAGACGATCAAAAGAATGCAAAGATGAATTTTGACCAGCTTGATCAATATGCCGGTTGGTACAAGTCTGACTGTGATCTGATGATCCTTCAATCCTCAGATGAAACAATGCCGTTGGCTGAGGCGTGTGCCAATGCGCTCTTTCGAGGGATAAAGCTGTTATCAAACAATGTTCATTGCGGGGAAGATAAAATGCAGGGGTACGGCGTGGTCATTTACCGAAACTGGCGCGGTTTGTTAAGGGAGGAAAATCAAAGGGATGCAGATCGGATCGAGTGTGTATTTCCGCATCCATTCAGATATAAATATGCATTGCAGACTTTGGAAACAAGTATGATATGGCAGAAATGCCGAGTTGGATCAGGAGGAGAAAGACCATGGAAAAGAACGAATTGCTGGAACAGATCACAGACGCAGTGCGCGCGTGCGGTGAGATCATCTTACAGGCTGACCGGAGCAAGGGCTGCATTGACGAGAAGGCGGGGCACGCCAACTTTGTCACGACCTACGACAGAAAGGTGCAGCAACAGCTGCAGGAGAGGCTTCTCAGGATTTTGCCGGAGGCGGTCTTTGTCGGGGAGGAGGAGGACAGCCACGCCGCTGTCGCGGAGGGATATGCCTTTATCGTGGACCCGATCGACGGGACGACCAATTTTATCAAGGACTATCACATGAGTGCCATCTCTGTCGGGCTTGCCCGGGACGGGGAGCGGTATATGGGCGTTGTCTACAATCCGTATCTCGATGAGATGTTCACGGCGGTGAAGGGACAGGGCGCGTATCTGAACAGAGAGCCGATCCACGTCTCGTCAGAGCCTTTGAGCAACGGCGTGGTACTCTTTGGCACGGCACCCTACTACGAGGAGCTGAGCAGAAAATCTTTCGAGATGGCATACGACTATTTCAGGCAGGCGCTCGACGTGAGGCGGAGCGGCTCTGCGGCGCTCGACCTGTGCAGTGTGGCGGCGGGCAGGGCGGAGCTGTTCTTCGAGCTGCGGCTGTGCCCGTGGGATTTTGCGGCGGGCTCGCTGATCGTGGAGGAAGCGGGCGGCAGGGTGACGACGGTCGAGGGAGGCGCGCTGACGCTGAACCAACCCTGCTCTTTGATCGCGGTCAATCGCGTTTAGCCGGAGCAGTATTGTTTTTTATGGTTTTGTTCGGAATTTTGTGTGGAAGGTTGAAAATTTGCTTGACATAAAATTATCTTTGTGTATAATATCACTTAATGATGCAAAAATGATGCAATTTTGCGCAAACGGATTTCGGCTTTTTACGAAAGGACAATTAACCATGAAGAAACTATCAGATTCTGAGTTCGAAATTATGAAAATTTTGTGGAGCAGGGAGGATGCGATGACATCCAATGAGATCCTGGACGGTATGAGAGGGCAGCGTGACTGGAAGCTTGCAAGCCTGATGACTGTTCTGGCTCGGATGGTCGAAAAGGGGTATGTGTACTGTGACAGGAGCACCCGCACCAACTACTACAGCGCGGTGGTGGGGGAGGAGCAGTACAGGGTCGATGAGGGCGAGCGGCTTCTCGACAAGCTGTTTCACCGATCCGCCACAAAGTTTATTGCCAGCCTTTATCAGGGGGAAAAGTTTTCAGCCGAGGAGGTCAGGGAGCTGAGGTCCTATCTGGATTCGCTGGAGGGAGGCGGAGAGTAGAGCGACTGAGTACGCTGCCTGCTCGAATTTGAAAAGGGGAGTCACATGGATCCATGTGACTCCCCTTTTATGCACAGTCCCGTGCAGAGGAATAAGCCGCTATGCGGCGCACGGGACGCGCGGCGAGCAGGAAGAAATTTCCCTGCTCGATTGCACAGTCCCGTGCAGAGGAATAAGCCGCTATGCGGCACCCTATCCAGCGCACTGCGCCTGCGTCAGGCGGATGTATCAACGATCGCGATGCTCGAATCGCCCTGTTTTGCCTGCTCGACGACTGCGGCGGACAATTTCTGGAAGGAATTGTAGGAGGAGGTGGCGCCGGTCAGCGCGTCGACCGAGCCCTCGCCCTGTCCTTCGAGCAGCTGCCCTGCATAGTAGCGGGTGTATTCATTGGGATAGGTGCCGTCGGAGTGGAGCATGTTCTGCATATAGTTGCTGTCCCAGCTCTTGATAAAACCGCTGGCGTTCTCCGCATTGTACTCCACGGAGACGATGTTGCCCCCCTTGACCATGATCGTGATGTATTCCTTCCAGCCGTGGCTGAATTCGGCGGCCTGTGCAGTGTAGTAGCCGTCCTGGAGCGCGGGCTCTTCCGTCCTGCTGCCGCATGCGGTCAGCAGTGCCAGAAGTGTCAGTGAGATCAGCGATAGACGCAGTTTCTGAATCATTTGTCATTCTCCTCCTTCAACACAAATTTTTTGACATGAGCCTGAAGTACTTCTGCTTCCCTTGCGAGCAGTCCGCTGGATTGGTCGATCTCGCCGGCATTCTGGAGATTCTGGTCCGCGATGCCGGAGATCGTCTCGATCCGCTCATCCATGATGAGGAGTGCACTCTCCTGGTCCCGGACGGCGGAGACAAGCTGGTCGGAGATCGCGCTGATCTCGTCGGAGACAACGGAGATGGCGTGAAGCGAATCGGCGGTGTCAGCGGTCAGTCTCACACCGGTCTGGATCATCGTGCTGGTGTGGGACACCATCTCCGTGGCGTTCTGCGCTGCCTCGGCGCTCTTGGCGGCGAGGTCCTTGACCTGGGTAGCCACGACGGCAAAGCCCCTTCCGGCGCTTCCCGCGCGGCTTGCCTCTATGGAGGCGTTGAGCGCGAGGATGCTGGTCTGGAATGCGATGTCCTCGATCGCCTTGGCGATCTTGGTGATCTCCTCGGCGTTGGAGCTGATGCCGTCCATGGCGGTGGTCAGGGAGGACATGTGGGTGTTCGCCTCCTGTATGCACCTGGCGATCTCTGTCGTCTTGCTGCGGGTCTGTCTGGTGCTCTCTGAAACGCTGGACAACTGAGCCTTCACATGGGAAACCTCACAGACCAGCGCCTCGGTGGACTGATTCTGTTCCATGGACGCCTGGTGCAGCTGGCTGGACTGACCGTTCAACTCCTCGGACATGTGGGCAAGCTGCGAGGTGGCACTGCGAAATCCCGATATCGTCTCATGCATGGACTGGATGATTGTGCGGAGACTGCTGCGGATCAGGGTGAAATCGCCCCTGTAGTCCATCTGCGGGGTGACGCACAGATTGCCCCCGGCAACCTGCGTGAGCACCTGCTGGATATCGGATATGTAGTTGTTGACGCTCTCCACAGTGGTGCCCAGTGTATGTGTCAGCACCTCGAGTTCATCCCTGGAACGGACAGGTGTCACCGAGGAGTGCAGATCGCCGTCGGAGAGCGATACCATACGGGATGTCACGCTCTTGACCGGACGGGAGATTGACCGCGCCAGATGCAGGACGAGCAGGATCGAGATGACCAGCACCGCCAGCGTGGCTGCCACTGCCAGGGACACCGCACTATTGATCATATGGCTGTAATCCGCCTCGGGAATGTGCAGGACGAGCGACCACTGTGTGCCGCGGATCGGGGAGAAGGCGACCAGTATGTGCTCCCCGTCAACGGGAAATTCCGTGGCGCCGGTCTCTCCGGCAGTGATGCGGCTGAGGGAATCTGCGTCCTCTCCGCCGAGCTGTGCCAGCGTGCTGCCTGACAGGACGAGGGACTGGTCCGAGTGCCCGGTGACGATTCCCTTGCGGTCAACCATGTACGCTGTGCTGTGTGCGCCCAGATTGATGCTGCTGATCACATCGTTGAGGGTGTCATACTTGTATACACCGATCACGTACATCGCGGTTTCGCCGTCCTCCTTCACGGGCATACCCATGGTGATGCCCAGCTTTTCCTGAAATATCGTGGAGGATGCGGTGGTGAAGTTGTCGGTCTCCTGAAGGAGTGCCAGGAAGTCCGCATCCAGATCCTGCGGTGCACCGTCGATGCCCTGGATCAGCTTTCCGTCCAGATCATACAGGGCAATGGTGTGCAGTTCGTAGATCTCGGCAGTCTCCGCCAGGATCTCTGCGCGCCTTTGGGCTGCGCCGGCCTCGCCGAGATCACCCGCCAGCGTCATCATGCGGTCCGCCAGCATGTGGATGTTGGCTTCCACTGTCTTTGCAGACTGCCGTACCATGGGCTGGAGGCTGTCTAGCAGGATGTTGGTTGCCAGATATTGCATGGAAAGCGCCATGATCGCGCAGCTTACGATCACTAAGATCAGGATATTGAGGGTTGTGCTTCTCAATATTCTTCCATTGAGGCTTCGTCTGGGCTTCTGCTGCTGGAAGTCTGTCTTGTTTCTGGTCACGATTTGATCTCTCCTTTTTGTCTTTTTTGTTTTTAGGTTTGTATATTTATTTTTGCCCGGCAGGGGAGGGGAGTCCTTCCTGCCCGGGGACTGGTCAGTCTCTGAGCAGATCTGACACTGTGCGCCCGCATAAATAAAAGCCCATCTACTTTGGCAGAGAACAGGCTGCTGTTCTCTGCCAGGGGTATAATGTGCCTTTTTATGCACACGGGCACCCAGAGGAAGAATGTCAGCAAAAGCTGACGGGTGCCCGGCGCGCGAGTAGTGGAGAAGGTCATTCCCCTACTCGATTATGAAATGATAAGGAGTCCGTGCGTACAGCGATAAAGTTCATTTGCGATAAATGATATTATATCATAGACGGGTGTGGAAAGGAAGACTGTTTTTTACGGAAAATCCCTCCCAGGGGGCTGGCAGTTCGAGCTTGCGGATCATATCTTCGAGAACCGGTTCCGGGATGTAGCGCGCCCTTTTCCGGTTTCTGTCAAGCAGCTCCTGGTAGGGTGCTTCCAGGTACACGATGTGCACCCGCGCGCCGTACCCGGCAAAGAGGCTGACAAGCCGCTGCCTGGTCTCCTGGATGATATTCGTGGCATTCCAGATAAACGGTTTTCTCTGTCTCAAAAAAGTTTTTGCCTGCGCAAGAGCGATCTGCACGATCTTTCCGGTGTCTTTTGCCGGCGGTATACGGTGCTGCCTGCGGATCTCGTCGAGGGAGACGACAGGCATACCCTTGGCGTGACACTCGATCCAGCTGTCCTTTCCGGCAAGCGGAAGCCCTGACATCACAATGACATCAAATTCCGTGTCATCGTACAGCGCAGCCTTGTGCCACAGGTTTTCCCTGTGAAAATACTGGTATTTTGTGTAGGGATCCGCAAATGCATAGGGCTTCTCCCAGATGCCAAGTTCTTTTGCGTAGTCTGCGAACAATTCCACCTGATCTTCCAGCTCTTCGGGTTCCGATGTGATCCGACCCTGCACATCCGCTTTGGAGAGCAGATATAAAAGCCGCAGCGGAATGCTTTCAGCCGCTTTGAATAAGTCATACTCAGGCCTTGCCTTCGTCCAGAACCATACGGGCAGCCCGTGATACCGGATCAGTTTTGCCGCTGTCTCCCGCTGGTCAAACGTCAGGCGGAACTGATCAGCTTCCCGGTAGACCGTCCTTCGGAATACTTTTTCCCCGATCATGGTATGTTTTGGCGAGATCCATCTTCCGTCCTCCTGCCGCGTGCAGGATATTTTCCCGATGTCATGATAGGCTGCAGCCAGGAATAAGAGCGCCTGCTCATCCCTGGGCAGGGAACTCCACGCATCGAGTTCCAGCAGCCTTTCACACACCATTTCCGTGTGCGCGTACACGTCCCCCTCCCCGTGGTACGACGGATCCTGGGGGACATTTTTCAACGCACGCAATCCGGGACAGCGGTCGGAGAGCCGGCGGAAGGAAAAGCCGCTGCTGCGGATCGCGCTAAGGATTTCCTGCTGCATCGACATCCCCACCTTCCTGTATGGCAAATAGATCGACCCCGTCAGCCAGTCGATTGGCAATGATGGGGCGGTTTACCCAGTGGCTCTCCGAGTCGAGGATCGCGTTGAGGAAAGAACCCCGCACAAATTTCAAACGATCCATAACGTAATCCCCGTCCTCCACCTTGATATAGATTCCTTCCATGATCCCTGTCAAATCAGTCTGGCGGAAGGCTGTCTGGGCATTGACGCCGCTTTTCTGACACTGTGCGAGAAAGCTCTTTTCCGATTTCCCGGATATAAAGAGACTGGGGCCGATCCACTTCGCGATATCGTCCACTGTCTGGAAAGTTCCTTCTGTCAAGACGCGGACAGACCGGACAAAGGGGGCACTTTCCAGAAATTCCCTGCGTCTGCGCGTGGAATAAAAGCGCCGCTCCTGCTTGTCAAAAATGTCAAATTCCATGAAATAATGAGGCAGTCTGTCATAAAACACGGTGTGCTTGGCATACAGCCACTCGCCGTACATCACATAGCGGTCGCCCAGCAGCCGGCGCAGCTGGTCCTCAAAACAGCCTGCCCAGAGCTTGAACAGGTCAAACTGCCGCTCTCCGTATCCGCCGTTCAAAAAGTGCCCGCGGCTCTGCAGATACATTTTTTTGTCCCTGCCGAAACTGATGCCGCAGTTTGCGCCGTCCACTTTTTCCTCCAGAACGAGATGCTTTCCTCTAAGTTCACATAATCTTGCGCAGTCCAGGTCCTCGTCGCCCTGCTGCTGCCTGGAACCCTCAAGATGTCGGGTTCTCGGGTATTTAAAAATCTGTTCCATATAATCCTCCTGTTCTGATCTTCTTTAAATTCTGATCTTTGAACTGATACCGAGACAACAAAAACAACAGTCACGACCAGCTGTCATGTGTCGTGCCTGCTATCTGTCTGTATTGCGTTGTCAGAATATCGGATTACATGGGGAACCTCCTGTTTTAAACGGAATCTGTTTGTATTTTCCCTATAACAATAGCACTGGGGGAAAAACTTGTCAAGAATGGCAGATGCTACATCCACGTTACTGTTCATTCGTCAATAAAAGTAGTGAAAAATGTGCGCCAAAATGCTTGCACTTTAGCATTTTGTGTGCAAATAGGTTGCTGTTTACGCCTTCATTACATAAAATTGTGTCAGAATTAGTTGGGCGTGAACAGTAACACATCCACGGTAAACGGTATAAATATGCGAAGAAGTAATTGACTTATTCCCTGAATATCGATATAATAATGAAACAGAAAGCTGTCGTCTGCAGGAGAAAACTGCAGTGCTGTAGTACATGTTCGGACATAAGAGGGGGGCTTATGGAGACAGTGACGTGCGGCGCCAAAATAATACATGGGGGATGTTTTATGTTTCACGAATTGAATTCTGAGAAAAGCAGCAGTCTCAGTCAGAAGATTATCTCGAAGATGGCAGTGATCACAGCTGTTATTTTTTTGTTTACAATTCTGATGTCTGCACTGCTCTCCGCAAAGTCCCTGATCAAGGTCAACAGGGAAAAATTGTCGGCAGTTGCCTACGAGAATGCCTTTTCGCTGGTGAGTGACATCGAGGAAGCCTACGGGAAAGTCGTGGGTTTTGCCGGATCGCTCAGGAATATTTCCATCCTGGATGCGAAGGAGCAGAGAGATGCCATCGATACGGCACTGGTGGGGCTGCTCGAGGGCGGCGACGGGTTTACGACAGGATTTGCCTATTTTGAGCAGAATGCCATAGCGGATGCCGAGGGTGTTCCGTACAGTGTCCACAAAAAGGATATGGCGTACGAGGCGGTCGTGTATCCGAACGAGGAAAAGGACGGATACGTATTTGAAAAGCACGAGGATGCCTTTGACAATTATGACAAGGACTACTGGAAGCAGATCAGGCAGACAGGGGAGCCGTATGTCATGGATCCTTATGTGTATGAGCTGATGGGGAAGAACATTATGATGATCAGCATCATCGCGCCGGTGTGGGATGCACAGGGGACATTCTTCGGCGTGTCCGGCGTCGATGTGGGGCTTGACGACATGCAGGAACGGCTGCTGGTGAGCTCGGACTACAAGTCCGCCCATCTGGTGGCACTCGCGGCGGACGGAACGATCCTGGTCGACTCTGCCGACGGCACGACGGTGGGAAAAACGGCTGCCGAGGTCGGCTATGACACGATGGAGCAGGACGTGAAAACGCTCCACGCACTGCCGGATGAAACGCGCGGCAGCAGCCGTGCCGTCATCCGGAACAGAGAGAACTTCGGTACGGGGAAAAGCGGCATCTGTGTGACGATACCGCTGACAGTCGACGACAAAACGCAGTGGACGCTGCACATGACGGTCAACAATATGGAATTTTACGGTCCTATCATCGAGGGAGCCGGGAAACTGACATTCCTGGTCATCGTGTTTGGCATCATACTGTTGAAGGCAGTCAACCGCATCATCAAACGCTCCCTGGACCCGATCCAGGTGATCACGGAGGGGGCGGCAAAACTGGAGGCGGGAGATCTGAACATCCACATTGACATTGTGTCCGACGACGAGCTGGGGCACCTGGCGCAGGCGTTCAATCATATCAGCACGATCATCAACAACTATGTCAATGATATCTCCGAGCAGCTTTCCCAGATGGCAAGCAACAATATGGATATCACGATAACGCAGGATTACATAGGGGACTTTATTCCGATTCAGGTGTCCATCGAGAAGATCTCCGCGTCCCTGAACGAGACGCTGCACGAGATCGTGCGCTCGGCGGATGAGGTGTCCACAAGTTCGGAGAGTGTCTCTTCCGGGGCGCAGATCCTTTCGGACGGCGCGACGGAGCAGGAGTCGGCGATCAGCCGGCTTGCGGCATCCATAGAAAGCCTCACGCAGGATGTGACAGCAAATGCAAAGGATGCGCAGACGGCGAACGAATTTGTATCTGAGGTGAACAGGAATATCGAGGCGAGCAACAAGGAGATGGAACACCTGATCCGTGCCATGTCGGCGATCAGCCACTCGTCCGGCGAGATCGAGAAGATCGTGAAGACGATAGAGGATATCGCGGCGCAGACAAACCTGCTCTCCCTGAACGCATCCATCGAGGCATCGCGGGCGGGGATGGCTGGCAAAGGCTTTGCCGTGGTGGCAAACGAGATCCGCGGGCTGGCGTCCAAGAGCGCGCAGGCGGTCAACCAGACGGCAGCTCTCATCGCAAGTTCCCAGGAGGCGGTGGAGAACGGCATGGGCATAGCGGACAACACCGCGAAGGCACTGATGACGGTGGTGAAGGGATCCGAGGAAATCCTCGGTGCCATGGAAAAGATCAGCAATGCCTCGCAGAATCAAAAGAGCGTGCTGGAACAGATCACATCCAACGTCGATCAGATCAGCAGTGTGGTGCAGTCCAACACTACATTTGCCCAGAACAGCGCGGCAACGAGCGCGGAACTGTCAGACCAGTCCAGGCGCCTGCACGAACTGGTGAACCGTTTTCAGCTCAAATGATGCCGGACTTTTGTGCGGTGTGCGGACATCAGGTTCCGGGGAAAATCGCAGCGAATACAGCGTGCGGGAGAGGGGGCGGATATGGTGATCAGGGTGGCGGTCATAGAGGACGAGACGGGGCTGCATGGTTATTACGGGAAGATGATGGAAGCGTGGGGAACTGCCAGGAATGTCCGGATCGCCGCCACGTTTGTCGGGAGTGCGGAGGAGTATTTATTCAAGTATGATGGGCAGAATATATTTGACATTATATTTCTGGATATCTGCATGAAGGATATGAATGGCATGGAACTGGCGCATGAGATCAGAAAGTCCGACAGGAATGTGCAGATCGTGTTCCTCACGGGGAAGACGGAGTACGTGTTTGAGGGCTATGAGATCGGAGCGGTCAGATACCTAGTCAAACCCGTTGCCGGGAGCGATCTGGAAAAAGCGCTGGACGCGTGTATGGAGAGGCTTGAGGGCGCCCGGGAGGATTTTATCACGATAAAATGCCACGGGGAAAATCTGCGGCTCTCAAGAAGCGAGATCATATCGGTGCAGGTCGACGGGCATTATCTTCAGATGCGGACAGTGGGCGGCGCGCATGAGTGGAAAGCCAGCTTAAAGGAGATGCTGTCCAGGCTGGATCCCGACAGGTTTGTCATGGCGAACCGCTCGACTGTCGTCAATCTTGAATATGTCGACCGGATCACGCGCGAGGAATGCTTCCTTGAGAACGGGGACGTGATACCGGTCAGCCGCGGCGCGTACGGACCGCTGAATGATGCGTTCATGAAATACTTTTTCAGATAGGTGATTTTGCAGTTCAGGAGGCGAAGGATGTTTCATTTTGGTGATAGAAGATATCTGAACTATCAGGTTGAGGTGATGTCGAGGCATGTCGAGGAAGTGAATGACATCTACATGAAAATGCGGGGATGGCGCCACGATTACCACAATCATCTCCAGAAGCTCAAGGCGCACCTTGCCATGGGGCAGATCGAGGAAGCCCAGAACTATCTGAACCAGCTGGAGGGGGATCTCGACGGCATCAATGTGAAGTACGCGACGGGCAACGTCAGCCTGGATGCCATACTCAACAGCAAGCTGAGCATGGCTGAAAATGCACAGATCCGCGTCAACTGCAAGGCACAGATCGGCGAGAACCCGGCGATCGAGGATATCGACCTGTGCGTCATCATAGGAAATCTGATCGACAATGCGGTGGAGTCCTGCCGCAAAATGCCCGCGGACGCGGACCGGTTCCTGCGGATCTACGTATGCGTGCGCAGACGGCAGCTGTATATTGCCGTCACCAATTCCACCAGCGAGACGGTCAGGAAGCTCGACGCGGCGTATATATCAAACAAGCGCGGCGACCATGGACACGGTCTGAAACGCATCGACCTCGTCGTGGAAAAGTATAACGGCTATGTCAGGCGCGCCAATGAGCCCGGGGTGTTTTCGACCGAGATCATGCTGCCGCTCTGAGAACCGTCTTTCCAAACGACGCAACAAGTTCGTGCACGAAATATAACAGTTCGTGTACGGATTTTTTTTTATGTTGGCAAATGTGGTAAAATAAAGAGAAACTACATTTAATTCGTGTGACAGGAGAGAACTATGAGAGGAAACGCAGAAAAGAAATATACACTGTTTGGCAATGTGCGGTATATATACAAGACTTTGTATGAAGTAAAGCCCGCAATGAGGTTTGGCATGTACGGTTCGATATTTTTCTATCTGGCAGGGCGTGTGGTCGGCACGGTCACGCTCGCCGCCGCCGTCGCGAGCATCACGGAAAAAGGAAGGACAGGGCACTATCTGATGGTCATGGCGGTCATGCTGGCTGTGTATCTGATCTGTCAGCTTGGGAGCCGGTTCACCAAAGCGTGGAGTGATTATTATCACGAGACCACCCAGAACAGGGAGTTTCTGATGCGGCTCGTCCAGAAGAGCCTGCACGCGGATTATGACAATGTGGAATCCCCCGCCCAGCAGCGTCTCCTGACCAGGGCAACCCATGCCGTCAACGTGTACAGGCAGGGGGTGAACCTGATGTACATCAACTATCCGCTGATCGTTGCCACGGTTATAGGCATCCTGCTCTACTCCATGACGATCTCTTTTTTTGACTGGCGGATCATGGTGATCATCGTGGTCATGTCCATCGTGAGTTCACTGCTGGAAGCGCGCTCCCGCAAGTACAGGGCACAGACTATGGATGAGCAGTACAGGATATGGGGCAGGTTCTACTATCTCAAGCAGCAGACGATATCCGTGGAGAACGGCAAGGATATCCGCATATACAATATGGCTGACTGGTTCCGCTCGGGTTTTGACAGGCTGGAGGGCAGAAACATGGTGTTGACGGCGGGACAGTGCAGGCGCAAGTACGCAGTGAACATCTCCGATGCCCTGTTTGTCGCGGCGAGAGATCTGCTGGCGTACGCGATCCTGACCACCGGAGTGCTGAACGGCTCCCTGAGTATAGCGGAGTTCACGCTGGGGCTTGGCGTCGTCGCCGGGCTTGCCGAGTGGTTCGGCAATCTGCGCTATCATATCAGTTATCTATTGGAGGGCAATCTGATGATCTGTGAGTATCGCAGGATGATGGATTACCCCAACCGCTTCCTGCGGGAGGAGGGCATGCGCATTCCCGGGGAGTGGCACCGGAAACTGCCTGCGATCGAGTTTAAAAATGTGTCCTTCCGGTATGAGGAGGATGGGGAGGACGTGTTGAGAGATGTCTCCTTCTGCATCCAGCCCGGGGAGCGGATCGCGCTTGTGGGAAACAACGGGGCGGGGAAGACCACGCTCGTGAAGCTGCTGTGCGGTTTTTACCATCCCACAGGCGGCGAGATCCTGATCGGCGGACACTCCATCGAGACGCTGGATCTGGACGGGTATCACGAACTGCTGGCGGCGGTCTTTCAGGATATCAACACGATACCGGTCTCTATCGCCAGCAATGTATCAGGGTGCATGGAGGAGGATACGGACATGGACCGGGTGCGCGAATGTCTGCGCCGCGCAGGGCTGTGGAAGGATATCGAGGCGCTTGAGCACAGGGAACTGACGAATATGACACAGACCTTCGATCCCGACGGGATCCAGCTGTCGGGAGGCATGATGCAGAAGCTCATGCTTGCCCGGTGCCTGTACAAGGACGCACCCCTGCTCGTGCTCGACGAGCCTACAGCCGCACTCGACCCGATCGCGGAAAGCGAGATGTATGAGGAGTATAAAGCGGCGACCAGCGGAAGATCGGCGCTGTTCATCTCCCACAGACTCGCGAGCACGAAGTTCTGTGACAGGATCCTCTTCCTCGAGAACGGCAGGATCCAGGAGACAGGCACACACGACGAACTGCTTGCAAAAAACAGAAAATATGCGGAGGTTTTTGCGGTGCAGAGTCAGTACTACAAGGAAGGAGATGACGAGAACCATGAAGAAGATTAATCCCTTTTTTCGGTGCTTCCTCAAAAATATGGGCAATATACACAATCTATGTCCTTCGTTCATCCCCATCACTGTCCTGTATACGCTGGCAAACCGCGCCCAGCCGTTTATCACGATGATCCTGGGCGCGCGGATCGTGGATATGCTGGTGACGGGTGCGGACAGGGACGCGATCCTGACGCTTGCATTTGTCATGGTGGGAAGTCAGATGCTGATCGAGTTGATCCACGGTGCGATGCTGAGACTTATGGAAATGTGCTGGCAGCTCGTCGCCCACCGCAAGGACAGGGACATCGGGTACAAGGCAATGAACATGGACTATGATATATTGGAGCGCAACAGCACATTGGAACTCATCGCGCAGGCGAACGGCAACGCAGATAAGATGGGGGGGATGGGTCAGTATGTGATCAAAACGCTGGATCTGTTCGGTGCCATGTTTTCCTGCATCGGGGCGGTTGCCGCCATGGCAGGGCTCTTTGTCGCCGTGCCTTATCAGGGCGCAGGCGTGGTGTATGGCTTCTTCGCATCCCCGGTCAGCTATTACCTGCTCCTCGGGATGCTGGTATTGACCATCTATATCGGGAGTAAATGCGAGGCAAAACAGGGGCAGATCCGCTACAACTGCGATCAGATCGAGGTGAAGAGCGGAAGGATCTACTGGTTTTTCCTGGAGCTGATCAGTGACTATCCCAGGGGCAAGGATATCCGGATCTTTAAAATGTTCGACGTGATCCGCAGGAAGGGCATGGCAGCCCGCGACGATATCGAGAATGCCCAGAAGCAGGCGATCCGGGACGGCATGAAGGTCGGGGTGTGGTCGGTGCTCGTACAGAACATATTTACCGTGGCAGTGTACGCGTACGTGGGGATCAAGGCGATCTACGGCATGATCACGATCGGGGAAGTGACAAGATACATCAGCGCGATCACCCTGCTCCAGACACAGATCGGGGTCTTGTTCTCCCTGCTCATCAGCATCAATACACAGAATACCTATTTCGAGAGCTACAATGAGCTGATGGAATTCAAAAATCAGAAGTACGACGGAACGCTCCCTGTGGAAAAGCGGTATGACAACGAGTACGAACTGGAGTTTAGAAACGTCAGCTTCCACTATCCCAACAGTGACAGGCTGGTGCTAAAGAACGTGTCCTTCCGGTTAAAGACGGGGCGGAAACTGGCGATCGTGGGCGCCAACGGTGCCGGTAAGACCACCTTTATCAAGCTTCTGTGCAGGCTCTACGACCCTACGGAGGGAGAGATCCTCCTAAACGGCATTGACATCCGCAAGTATGATTACGATGAGTATATCCGGCTCTTTTCCATCGTGTTCCAGGATTACAGGATCTTCTCCTTCTCGGTGGCGGAAAACGTGGCGGCAGGCCCCGATTTTGACAGGGAGCGGGTGGTCAAAAGCCTCCAGGACGCCGGCATCTATGAGCGGGTCCTGAACATGAGGAGCGGGATCGATTCGCGTCTCCTGAAGGATCAGCAGGACGGCGATGAGGAGGGGATCGAGATATCCGGCGGCGAGAAGCAGAAGATCGCACTCGCCAGGGCGCTGTACCGTGATGCCCCGATGGTCATACTCGACGAGCCCACAAGTGCGCTCGATCCCATTGCGGAACAGGACATCTACACACGTTTTAACGATATGGTGGCGGAAAAGACTGCCGTGTTCATCTCCCACCGGATGAGCAGCTGCCGTTTCTGCGATGAGATCGCCGTGTTTGACGGAGGGCAGATCGTCCAGAACGGGACCCACGAGGAGCTTGTGGCGGATGCAGATGGCATCTACCGCAAAATGTGGGAGGCGCAGGCACAGTACTACGTCTGAGTTTTCTGACAGCTGCGCGGGTTCCCGTTTCTTCCGGACGGCAGTATATCATGTTCCATCCTGCGGGAAGATCTGTTTTGCAGCCAGAATATTCCGTGTGATCTCGGCGGCGGTCAGGCTGTCCGCATGGTCAGTGCCGCGGATGTCCGCGGCAAAGAACCAGGTGCTGCCGTCCGATTCCACATAGCCGACAAACCAGCCGTCGACGCTTTTGCCGTTGACAACGCCGATGCCTGCCTTTCCGGACAGGACGGATCCGCCAGGCACTCCTGCGCCGGTTTTGCGGACAGACTATCTTGCGCTCCGGTCAAGCAGGCTGCGCAGGTCGTCGATATCTGACGCGGACAGCTTGTCGTTATCCAGAAACGCGGACAGCATCGCGGAGATATTTCCATTATAATATTTTTTCAGGAAAGAGCTGCTCTCCTGGCTGACGTACTCATTTTCCGCCACCAGGGGCGTGTAGACGAACATGCGCCCCTCCTTCTCGTATGTGAGTGCCCGTTTTGTCACAAGACGCTTGATCAGTGTCTGGATCGTCTTCGGATTCCATGAAGTCGTCTTCTCGAGCCGCTCGACGATCTCGTTGGTGCTGACCGGCGCATTCTGCCAGACGATGCGCATCACTTCGTACTCGGCTTCCGATATCTGCGGCAATGGTTTCATGATCGTTTCCCCCTGTTCAGATGGATATAAAATATTACGGTTGTAGTAAAAATAGTATAGTACGGTTTGAAAATGCTGTCAATGACGAATTCAAATTGCTTTTTTTCCGGCATAGTGATACAATGAGTAGACGAAACGGAAAGAGACTGACAAGAATACACGATCGAATGGAGGAAGAACATGATCACACAGAAATATAAAGATATGCTCGGGGCAAAGTCGGTGATCCGGCAGATGTCGGAGTGGGCAGCAGGAAGGGCGAAGGAGATCGGCAGAGAGAATGTGTTTGATTTCAGCCTTGGAAACCCCTCGGTTGCGGTGCCGCAGGCATTCACGGACAAGATGGTGGAACTCCTGCAGTGCCGGGACACGATGGAGCTGCACGGCTACAGCCAGTCGCAGGGGATTCCGTCGGTGCGCGCGGCTTTTGCGGCATTTCTGAATAAAACATACGGCATGGAGTACACGGCGGAGCATCTGTTTATGACGACGGGGGCTGCGGGCGCGGTCGCACACGCAGTCCGGGCGGTCACGCAGCCGGGCGACGAGGTGGTCGTCTTTGCGCCGTATTTTCCGGAATACGATTATTATATAGGACAAACGGGGGCAGTGTTGCGGGTGGTGAGCGCCGACACGGAGCGGTTTCAGATCAATTTCGAGGCGCTCGACAAGGTTTTGAACCCGAGGACAATGGCAGTGCTGGTCAACACGCCGAACAATCCGTCGGGAACGGTCTACTCGGAGGAGACGGTGAAAAGGCTTGCCGCAGTCCTCGGTGAAAAACAAAAAGAGTACGGTCATGACATTTTCCTGATATCGGACGAGCCGTACAGGGAGATCCTGTTTGCGGGCGTCGATGCGCCGTATGTGTCAAAGTACTATGACAATTCCCTGTCCTGCTACTCGTTTGCCAAGTCGCTGTCGATACCGGGGGAGCGTCTCGGGTACATCGCGGCGAACCCCGGATGCACGGACAGCGCGCTGATCTCGCCGATGTGCGCGCAGATTTCGAGGGGGATCGGTCATAACTGTCCGCCCTCCATCATACAGATAGCAGTGGCGGAGGTTTTGGGGATCACATCGGACCTGTCCGTGTACGAGACCAACATGGAGATCATCTATGACGAGCTCGTGTGCCTTGGCTTTGAGGTGGTGAAGCCGGGCGGGACATTCTACATCTTCCCCAGGGCGCTCGAGGAGGACTCGGTGGCGTTCTGCAGGAAGGCGATGGACTATGATCTGGTGCTTGTCCCGGGGGATTCGTTTGGCTGCCCAGGGTACTTCCGCATGGCATACTGCGTGGAGACGGAGAAGGTCAGGCGCGCGATGCCTGCGCTGCGCAGATTTGTTCAGGCGGAGTATGGTGTTTCGGGGCTTTAGGAGGGGATTATGATAGAGTGTGGTCTGGTGCTCGAGGGCGGCGGCATGAAGGGGATGTACACCGCGGGGGTTCTTGAGTACTTTATGGAAAAGGATCTGTATTTCAAAAACTGCTACGGCGTGTCGGCGGGGGCGTGCCATCTGTGCAACTACATCTCAAAACAAAAGAAGCGTTCCTATCATGTAGGGCTGGACTATCTGAATGATAAGAATTACTGCAGTGCGCGCAGTCTGCTGACAACGGGAGACCTGTTCAATGTGGCTATGTGCTATGACACGATTCCCAACAGGCTGATCCCGTACGACTACAGGACGGCGGCGAGATACGAGGGAAATGCGTACGCCGTGGTCACAAATATCCGTACCGGGGAGGCGGAGTATATGCCGATGCGGGAGATGCACAGGGATATCATCGCGGTGCGCGCGTCGGCATCCCTGCCGCTGGTGTCGCGGAATGTGGAGATCGGCAGCGGACTGTATCTCGACGGCGGCATCGCCGACGCGATCCCGGTCCGCAGGGCGGTCGCCGACGGCAATGCGAGGAACGTGGTCATTCTCACGAAGGAGGCAGGCTATGTCAGAAAGCAGGCTTCGCGGGCGATGAGGAACATGATCCGGCTCAGGTACGCGAAGTTTCCCAAAGTATATGAGCTGGTCTCTGACCGCCACGCGCGCTACAATGAGACGCTGGCGTTTCTGGCGGGGGAGGAGCAGGCAGGGCGGGCTTTTGTCATCAGACCGCAGGTTCCCAATGACATCGGCAGGATCGAGAAGGACAGGAAAAAGCTGGAGGCGCTCTATGAGCTTGGATATCACGATGCGAAAAAGTGTTATGACAGGCTGATGGGATTTCTGCAGAGGTGATGAGTGTGTGCCGCAGAACGGACGAAGTGGCTTCGATCATTTATGATAGGAAAGGATATTAGGATGGACTATGATTGAATTGTTAAAAGCGGTATTATTCGGCATCGTCGAAGGGATCACAGAGTGGCTCCCTGTCAGCAGCACAGGGCATATGATCATTCTCGACGAATTTATCAGGCTGGACTGCACGCCGGAATTTCTGGATATGTTTTTGGTCGTCATCCAGCTCGGCGCGATCATGGCGGTCGTGATTCTGTTCTGGAACAAGATAGTTCCGTTTCAGTTCAGGGATCGGTCAAGACCGGTGGTCGAGACGGATAAGATCATGCTGTGGCTCAAGATCGTGATCGCGTGCATTCCGGCGGCGATCGTGGGTATTTTGTTTGACGATGTGTTTGAGGCGCTGTTTTACCACGCGATCCCTGTGGCGCTCGCACTGATCGTGTTCGGCGTGGCGTTCATCGCTGTGGAACGACGGAATAAGGGAAGGAAGCCGAAGATCAGGAAGCTGAACGACATCACTTTCCAGACAGCGTTCCTCATCGGGGTATTCCAGCTGATCGCGGCGGTCTTTCCCGGCACGTCGCGCTCGGGCGCCACGATCGTGGGCGCGCTGCTCATCGGCGTCTCGAGGAGCGTGGCGGCGGAGTTTACGTTTTTCCTCGCCATACCGGTCATGTTCGGCGCGAGCCTGCTGAAACTGGTGAAATTCGGGTTTTCGTTCACGACCATGGAGGCGGGGGTGCTGATCATCGGAATGCTCGTCTCGTTCTTTGTCTCCGTCTTTGTCATCAGGTTTTTGATGGACTATATCAAGAGGCATGATTTCCAGATCTTTGGCTGGTACCGCATCGTGCTCGGTGCAGTCGTCATCGCGCTCGGCGCGTGCGGCGTGATCACGGTATAAGGAACTGTAGAAAAATAACTGACGCATCCCGGATTGTCTGTTTCTCCGGGTATGCATCAAAAAAACTGCCGCCGGGCAGTTTTTTTGATGCTCGCTTTTGAATGTCATCAGTTCTCATTGTTGTCCTCATCATAGTATGCCTTGATGCGGATCGCCTGGTTGTGGTCGCCAAAGTCCTCGCCGAACAGCGTGCATCCCCCGCAGTTCGTGGTGTCCCTCGGAACCTCGAACCGGAATGTGATGTAGCTGTTGTAATCCAGATCGAGATCCTGTATCGTCACATCGGAAAGCTTGTTCGTCCCATCCATAAAACAGCCTTCGTTGTTGATGATGAGCGTCTTCAACAGCCCGTACTGGTTCAGCTTGTCGGGCCACCATGCCGGTGACACGTAGCCGCTGCGCCCGCCGTAATCGCCGGGGCTGATCCACATGCCGAGCCGGATGTCGTTGAGGGCAAAATAGATATCGGAGGGATAGTCCTCGTTGGTGTTTGGGCACTCCGACGAGACCTCGAACGAGATCTGAAGCTCTGTCAGGGTCTGCCCTGCCTGCAGGTGGTTTGGCAGATTGTACTCCACATACCCGCTGGTGAACCAGAGGATCCCCGCCTGGAAACGGTCCGGGAAGGAGAACACCTTGGGATCGTCCAGCGAGCCGATGATCTCCTTGCTTGTGGCGAGTCCGCAGGTCGGCGTGGCGTGGCATGCCGTGTAGTAGCCGACGCGGATATCGTCGGTGTAGCAGCGCCTCGCCTCCTTGACAGGCGCCAGATCGATCATCAGCCTGTCATACCGCGGGCGCACGATCTTCATCGTCCCGCGCTTGCCGGAGGTGATCTTGATCCGCACAAGTCCGGCTTCCTCCAGTTTTCCCACATGCATGGAGATCGCACCGTTGGTGAGGCCGAGCGCCTCTGCCAGATCGTTCATGCTGAGGGAGTCATCCTCGTAAATCATCTCCATAATCTTTACGCGCATAGGTGTACTCAGTGCCTTGAATACGTTTTCGGCTTCGCCGACAGAACGAAAGTACAACATCGATAATCCGCCCCCCTTTTATCGTTTTCTTTAAGTGGTATTGATTTCATTATAGTGAGAACTAAAACAAAAGTCAAGACTAAAATATATAGGATTGTATGCAGGAATCAATCCGGGAAGCAGCGAAAAACGACTGTAGTATTAAAATATTTTGTAAAAAGAAAAAATATTCAGTGAAATATTTAACGATCACTAAAAATGTATCGGTTTATTGATGCACATTTTTGCAAAAAAGATTATTTAGTGATTGTGCACAAAATGAACGGTCAAATTTCGTCACAAGGATTAAAAGATTGGAAAACCCTTGAGATTCAGCGGATTTCGATGTTCATAGTGACAATTTTTATGAGAAAGTATATTGACTTTTTTGTCGAGGTATCGTAATGTAATTATATAAAGAAATACTAAAACATTTAACTCATGAATAAAACAAACAGGACGATATCGAAAAACGGCTTGTTTGTGATCAGAAAGGTCGGGTCGTCATGAAAAGAGGAAATGCAAAGAAGGCCATGGCTCTTGGCATTGCAGTGTGTATGACTGTCACTACGGCTGTGACAGCACTTCCGACAATGCAGGTGAGGGCGCAGGGAGCAGAACAGACAGCTCAGGGGACAGTGACAGAAACGTATTCAAATGAGAGACTGGACAATGGTTACACCAGGGTGAGCGCAGGCTACACGCTTGCCGCCTATACCGGTGAGCCGATCCGCTACAGGGTGGGCGATGTTTACAGCTCGGGGGATGCCAGTCTGACTGCGGAGTACGGTTACGGGGGCGGCGGTGCGCTGTCCATTCCGGAGAAGGGCAGGGTGGAGCTCGAGATCGATGTGCCGCAGTCGGCAGTCTACTATATGAATTTTGACTATCTGGCAAACAGCGAGTCGATTCTCCCGGTGGAGGCGGGCATCATGGTGAACGGCGGATATCCGTTTTACGAGATGCGCCAGCAGAAACTCGAGAGCCGGTGGACGGCAAAGCCGGATAAGGTGTACGACAGCTATGGGAATGAGGTCGTGAGCATGCCGGACAAGGTGTATGACTGGCAGAACAAGTACGTGCAGGATTCCACTTACCGGTACACGCAGCCGCTTGGGATCGAACTCGAGCAGGGGAAGAACACGATCTCCATCGAGTTGAATGAGGGGACACTCCTGCTGGGGGATATCTGCCTGACCGCAAAGCCGCAGGTGCCGGAGTACACGGGCAGCGAGACTGCGGCGGGCGATGGTTTCATCGAGATCCAGGCGGAGGATTTCTTATATAGAAATGATTCGGCGATCCACGCAACGTGCGAGTACGATCCGGACCTGTATCCCTACCAGGCGGGAAACAGGGTGATGAACACTGTCGATGCGACGTCGTTCGGCGAGGGCGGACAGGAGGTTACATACAGCTTCAACGCGGAGAAGGCGGGCAGCTACTACATCGCCTTCCACTACAGCCAGGGCGATAAGGCGGATTTTCCGGTCTTCATGAATGTGCGGATAGACGGGGAGCTTCCAAACACGGCGTTTGAGAACCACGCGTTTGCGTATGAGAAGAAATATGAGATGTACACGATGGTCGACAGCGACGGCAGCAAGATCAGCATCCCGCTCGAGGCAGGAAATCACACGATCTCCCTGCAGATCAGCATGGAGCCGATCAGGGAGTCTTTGGAGACGATCGAGAAGATCATGGGCAGGGTCAATGACCTGTCGCTCGAGGTCACGAAGGTTGCTGGTACGAACAAGGATAAGTACAGGGATTTCTCCCTTGAAGCCTATATTCCGGGGATCGGCGATATGATGACGGGCTGGGCGGATGAGCTCGACCAGGTCATGGAGGACGCGCGCGCGTACAACCCAAAGAAAAATAAGATTGCGGCGTACGCGTCGGTCAAGATCGCGGAGAACCAGCTGAGAAGCCTGGCGAAGAAACCGGATGAGCTGATCTACAGGATCGACGAGCTTGCGACGAGCACATCCTCCGTGAACCAGCATCTCGCGAACCTGATCGACAGCCTCAACGGCAACGATTTTTCGCTCGACAGCATCTATCTGTACCAGGAGGACGCGGCAAAGCAGCTTCCGAAGAACAAGAACATATTTACGAAGATGTGGCTTGGCATCGTGCGGTTCTTCACCTCGTTCGGCGAGCAGGCGTACTCCTCGACGAACACCAACCCGGAGCACCTGCAGGTGTCGGTAAACCGCTCGAGACAGCATCTTGAGATCATGCAGCTATTGATCAACGAGCAGTTTACGCCGCAGACGGGCATCGAGGTGGATCTCTCGCTGATGCCGGATCAGACAAAGCTTGTGCTGGCAAACGCGTCGGGGGACTCGCCGGACGTGGCGACGGGGGTAAACTATTCGATTCCGTTTGAGCTCGGCATCAGAGGCGCGCTGAAGGATCTGACGGCGTTTCCTGACTTTGCCGATGTGGCGGAGCGCTACAACGCGGGGCTGATCATGCCGTATGTCATCGGGGATAAGATCTACGCGCTGCCGGAGACGATGAATTTCCAGGTGATGTTTTACAGGAAGGACATTCTCGACAAGCTTGGGCTCGAGGTTCCCGACACGCTCGAGGACGTGCAGGCGATGCTTCCCGACCTGCAGATGCGCGGATTGAACTTTTATTATCCGACGGCGAGGACAGTCGGTATGAAGACGTTCCTCGACACGACGCCGATCCTGTTCCAGAGCGGCGGGACGCTGTATGACGGCGCGATCGACAAGGCGGTCCTGACGAGCGAGGAGAACGTGGAGGGCTTTACCACGCTGACCAATCTTTTTACGATATACAACCTGCCAAAGGATGTGCCCAATTTTTACCAGCATTTCAGGAACGGGGACTATCCGATCGGCATCTCTGATTTTGGCAATTACAATATGATCTCCAACGCGGCGCCCGAGATCGACGGTTCGTGGGGTGTCGCGCCGATACCGGGCGTGAAGAACGAGGACGGCGAGGTGATACGCTACTCGTCGGCGGGCGCGGAGTCGACATTCCTGTTTGCGTCGACGCCGGAGCGGGAGCAGATGGCGTGGGAGTTTGTGAAGTGGTGGTCGAGCGCCGGGGTGCAGGCCGAGTTTGGCCAGCGGCTCCAGATCACATACGGCGACGAGTACTACTGGAACACGGCAAATGCGGAGGCGTTCGCACAGCTCCCGTGGGACAGCGACGACAAGGAGGTCATCCTGACGCAGCTCGACTGGACGCTGGAGGCGCCAAGAGCCCTGGCAAGCTACATGGTGGAGCGCGAGCTTTCCGACGCGTACAACCTGGTGGTGCTCGGGGCAAAGAGTGCGTCCGTGAGGGAATCGCTCGACGATGCGCAGAAGAGTGTGAAGCGCGAGACACAGAGGAAACTCGAGGAGTTCGGATATGTCGAGAACGGCGTGATGGTAAAAGAGTACGAAGTACCGACGGTCGAGAAGGTACGCGAGATCATAGCGAAATCAAAGGAGGCGAAGTAAATGGCGGCAAAAACAAAAAAGACGAAGGCAGCACAGAGGGAACATGGGAACAGGGCTGCATACGCATTTCTGGCGCCGTACGTGATCCTGTTCACCATCTTCATCATCATCCCGATGCTGGTGGCGATCGCGCTTTCCTTCACGAGCTATGACACGATACAGGCGCCGACCTTCAAAGGCTTTCTGAACTATATCAATCTGTTGACGGCGGACGATATCTTCATGCAGAAGGTACTGCCCAACACGATCATCTACGCGGTGATCGTGGGACCGGGCGGCTATGTGCTGTCGTTCCTGGTGGCATGGTGCCTGGCACAGTTAAGCTCTGTGCCGAGGACCATACTGACGGTGATCTTCTACTCGCCGAGTATGACGGGGGCGGTGTCGATGACAGTCTTATGGAAGATCATCTTCTCCGGCGATCAGATGGGGTACTTAAACAGCTTCCTGATGCGGCTCGGCGTCATCGACGCGCCGATCATCTGGCTGGTGGACGCCAGATACCTGCTGCCGATCATCATCATCGTGGCGCTGTGGTCGAGTATGGGCGTCGGATTTCTGGCGATGCTTGCGGGCATCCTGAACGCGGACGAGGAGATCTATGAGGCGGCGGCGATCGACGGCGTGAAGAACCGCTTCCAGGAGATGATCTACATCACGATACCGACCATGAAGCCGCAGATGCTGTTCGGCGCGGTCATGGCGATCGTGGGTGCGTTCCAGAACGGTGCGATCGGCGTGCAGCTTGCGGGGACGAACCCGACGCCCAACTATGCAGGCCAGCTGATCGTTAACCACATTGAGGATTACGGTTTCCTGAGGTACGAGATGGGGTATGCCGCGGCGGTTTCCGTTGTGCTGCTGCTGATGGTGTTCGTATTCTCGAAATTCTTCGGAAGACTGTTCAGGGAAGATTAGAAAGGAGTAAGGTTGTAGAAAGATGGCTGGATATAAAGGTTGTAATATCAACCCCAAGAAATTTGAGTGGGGACAGTTAAAGATCATACTGATCCTCCTGCCGCTGGCGGTCTTTATGGGGATCCCCATTGTGTTCATCGTCTGCCACGCGTTCAAGCCGATGGATGAGCTCTTTGCCTTTCCGCCGCAGATCATCGTGCACAAACCCACGATGGACAATTTCGTGAAATTGTTCAAGGCGTCGGCAAACAGCAACATCCCGATGAGCCGTTACGTGTTCAACAGTCTGGTCGTGACAGGCTCCGTGGTGCTGTTGTCGATCCTGTTCTCCACGATGGCGGGCTTTGCACTGTCGAAGCTGCGCTTCAAGGGCAAGTACGCGCTGCTTGAGATCAACAATACGGCGCTGATGTTCGTGTCCGTGGCGGTCATGATCCCGAGATATCTCGTGATCGACTTCCTCGGCATGAAAGATACCTATTTTGCACATATTCTGCCGCTTCTGGCGCTGCCGGTCGGGCTGTTTCTGGTAAAGCAGTTCATCGACCAGATACCGGACGCGCTGCTCGACGCGGCGTACATGGACGGCGCGAACGATTTCAAGATCTACCGTTCCATCATCCTGCCGCTGGTGAAGCCGGCGATCGCGACGACGGCGATCCTGTCCTTCCAGCAGGTCTGGGTAAATGTCGAGAGCTCGAACTTTTATGTGAATGACGAGAGCATGAAGACGCTTGCCTTTTACCTGAATACACTGGCGAACCAGAACAGCAATGTGGCAGGGCAGGGAATCCAGGCGGCGGGCATCCTGCTGCAGTTTATACCAAACCTCGCGATATTCCTGATCCTTCGAAAGAGCTTTATGAACACGATGGCTCATTCAGGCATTAAGTAGCGGAATGGGGGATAAATATGAGAAAAAAAGCAAAATTTGTGCTTCTGCTGGCGCTGTGCCTGTGCCTGGTACTGGGCTCGACGGCGGTCGCGGAGACACCTTATAGAACGTATACGGTAGATGGCTATGGATATGTGCTGGAGACACAGTCAGCGTACAATCCGGCGTCTGCCATCACAAAAGTCGGGGAGACCTCCTTTGTGACGCCGATGGATATGGCGATCGGAAAGGACGGCAATCTGTACATTGCGGACGCCGGGGCACATGTGGTCATGGTCAGCACGGTGGACGGCGAGGAGGTCCGCATGATCGGGGAGGGCACCCTGCAGTCGCCGACGGGCGTGTTCGTGTCGGATGACGACAAGGTGTATGTCGCTGACAAGGATGCGAAGAAAGTCTTTGTGTACGATCTGGAGGGCAATCTTCTGAACGAGTATGGGAAACCGGATTCGCCGATCTATGGCGATGCCATGGATTTCCGCCCGATCAAGGTGGTGGCGAACAGCACAGGCACGATGTACGTGATCTGTGAGGGAAACATGAACGGTATCGTACAGATCAGTCCGGTGGAGGGCGGCTCGTTCCTCGGCTATTTCGGCACGAACTACACGTCGCTGAGTCCGTTCCAGATCCTGCAGCGGTTCATTCTCACGGATGCGCAGCGGGCGCAGATGCTGAGCAATATCCCGTCGACGCCGACCAACCTCCACATCGATGAGGACGGTCTGATCTACACGGTCACGCAGGGCGATCAGGACATGGCGCTCAAGAAGCTCAACATCGCAGGCAGGAATATGCTCGATTCCGATCCCTACTGGGCGGATCTCCCGGCGGCGGTGACGACCGGGCAGTACCACAACATGCTGGTGGCGGATTCCGACGGGTATATCTATGAGTACAACGAGGAGGGCGAGCTGCTGTTCATGTTCGGCGGGCGCGACGACGGGCGCCAGCGCATCGGTCTGTGCAACAAGGTGGAGGCGATCGCGGTGGACACCTCCGACAGGATCTATCTGCTTGACTCGGACAAGAGACAGGTACATATCTTCACACCGACAGAGTTCACGGATCTTCTCCACGAGGCCCTGTACCTTTTCTCAAAGGGAAGATACACGGAGAGCAAGGAGCCGCTCGAAAAAGTCCTGCAGATGAACAGCATGTTTGACTACGCAAACCAGGCGATGGGGCATGCGTACCTGCAGGAGGAGAACTACGCGGAGGCGCTGCGCTACTTTCGGCTCGCAAAGTCGGCGGACGGGTACTCCGACGCGTTCTGGGAAGTCAGGAATATCTGGATCAGAAATTATCTGGTGACGGCGGCAGTGGTCATCATCGCGCTGGCAGTGGCGCTCAGCCTGTACAAAAAGCGCCAGCTGGTCAAGTACGGGGCTGACGGGGCACCGGCGCGGCTCTCGCAGAGAGTGCCGATCCTCGGGAATCTCAGGTACAGCCTGTATTTTATGCGGCACCCGTTTGACGGATGCTACGGCGTGAAGCGGGAGGGAAGGGCAAGCCTTGCCTGCGCAAACATCCTGCTCGCGGCGTACATCCTGGTCTCGATCGCAGAGAAGTATTTCAGCGGTTTTCTCGTAAAGACCGTGCGGGAGGGACGCTACGACATCATCTCGGATGTCGGCACGGTGCTCGTGATCTTCGTCGGACTGACGCTCTGCAACTACCTGGTTGTGACGATCAACGAGGGCGAGGCGTTTTTGAAGGAGCTGTACTGCGCTTATGCGTACTGCCTGACTCCGTTTATCGTCATCAAGCCGTTTGTGGTCATCCTGTCAAATGTGCTGACATACAATGAAGTGTTTTTGATCTCGTTTGCAAACATCATTGTACTGGTATGGATGCTGGTGCTCCTGCTGATCTCCGTGAAGGAGATGAACAACTTCACGGTGAAGGAGACAGCCAAGGCGCTGGCACTCACGGCATTTACAGTATTGATCCTCTCACTGCTGATCTGTATCATTTATGTATTGTTCTCACAGGTGATCGACTTCGTGAGCTCTGTGTTGCGAGAGGTGGTGTATAGAATTGGAAGCTAAATTAGATATGAAGAAAATGGGCAGGAGCCTCGTCAAGTTTATCATTGCCGTGCTGGTCATCATCGCGGTCATCGCAGCCGCAGTGATAGCTTCCAAGTCGGGGGGAAAGGACAGCCTGAATGTCAGCGATCTGCAGACGGCGGTGAATGCGCCCGGCGCGGCGCTGAGCGACAAGCCTGTCGACACCTCCAGGGAACTTGACGGACATCATCTGGTGGCGGCAAACGACAGCTACGAGCTGTACCTGTACGAGCCGGCGCTCTCCATCATAGTCAGGAACACGGAGACAGGGGCGGTGATGGAGTCCACGGTGCGCGACGAGGAGCGGCTCGGAAATGTCAATGAGACGTGGAAGGGATTTCTGCAGTCAGGGATCGTCGTGGAGCTGCAGGAGGAGACGAACACGATGCAGCGAAAGCTCGGCATCGAGGGAAGCGGTGCGCAGGTCAGCGTCGAGATGATACCGGGCGGCTTCCGCGCAAAACTCGATTATCCGGCGCAGGAACTTGGCTTTGAGGCGGAGATAAAGCTCTATGACGACGGCAGTATCACGGCGCATATCCCGGAGAGCAGCATCTACGAGAATGCGGACAACAAGAAGATCGGAAATATATATGTATTCCCGCTGCTTGGCAGCTCGCGGCTCGGAGAGAAGGAGGGGTACATGTTCGTGCCCGACGGAAACGGTGCGCTGATCTACCTCGACGACAAGGACGGGCGCTTTGATTCCGGCTATGTACAGAAAGTGTACGGTCCGGATATCGGTGTCGGCGAGTCCTATGTGCTCTCCCTGCTCTGGGGAAGTTACGAGACACACAACGACGCGGAGATGATCCTGGCTCCGATATACGGCATGGTTCACACCGACGACGGGATGGGATATCTGGCGGTCATCGAGAGCGGCGACGAGGAGGCTTCCATCTATGCGACGCCAAACGGCGCGTACTCCGACTATAACTGGATCACAGCGGCATTCCGCAAATGCACCACATACATCCAGCCGACCTCCAACTCAGGCGGTTCTGTGACGAAGGTCACGGACAGGATCCAATATGACATCAATGTCAGGTACATGTTCGTGGACGGCAGTGACGCCAACTACACGGGGCTGGCAAAGCGCTACAGGGATTATCTGATCGAGAAGGACGAACTGGTCAGGGTCGAGGACGATTTTAAGGTAAGGCTCGACTTTTTGGGACTGGACGTGGAGAACTGGATGCTCTGGAAAAAGGATGTGCCTGTGACGACGGTCGACAATATCAGGGAAATATACACGGATCTTGAGCAGGAGGGCGTGACAGATATCCTTTCGATCTACAAGGGCTGGCAGGATGGAGGCATCTTTGACCTGCCCGTGACAAAATACGACGTGGCTGGAAGTATCGGCGGCGCGCGGGAGCTGTCAAAGCTCATGGACGAGTGTGCGGGCAAAAACATTGACTTCTACCTCTTTGCGGACGGTGTGCGGGCGAATACCGAGACGGGCAACACGACGTTTGACACGGTGAAGAAGATGGATAAACGTCTGTATACACAGGACACTTACCAGAACGTGTACCGCGAGTTCGTGTACTGGACACCGCAGAAATCGCTTGAAAACCTGCAGACACTGCAAAAGAACCTGGGCAAAAAGGGCGTGGACAGGATCGCGCTGTCCGAGATCGGCAACACGATGTTCACCTACACGATGGGCGACACGATGCAGACGCGCCGCGTGTCAAAGTACCTGTACGAGGAGGCGCTGCGCCAGACAAGCGAGACCATGGATCTCATGCTCGAGGCGCCGGTCCAGTGCTACTGGCAGTACGCAAAGGCGATCGTCGACATGCCGATCGCGGATTCGGACTACATCTATACGGATCAGAGCGTGCCGTTTTTGTCCATCGCGCTGAAAGGGATCCTCCCGATGTACGGAGACTATGTGAACTTTGAGGCGAACGAGAGGGCGTACTTCCTAAAGCTGGTGGAGACCGGGATCTATCCCTCGTTCTACCTGACGTACGAGAATCCATCCGAGCTGATCTACACGAACTCAAGCGATGTGTATACCTCGCAGTACTCGGTGTACCGCGGGCAGATACTGAGCTACTATGACGAGCTGAGACAGATCAGCGGACTTACAAAAAACAGCATGATCGTCAACCACGAGATATCTGACACCGGTGTCACGATCGTGACATATGACAATGGCGTGAAGCTGTATATCAATTATAATGAGACAGAGCGCGAGGCAGACGGTGTGACAGTTCCTGCACTTTCGTATGTGATAGGGGGTGAGTGAGGGATGAAGAACAATAGAAAAATAAAACCAGGACAGCTTGAGCGCAGGGAGAATGCGATCGGATATCTGTTCATACTGCCGTGGCTCATCGGGATCCTGGTGCTGGTGCTGTGGCCGATGGTGCAGTCCTTCGGATACTCCCTCAACAAGATCAAGCTGCTCCCGCAGGGCATGGCAAAGCTCTATGTCGGATTTGAGAACTACAGCCAGATCTTCCTGAAAGATCCGGACTTCATCATGGGGCTGGAGTCCTACCTGCTCGAGACGCTGATCGCGGTGCCGGTCATTGTGGCATTCTCGCTGATCATAGCGATGCTGCTGAACCAGAAGATCTCCTGCAGGGGGATCTTCCGAATGATCTTCTTCCTCCCGATCATCATCGCCAGCGGGCCTGTCATGCAGCAGCTGGCAGACCAGGAGGCGGCGAGCATTCCGATGATGAATGTGACGATGATCGAGCAGCTTTTGGATGAGTATCTGCCGCACGTGCTCGCCGTGAGCATAACGAGCGTGTTCAGCAACATGATCACACTGCTGTGGTACTCCGGCGTGCAGATCCTGATCTTCCTCGCGGCACTGCAGAAGATCGACACCTCGCTCTACGAGGCGGCAAAGATGGACGGTGGTTCCAAGTGGGAGTGCTTCTGGAAGATCACGCTTCCGACGGTGAAGCCGATGATCCTGCTGAATGTCGTCTACACAGTCATCTTTATGTCAAACAATGAACAGAATGCATTGATCGTGCTGATCTACGACACGATGCTCTCCGCGACGGGCGGCTATGGCTACGCCTCCGCGATGGCATGGCTGTACTCGCTGATCGAGTCGGCGATCGTGATCTTCTTTGCCGTGCTGATCATGGGGCGCAAGGATGTGTACGAGAGACGCGCAAAGCGATACCAGCGCGAGTTGAAGAGAGAGAAACGTCTGGAAAAGAAGATCAGAAAGAGAGGTGAGCGGAATGAGCGCAACTACGCAAAGCAAAAAGAAAAGCGTGAGCGGAAACAGCCTGAAAAGAGTGCTTAGTCCGAATGGACGTGAACAGATCGGGTATAAAGTCCGGAAATTTATCTTTGGATCCAAGGACACCGAGGGCGCGGGCAAGCTCGCAGCCGTGTATCTGCTGCTGATCAGCATCGGTTTTGTCTATCTATACCCGGTGCTCTACATGATCAGCAAGAGCTTTATGAATCTCAACGACCTGCTCGACACCTCGATCAACTGGATACCGAGCCAGCTGTATCTGGAGAATTACAGGCAGGCATTCCGGTCCATGGACTACTGGAAGACATTCCGGAATTCCGTGGTCATAGCGGGCGTTCCGACACTGATCAATGTTGTGGTCTGCGCTATCGTGGGATACGGGTTCGCGCGCTATGAGTTCCGGGGAAAGAAGCTCTGCATCGGACTGCTCCTGTTCTCCTTCATCCTGCCGCCGCAGGCGACGATGATGCCGACGTATGTGTTCTATACGGAGATCGGGATGATCAATTCCATCAAGGCTTTTATCATACCGGCAATATTGGGTCAGGGGCTGAAATCGCAGATCTTTATACTGATATTTTTCAACTTCTTCCGCCAGATACCGAAGGTGCTGATCGAGGCGGCAAAGATTGACGGGGCAGGGCATTTCAAGATCTTTCGGAAGATCGCCCTTCCCTCCGCGGCGCCCGCGATCCTGGTGGTGTTCCTGTTCTCGATCGTGTGGTACTGGAATGAGTCCTACCTGACTCAGCTCTATGTCGTCGGCGCGTTTACGAGCAACGCGAACGCTTACCACTGGAGTTCGCTGATCGTGTCGCTCAAGAATTTTGAAAACAGCTACAACACGGCGAGAAGCGTGGCGGGCAGCGGGATGGTGGACATCAACGAGTCCATCAAGATGGCTGGGACGATGCTCAGTATCCTGCCGCTTTTGATCATGTATCTCGTGCTGCAGAAACAGTTCGTCGAGAGCGTTGACCGCACGGGTATCACCGGAGAATAAAAACTGATCTGAAAATTGCCCTACGTCTTTCCGCGCCGGATCCGGGAGGTGATTTTCTGTCAGCTGTGCACAAATTCAGCGCGAAATTGTGTGCAGCTGGCGGAAAATCAGCCACAGAGACGCGTGCAGAGGAGACAGAGGGTGCACATAAAAATAAGGAGGAAATGAGAAATGAAAAAGAAAATCGTTAGCCTGATGATGGCGACAACACTTGCGGCTGGCCTGCTCAGCGGGTGCGGTGGAGACAAAGCCCCGGCAGACAGCGGCACAGACACAAATGCGAGCACGAACACAGATGCGAGTGCCGGCGGGGACACCGGCGGGGGAGATGCTGCGGCGGATGCAGGCAGCAGCGACGCTGCGGGCGCGGCTCTTCCCGCGATGACGACCGATGAGATCACGCTGACCTACATGCATTTTGACAGTGAGCAGCTGGTGAACCGGGTGGCGGAGGCTTTCATGGCAAAGTACCCGAACATCAAGGTGGAGGCGCAGGCATTCTCCACGGACGGCTACAATGACACGCTGCTGAATCTGGTTCAGTCCGGACAGACCCCTGACTGCTTTATGATCCTGGGCAACTGTGACTTCGCACTCTCCAACGCGCTGCTCGGTGACATGACACCCTACTGGGAGGCGGATCCGGAGAACCAGAACATCCTTCCATCCATCAACAGCGCAAAGCTGGGCTATTACGGCACGGACAAGAAGCTCGCCACACCGATCAAGTTCTTCCCGGATGCGATCTACTGTGATCTGAACGTGTTTGAGACGCTGAATATCGACGCGCCTTCCACAAACTGGACGTGGGATGAGATGATCAACTCCTTCAAGGCAGCGACCAACACCGACGCGGGAACATACGGCTTTAACCAGTTCCACTCCCTTGTCACCTACTATCCGATCTCAAACGGCAACAACCTGATCGGCGAGTTTGGCTGGGACGGCAAGGAGTACCATATGGAGCAGTGGGCAGCAGGCGTGAACCAGTGGGCTGAGCTTGTGAACGGCAAGTACCATGCACCGTACGGCGACACGGACGAGATGGAGGCATGGACGGGCGACAGGACGATGTGGGCTGCGTACACAGGAAAACTTGGATTCCAGATCGACGCGTGGTGGACCTACCTGAACCTGTTTGACACACCCGACTACAGGAACCGCGGTATGGAGTGGGTGCCTTACACGACGCCGGCAAGCCAGAGCGGATATGTGTTCGGCGTGCTTGACTTCGGCGGCATCTCCTCATCGACAGAGCACCCGAGAGAGGCTTACGAGCTCTTAAAGTGGATGGGCTGGGGCGCAGAGGGCTGGCAGACAAAGCTTGACGCATACCAGGATGTCGAGACGTATGCGGACAATCCGCTCTACAGACAGTCAATGCCCTGCCCGATCACGACGGACGAGGCGATCTGGAAAGAGTTCCAGGAGTCCTTCTATCCGACAGCCGCAACAAGAACCTATCAGTCTGTCCACGATCCTGTAAACGGTGAGGATCTCGTCACGGCTGACGAGGACACAAAGTACGGCAGGTATTTTGATGATTTCTTTGCAAACTGCAAAAATCCGGTTCCGTTCGGCGACTGCCAGATCCCGGGATTTGCCTCTTTCCTTGACACGTCCTACCGTGCAGTCGGCGATACATTGGGCGTTGAGGATCAGGTCCGTCTGGAAGGCAAGAACGCGAACGATTTCGCGGCAGAGCTTGCACAGAAAGCATACGATGCAAACCAGGTAGCTTTGGAGGCAGCGAAGGAAGCGTACCAGATGATCGGCATCGAGTTGAATTACTAAACGTTTTCTTAATTCTCGTATACAAAGTGCTTGATATTTGTATTTCGGTCGATAATGTGACAAGAAGGAGGGCATTGTTTCAACTGCTCTCCTTTTTTGCACAGCCCCGTGCAGAGGAACTAAGCCGCAAGGCGGCGCACGGGGCGCGCGGCGAGTAGTGGAGAAGGTCGTTCCCCTGCTCGAATGCACATCGTTATTTTTTGTGATTTAGTATTTGGAGAGGAGTGGAGAGAAGCATGAGGAATAAATGTTCAGCAGGTCTGCGGCGTGCGGCCCTGCTGATCCCGGTCATGGTGCTGGCGGCAGCAGTCGGCGGCTGCGGTGGGGAGAAGGCGGATCCTGCGGACAGCCGGGCGCCGGCGCAGCAGGAGAGCACGGCGGCAGGGACGGATGAAATAGACGGCGCGGCGGACAGCCAGACGCAGGGAACGACCCCGCAGGAGACACCGCCCGAGAGTCCGGCGGCGAAAGAGGAGGAAGCAGAAATGACAGAAGTGTCCTACAGCCGTGTGAGCGTACATGATCCCTCGGTCATCTATGACAACGGCACATACTATATATTCGGCTCTCATATGGCGTGGGCGAAGAGCACGGATCTGAGGAACTGGGAAACCTTTCAGATGAATATCAACGCGGAGTATGCGGATCTGTTCGGAAAGGAGTGGGATGCCTACTGTGAGACGGCGGATAATCCGGACCTGAACGGAAACCTGTGGGCGCCGGATGTGGTCTACAATCCCAATATGGGCAAGTACTGTTTTTATATGAGCGTGAACGGCAGCGACTGGAATTCGGTCATCGTCCTGCTGACCGCCGACAATGTCGAGGGGCCCTACGAGTACGTGGGGCCGGTGGTGTACTCCGGGTTTAACACGGAGTCGCACGATGTGAAGCACACGGATGTGTACCAGGTGCTCGGGGAGGGTGCGGATCTGACCAGATACCAGAACATCAAGAACACGAAGCTCAACGCGATCGATCCCTGTGTGGTCTTTGACAAGGACGGCTCGCTCTGGATGGTGTTCGGCTCGTGGTTCGGCGGTCTGTATATGCTCAGGCTCGACGAGAATACAGGGCTTCGGGACTACACGACAACCTATGAGACGATCGCAAACGAGCAGGATGCGTATTATGGATACAAAGTGCATGGCGGTTTCGGCGTGTCGGGCGAAGGCCCCTATATCATCGAAAAGGACGGATATTACTATTTGTTTGTCTCCTACGGCGGGCTGGTGGCGGACGGCGGATATCAGATGAGGGTGTTCCGCTCGGAAAAGATCACAGGACCTTACGTGGACGAGGCGGGAAACAGCGCGGTCTACACAAAGGAGTGCAACGACCTCTTTGAGCATGTCGGCGTGCGGATCATGGGTTCCTACGACTGGAGCGGAAACCGTGAGATCCGTGTGGCGCAGGGGCACAACTCGGCTTACGTGACAGAGGAAGGCGAGATCTTTTTGATCTATCACTCCCGGTTTGCGAATGGCAAAAACGGCATTCCCGAGGCGCACGAAGTGCGCGTGCAGCAGCTGTTTGTGAATGAGGACGGCTGGCTTGTCGCGGCGCCCTATGAGTACGCGGGCGAGAAGATCAGCAAGACCGGGTACGTCGTCGACGAGATGTGCGGCGGTTATGAGCTGATCGTGCACACACCCACGACATACTATCAGAAAGTGGGGAGCAGCACGGTGGGGATCCTGCAGCCCTCGAAGATCACGCTGAATGAGGACGGCACGGTGACGGGTGAACTCACAGGAACGTGGACTTATGAGGAGGGGACGCCCAATATGACGATCACCGTGGACGGTGTGGCCTACAAGGGCGTCTTTTTGAAGATGCCGAGTGAACAGCTCTTTTTTAATCCGGATGAGCGCAAGGTCGTCATGACGTTTACGGCGCTTGGCGGCAATGTGGCTGTGTGGGGGAGCAGAACCGAGTAAAAGAAAAGAGAACAGGGTTGTTTCACGAAGAATAATTGAAACTAATAGATACGGCATTTTTACGAGGGATATGGAAGCTATACATATTT
>ERZ808051.565-NODE-565-length-38043-cov-6.939920_pt1 | contig 38043 bp, 32 predicted proteins | sample MGYA00380199_ERZ808051 | MGnify/ENA primary metagenome ERZ808051 (study PRJEB31490, sample SAMN06133391) | mouse gut metagenome | isolation source: J11 | host: mice | place: China: Chengdu | collected 2015-05 ...
ATGATGTGAGTGATGAATTAAAGGCGTTCCTTGATTATGTGGCAGGGAAGAAGCCGAAGGATGCCTATGTGGAGAGGCTGGAAGAAGCAGTAAAAGAGGCCAAGAAGAATAGAGAATGGAGGCATGAGTATATGACGTTGTTAATGAGAGACCAGGAGAATGTGAAAATTGGAGAAAAACGTGGAGAGGAAAGATTGGCAAAATTAATATTGCTATTAAATGAGGATAACCGGTCGTCAGATGTCATTAGGGTATTGCAGAATAAAGAATATCGTCAGAAACTTTATTTGGAGTATCATATCATTTAAAAGCAGGGCATCATAGGGCAGAAAATTTTAAAGGTTTTCTGTCCATAATAATATTACAAGATTTTTCGCATTTAGGTATGTTATGGACAGCCGTACCATAAGTAAGGGCGAGGTTTTGAGGAAGGCCGGAAAGGGTTCTTATGGCTGAGATAATAATTATGAATGGAATATCTCAGCATCATGTACGAGATAGCGCTGCAGAAATCGGGCTTAACGGCAGATATGGTGTGGTACTGCGGCTGGAGCTGGAAAAGACGAAAGCCGTGTTTGAAGTCGGTATTGGAACCGGCAGGCTTGCAGCCAGAATTGTTCCGTTGTTTGGTTGTTTTTTCGGAATTGATATTTCTGCATTTTTTGACGTATATCTTTCCGCAAACCTTTATCATTTTTATCTGTCCGTTTGATTTATATGGGAAAGGACGATGAATTAATGGGTTCTTTGATTATGTAGCAGGGAAGAAGCTCAAGGATGCCTAAAAAGATATATATAAATAAGCGTACTAAGCAGAGGATAAGCCGATATGGATTACAAAGTGTTAAGCAGATAAAACAAATGCATGCCAATGCGAATTATGTGGAAGTTCAGGGAGTATGTCGAAAGGAAACGATGTAATTGGAGGAAGGAATATCATGTATATCAGGAAGGCAAAACGTACAGACGCTAATGATCTGAAAGTATTATATTTTGAATATCTGACACATTTCCCGCCTAAAGAAGAACAGAATATGGACTTGTGGGAACATCTTCTTGATAAGTTCGAGAAAGATGAAAACATGTATTTACTGGTGATGGAAGAAGGCGGGAAAGTTGTTTCTTCTGTGCAAATGGCGATCATTGAAAGCTTAACGCATAATGTCAGACCCTTTGCGGTTATTGAAAATGTTGTGACACATGCAGATTATAGGAATAAAGGATATGCGTCGGCATTGCTGGAAAAAGCATCGGAAATCGCCAGAGAACACAGATGTTATAAGGTTTTTCTGGAAACCGGTTCAAATAAAGAAAGTACCTTGAATTTTTATCAAAAGAATGGGTTTGAAATAGACAAGAAGCATTCCTGCTTAAAAAGGATGTAACATTTCACTAAACAAGGGAGAATTCATGAAGGAGTTTTTTGATAGGATTTCGCGGGACATCCTTGGGATTTAAAGGCATTTCTGATCTATGTGGCGGACAGAAGCCGGAGGATTCCTATGTCGAGAAACTGGAAAAAGCTGTGCAGGAAGCTACGGTTCTGTAGTGTAGCAGCAATTAGGAGAGAATAAGCTGCTTAATAGCAAAGGGTTTGATTTAGATTTTTCAAAGGGGCTTGTAGATGAAGTCATACATAATAAAGAGGAATGGGATGATGAAGAATTCTATTTTGTAGTGGATGAATTGATAAAATTTATCCCACAAGTGAAATATGAAAAGCTTTCATTCTGTGCCGGGTTGTTGTCAATAAAAGGATGACCATTGCATCAGCCCAACACCGGGATCGCAGTTCCGTGTTCTATGGGAATTGGATAAAGTTTTTTCATTTCAATTCAAGAGGCTGGTTAAAGTGATAGCTTCGGATGGAGACTTACGCTGGTAGGCAGTTTACCTGAGATATAAGAATGGAGTGGAAGATTATATGAAACAAGTGGTGATGAACTGGATAAAATTATGATGTGGGATTTGAAAAAAGATATAGGATATTTTGATGAGTGTGAAGGAGGAATGAAAAACATGCTATTAGAGACAAAAAGGCTGATCGTAAGGAGCATACTTCCAACTGATGAAAAAGCATTTGTCAATATGGCAGCGGACGGCAGCTTGTGGGAAATTTATGGGGATTGCAGCGAATGTCATATATGGATGAAGGAATTCATAAGCGAGGCAATCAGATTGGAAGCAGAAGATAATCCATGTCAGGAATATCTGGCATTTGCCATAGAAGATAAGGTAAAGAATTTGGTAGTTGGATCTGTGGGCAGTACGTATTATGAGGATTTTATGGAAGTGGGCGTTAGTTACTTTATCGGTGCCGATCATCGCGGAAATGGATATGCCGCAGAGGCCTTGAAATGTTGCATAGAATATTTATTTGCAAAATATCATCTCAAGAAATTGGTTGCCACAGCCGACCCCAACAATATTGCCTCCTGTAAAACTTTGGAAAAAGTGGGTTTTTCTTTGATTAAAACGGAGATGTATCAAGATAAACATGATGAAAGTAAATGCATGACCAATTTTTATGAACTGGTGATATGATAGAATTTGTTCCCGCGGGCAATGAGCCACTGACTGGGGAGCGTGAAAAAACTAAAATCAGGAATGGCATGTCGGTTGCAGCGGCGAAAAAGACTTTGAAGCAAATTTTAGACGAAAAGCAGACCATGGTCAAAATATGTATTCTGCCTTATTTGACAGAATAATATAACACTATTTTTGCGTTTGAGTATGTTTCGGGGTGCCGTACTATAAACTGTAAACATTCCTTCTGTCTTGTTTTTAAAAACTCCTTGACTTTGACACGGTGTTATCCTTTATGCTGATAGGCAAGGAAAGGAGAGAAGCCAATGGAACATCTCACTATCACTCAGGTTTCCCAGAAGTATGGCGTTACCCCGCGGATGCTCAGGCATTATGAAAAAATCGGCCTGATCAAAGCCGGGCGGCGTGAGGATTATGCCTACCGGATATACGACGAAGAAGCTGTTCGGCGTCTGCAGCAGATCATTATACTCAGAAAGCTGCGGCTTCCCTTGAAAGAAATAGCCGTCCTTCTGGAGGACACGGAGCAGGCTGAATCCCTCCGGCTATTGCAGGATAAGTTGGCAGAGCTTGATGATGAGATTGTTGCGCTCACGCTCATACGCAGACTCTTGAAGCAGCTGGCCGGATACCTTGGCAAATGCAGGAAACAGCAAATTCATTTTGATTTGCTGGAAGATGGGGAACTGGTGGAGATTGCCGGCACACTTGCCTTTCCTAAATCAAAAATAAAGGAGAGTGTAAGTATGGAAGAACTGAACAGAGCTGGAGAAATTCTGGACAAGTCACTGCCGGTTAGAATCCTGCGGCTGCCTCCCTGCACCGTGGCATCCTACCATTATATCGGGGAGAATCCGGAGGAAGCGGTGGGGGATGTAGTGACCAGATTCGTGCAGGAGAGCAGGCTATATGAAAAGAAGCCGGATGCGCGGATGTTTGGCTTCAACCATCCCAACCCGGGCGTTCTGGAAAATGGGATCCACGGTTATGAAGACTGGGTCACCATACCGGAGGATATGGAAGTGAAGGCTCCCATGGAGAAAAGGAAGTTTTCGGGCGGGCTGTATGCAGTGATGACCATAGCCTTCCCGGAATTTCAATTGTGGGAAAGCTTAATCAGATGGGTTGATGAAAGTCAGGACTTTGACCCGGATTACAGCGAGCTGGGGGAGGAAATTATGGGAGGCTGTCTGGAGGAACACCTGAACTGGGTGTTTGCCGCACATAACGGGTGGAAAGAAGACGGCCTACCGGGGCAGATTGACTTGATGCTGCCGATTAAGCTTAAGGAGATGTAAAAAGCACTGCGATGATGATTTTCAAAGGACATAGCTACCATGAGGGCGGTTATTCATGGTAGCTATGATCTTTTTGCAGTTTTGCAGTTATATGGAGGCAGAGGATGCGTGAGGATTATCTGCGGCTGCCGGTAGCTGCCGAGTAAGCCGGTCATATTAAGAGACTAAAAAATATAGTGGCCTATTAGTATAAAACATGATAAAATACTAATAAAAGCAGGAGGTGAGGCCATGAATACAGATACAACCATAGCGAAGAACATTCGTGTGGCTGATGAGAAAGCCGGCTATGATGCGGCCTGCAAGCGGCTGCCAGAATGACTTTAGCCTTGGAAAGTGAGGTGTCGCTTATGTGCAATTTAAGTAAGGGCGTGGAAGAGAAAGGGATTGAAAAGGGAAGGCGAGAGGGAAGGCGAGAGGGAAGGCAAGAGGGAATAATAGCTATGGTATCAGCATTAAGGGACTTACAAATTGCAGATAGCATTATTCTGAATAAGATTCAGGAAAAGTTTCATTTGGCGGAAGAAACAGCTAAAATGTATTTGTAAGCATAACAAGGCAGAACATTTACAAGCGTTCTGCCTTGTTTGCCGCAATAATGTAGGATTACTTTCGCACCTATTCCCAGACTTTGACAGATTTTAAGATGGACTGCAGCTGCCTATGGAGTGTTACCAGAATAAGCTGGTTATGGGTATACAGCATCTGGATTTGCATGAATCCGCCAAAGAACCGTGAAAACTGTATTGCCTATTATTACATTGCGGAAAACAAGGGGAGGATATACGTGAAGACAAAACAAAGAGGAAGATTGTTTCCTATAAATTTATTCTGCAGTCTGATGTTGTTGAGTTTTATTCCTTTTTTACATATGCTGGTAAGGACAAATATAATCGCAAGTATTCCTTCGACAGATGGATTGGGTATTGCAGGTCATATTGAGTGGTTTGATTTGATCAACGAAACGATACAAGGGTTTTTGATTGTACCTTTGTTTGCATTGCTGAACCAGTGCAAAGAAGATCCTGACAAATTAAAAGAGCGAATTTTTCAAACATTTTTGATAATGAATGTTATTTATATTGTATTTTCTATTATAACGTTTATGTACTGCAGCTATATTGTGTCAGCAATGGCACGCCTTCATATTCAAGAAGTGACCGGATACCTTAAATTGGAAACAATCGGGTTTGTGATTGGAAATATTGTCAGCTTTGTAAATGTATTGTTTGTTGTTCTGGAAAAACCGTTATATATATATGTAATGATTATTCTGAAAACTGTATTTACAGTGATCGGGGACCTATTTTTCATCCCTTTATTTGCAGTGAACGGCGTGGCTTATTCTAATATTGTGGTAAATACTGTATGTGTTGTTTTGTGCCTGATTGCGGTATTCAGGGAAAAATTAATAGTAGTTTCTTTTCAGTTTGACAAGCCGTTCTTAAAGAAGTATTTGTTTATTGGCATATTCAGCGGGGCTCAGATATTGTTGGATAATCTGGTTTATTCTGCTATAGTGTGTAAAATGGTAAATCAGGTGGAGGAGCAGGGAAATTATTGGGTAGCGAATAATATCATATGGAGTTTAATGTTGATTCCCATATTGGCATTGGCGGAAATTATCAAAAAAGAATGCAGCGGGAAAATAACAACAGAAAAGATGAAATGTTATAATGTTATAATAATTATTACCTTTTTGATCTGGCTTTCCTTTATTCCGATATTATCTCCATTTTTGAAAAATATTATGGGAATTGAAAAGCATGAATCCATAAAGCAAATATTGATAGTTTTAATGCCGTTTTATCTGGTGTACGGTTACACAGTGCTGTTTGATAATATATTGATCGGTCACGGAAAAACCCATTACTGCTTTATAACGTCAGTGATCGTAAATTTGATCTATTATCCAATTGTATACGGGTTAGTGATGAAGGGCGTATTTGTGCCCGGCATGCTCTTTATCTGTATGATGTTTGGTTTTGGTATGGTGGCGCATTTGTGCTGCAGCATTCTATGCTTTATGGTATATAAGGGATATTTCCGTAAAAAACGGTGTCTCCATGAAAAGCAGCGGTGGAAGGATACTCAAAAACGGTAACGGGCGGCTGGGACTATAAAATTACGGTGGATAATTGGAGAAGGGCGTGATATAATCAGAAGGACTGTACATAGGGCCGGTTTTGGAATAGGGCAAAACGAAGCTTTTGAAGCACGGAAGGGAGAAAAGAGAAAGATGCCGTTTGAATATGGTTTTTATGAGTTGACATTGATATTCCTTTTCTGGGGAGTTGTGGGCTGGATAATAGAGGCGATTGATATGCGGATAGAGGCCGGGGAATTTCAGAACAGAGGCTTTTTACATATGCCGCTCTGCCCCATATATGGGGTAGGAATGGCAGCGGGGTCCGTGGTCCTGAACGATGTGAGAAATTCTTATCTGATCTTGTTTGTTTTCGGCGTGATATTCTGCTCTGTTGTTGAATATATTGTGGGCGGAATCCTTGAAAAGCTGTTCCGTTCCAAATGGTGGGACTATTCCCATATGCGTTACAATATCAAGGGAAGAGTATGTCTGAGAAATGCCGTTTTGTTCGGATTCGGCGCTATTTTGGTATTCCATTTTGTGGAACCTATGGTTGAAAAAGTCATCCTCCGCATTCCGACGGAGGTGAGAATGGCTGTAACTGTGATATTTAGTATTGTCTTTGTCATAGATCTGGTGGCTTCTGCAAAAAGAGCATGGGCATACCGGGATATACATGAGGGCGATGAACCGCGGCTGCTGTTCAAGGCTCACAGATAGGGGATATGGGAGACAGACGTAAATTAGTATTTTCAAATAGATAAAGCGGAGGGGTATATGGAAGATTATGTAATTTGCATGGATGCGTCGGGAGACCTTGTCAGGGAAGTGGCGGCGGAGAAGAACATTGAGTTTGTGCCTATGGAATATTCTCTGGGGGATGAGATGCGCACTTCAAAGGGGTGCGAGGAGGACGAGCTGCTGAAGCGATTCTATGACGGTCAAAGGAATGGGGATATGACCAGAACCTCGCAGATTTCCCCTTTCATGTACGAGGAATATTTTGAGAAGTTTATGGAGGCAGGGAAATCCGTGCTCTGTTTCTGTTTGTCCAGCGGACTGTCAGCCACTTATGAAAGCTGTCAGCTTGCGGCAAAGAATCTGAAGGAGCGGTATCCTTCTTTGGATGTTTTTCCGGTGGACACTTTGGCGGCCACCGGCGGCATCGGCATTCTGGCGGAGTCTGCCCTCAAAAATAGGGAAGAGGGACTGAGCATTCAGGAAAACTTTCATGCGGTCAAGGCGCTGGTGCCTAATCTGCGGCATTTCTTTATGGTGCAGGATCTGATGTACCTGAAAAGAGGCGGGCGGGTAAGCGCCGCCACCGCCATTGTGGGATCTGCCCTGAATATCAAGCCGATCCTAAAGATAGACGAGAACGGAAAGCTTGTGACCATAGACAAAAAACGCGGTAATAAGTCGGCTATGCTTGCGCTCTTTACATATTTCAAGGAAAATTATAATCCACAGCTTTGCAGGACGATCTATATCTGTGACGGGGACACGCCGGAGCTGGCGGAGGACTTGGCGGCCAAGGTGAAAGAGGAGGCCCCGGACGCGGTGGTGCGCAGGACCATGCTTTCACCTATTATCGGAGCGCATACCGGACCGGGAATGCTTTCCATGATATTGATAGGGAAATAGAAGCTCGGCTGGAGAAGCCTTTACCGGGCCGCCATGCCTGCCAGCTTCTGCCGCTTATATTCGGCAAACCTTCCCTCCTCAAGGGCGGCTCTGATTTCCTCCATCATAGTATTGTAGAAATAGAGATTGTGCAGCACGCAGAGGCGCATTCCCAGCATTTCCTTGGCCTTGAGCAGGTGACGGATGTAGGCTCTGGAATAGCGTGCGCAGGCAGGGCAGGCGCAGCCCTCTTCTATGGGGCGCTGGTCAAGCTCATATTGGGCGTTGAAGAGATTTATTTTTCCATGGTTGGTGTAAAGATGTCCGTGGCGGCCGTTTCTTGTGGGGTAGACACAGTCGAAGAAGTCTACGCCCCGTTCCACGCCCTCTAAAATATTGGCGGGAGTGCCTACGCCCATGAGATAGGTGGGCTTGTCCTTGGGCAGAAAGGGCACGACCTCGTCCAGAATATAGTACATTTCCTCATGGGTCTCGCCTACGGCCAGACCTCCCACGGCGTAGCCGTCCAGCTCAAGCTCGGATATCTGTTTTGCATGTTGGATCCGGATATCGGCGTAGACTGCGCCCTGATTGATGCCGAAGAGAAGCTGGCGGGGATTAATGGTATCCTCCAGACCGTTCAGTCTCTTCATCTCATTTTTGCACCGCTCCAGCCATCTGGCCGTGCGGTCCACTGACGCTTGCACATAGCTGCGCTCCGCCTTGCTGGGGGCGCATTCGTCAAAGGCCATAGCGATGGTGGATGCAAGATTGGACTGGATCTGCATGCTTTCCTCCGGCCCCATAAATATTTTTCGCCCGTCGATATGGGAATTGAAATAGACCCCTTCCTCTTTGATCTTTCTGAGACCGGCCAGAGAAAACACCTGAAATCCTCCGGAATCCGTGAGAATCGGTTTGTTCCACGACATGAATTTGTGCAGTCCCCCCAGCTGTTTCACCACGGTGTCTCCGGGCCGGACATGAAGGTGGTATGTATTTGACAGCTCTACCTGCGTCTTGATCTGCTCAAGATCAGAGGTGGCTACAGCCCCCTTTATGGCGGCTGCGGTTCCCACGTTCATAAAGACGGGGGTCTGGATGGTTCCGTGGACGGTTGCCAGCTCTGCCCGCTTCGCCCGTCCTTCTTGTTTTAAAATACGATACATCGTTTTCTTGTCCTTTCATTATGTTTCCGTCCTGCAGCTTTAGGAGGCTGCTGCCGTAAGGTATTATACCGCATTTTCTGCGCTTTGTAAATCATGGCGGAATCCGGAGAAAACGGGGAGATGGAGCAGAAAACCGATGAGTGTATAAGAATTCCCGTGAATCCTCTTGACCAACCGTGCTTTTTTGTGTATGATGTTTAACATGTAATTCTGATTCCGATAATTGGAGAATCGGACAGAGAGTATGAACGGGATAAAAAGTCAGGGGCGTTTATCGCCGGAATGGAGGAGACATGGGTATTTTATTGACGGAGGGAGCGGCCGACGCAGGCGCGGGAAATGCCGCGGCAGGCGGAATGAGCTTGATCGGCATACTTTTGTTTTATGCAGTGGTGATAGGGGCGATGTGGTTCTTTCTTATGCGTCCCCAGAGCAAGGAAAAGAAGAGAGTGGCTGCAATGATTTCCGCATTGGAAATCGGGGACTGTGTGCTGACCACGTCGGGTTTCTACGGCATCGTGATAGATATCACGGATGATATGGTCATTGTTGAGTTCGGCAGCAATAAGAACTGCCGTATTCCGATGGACAAGTCTGCGATCAGCCGGGTGGAAAAGCCGGGAGAGAATTGAGATGCATGATAGGTAAATTTAGTAAAAACGGGTCGGCGCCGGGGGTGTCGGCCCATTTTGTTCTGTTTTTTATTATCCAATTATTGATTCTTTATAATATTTTATTGCTATTTCCTCTTCAATCGGTTATGATAAAAAACTAAGATTGCATATTTTAAGCTATTTTCCCGGAATATGTCATGGGAAAGAGGAAAGGACGGGATGGTTATGGAGTTACATATTACTTGCATTCCCGGCGACGGCATCGGGCCGGAGATCGTCAGGGAGGCCAAGAAGGTGTTGGAAAAGGTGGGAGAGGTCTACGGCCATAACATGATTTTTGAGGACATTCTGATGGGCGGGGCATCCATTGATGTACACGGTGTTCCTCTGACCGAGGAGGCCGTGGCCAAGGCTAAGGCGGCGGACGCGGTGCTGATGGGCTCCATCGGAGGAGACACTACCACATCTCCATGGTATAAACTGCCCCCCAATCTGCGTCCCGAAGCGGGGCTTCTGGCTATCAGAAAGGCCCTGAATCTGTTCGCCAACCTGCGTCCGGCTGTGCTTTATGATGAACTGGCGGGGGCATGTCCTCTGAAGGAGGAGATCAGCAGGGCCGGTTTCGATATGATGATCATGCGTGAGCTTACGGGCGGCCTGTATTTCGGAGAGCGCAGGACCGTGGTGGAAAACGGCGTGAGGAAGGCCGTGGACACCCTGACCTATGACGAGAACGAGATCCGCCGCATTGCGGTGAAGGGGTTCGACATCGCAATGAAGCGCAGGAAGAAAGTAACCAGCGTGGATAAGGCAAATGTGCTGGATTCCTCCAGACTCTGGAGGAAGGTTGTGGAAGAGGTTGCGGCGGACTATCCGGAGGTGAAACTGGAGCATATGCTGGTGGACAACTGTGCCATGCAGCTGGTGAAGGATCCGGCTCAGTTTGACGTTATTCTCACGGAGAACATGTTCGGAGACATTCTTTCCGACGAGGCGAGCATGGTTACAGGCTCCATCGGCATGCTGGCCAGCGCCAGTTTGAACCACAGTAAGTTCGGCCTCTATGAGCCCAGTCACGGCTCCGCGCCGGACATTGCCGGAAAAGACGTGGCCAACCCAATCGCCACCGTCTTGAGCGCCGCCATGATGCTGAGATACAGTTTTGATCTGGACAAAGAGGCGGACGCGGTGGAGCGGGCCGTGAAGCAGGTGCTTCAGGAGGGCTACCGCACGGCGGATATTCTGTCGGAGGGCTGCGAGAAGGTGAGCTGCAGCAAAATGGGCGAGCTGCTGGCGGAGCGCATAGTCTAAACGAACTTGGGCAGAGAAACAGAATTTGCGGCAAAGCCGTCAGGGCGAACGCCCTCAGGCGGCGGGCAGGGAGGGATTGATATATGAGAAGCGATTCAGTAAAGACGGGCGCCGCGCAGGCGCCCCACAGAAGTCTGTTCAACGCATTGGGATATACGGAGGAGGAGAGGCGGCGGCCCTTGATCGGCGTTGTGTGTTCCTATAACGAGATCGTTCCCGGCCACATGAATCTGGACAAGATCGCGGAGGCGGTGAAGCTGGGCGTGGCCATGGCAGGGGGAACGCCGGTTATGTTCCCGGCCATAGCAGTCTGTGACGGTATTGCCATGGGACATGTGGGCATGAAGTATTCTCTGGTGACCAGAGATTTGATTGCCGACAGCACGGAGTGCATGGCTCTGGCCCACGGCTTTGACGGACTGGTGTGCATTCCCAACTGCGACAAAAATGTGCCGGGGCTTTTGATGGCGGCGGCAAGAGTGAATATTCCCACCATCTTCGTGTCGGGGGGCCCTATGCTGGCAGGACGGATCCATGGGCAGAAAAAGAGTCTTTCCTCTATGTTTGAGGCGGTGGGCAGCGTGGCTGCCGGCACCATGACCATGGAGGAGCTGTGTGAATATGAGGAGAAGGTCTGCCCTACCTGCGGCTCCTGCTCCGGCATGTACACCGCCAATTCCATGAACTGCCTGACGGAGGCCATCGGCATGGGCCTTAAGGGCAACGGCACCATTCCTGCGGTGTATTCTGAGCGCATCCGGCTGGCCAAGCATGCGGGCATGAAGATCATGGAGCTGGTGGAAAAGGACATCAAGCCGCGGGACATCATGACCCATGAGGCGTTTATGAACGCCCTTACCGTGGACATGGCTCTGGGCTGCTCCACCAATACCATGCTGCACATCCCTGCCATTGCCAAGGAGGCAGGAGTGGAGCTTGATCTGGACGTGGCCAACGAGCTGTCTGCAAGGACGCCTAATTTGTGCCATCTGGCCCCGGCAGGCCCCACTTACATGGAGGACTTGAATGAGGCGGGAGGGGTCTATGCGGTGATGAACGAGCTGACCAAGAAAAACCTGCTGAACCTTGACTGCATGACCGTAAACGGCACTTCCATCGGGGAAAATATCAAAAACTGCAAAAATACGGATCCTCAGGTGATACGGCCTGCGGAGAACCCCTATTCCGAGACCGGGGGCATCGCCATACTGAAGGGAAATCTGGCCCCGGACAGCGGCGTTGTGAAGCGCTCCGCAGTGGTGCCGGAAATGCTGGTGCATCAAGGGCCAGCCAGAGTGTTCGACTGTGAGGAGGATGCCATAGACGCCATCAAGGGCGGAAAGATCGTGGCGGGGGATGTGGTGGTGATTCGCTATGAGGGTCCCAAGGGAGGACCCGGCATGAGGGAGATGCTGAATCCTACTTCTGCAATCGCGGGAATGGGTCTGGGATCCAGCGTGGCGCTGATCACGGACGGGCGCTTCTCCGGCGCGTCCAGAGGAGCCTCCATCGGCCATGTCTCCCCGGAGGCCGCAGTGGGCGGCCCCATCGCTCTGGTGGAAGAGGGCGACATGATCAGCATCAACATTCCTGAGAATAGGCTGGATATTCTGGTGTCCGATCAGGTTCTGGAGGAGAGGCGCGGAAGATGGCAGCCCAGAGATCCCAAGATAAAGGGAGGATATCTGTCCAGATATAGGGAGCTGGTCACCAGCGGCAACAAGGGAGCGGTGCTGGAGCTGCCGCGGGGGCAGGGGTGACCTACACCGGTAGATAGGGTTTCAAAAGTAGGATAGACGGAGGAGGGACATATGCAGCTGAACGGTTCGGAGATCGTAGTAGAATGTCTGAAGGAGCAGGGAGTAGACACCGTGTTCGGATATCCCGGCGGTTCCATTTTGAATATCTATGATGCATTGTACAAGCACAGCGGGGAGATCAGGCATATCCTGACCTCCCATGAGCAGGGTGCCGCCCATGCGGCGGACGGCTATGCAAGAGCCACAGGCAGGGTGGGTGTATGTATGGCCACCAGCGGACCCGGAGCCACCAATCTGGTGACAGGTATTGCTACGGCGTACATGGACTCTGTGCCCATGGTGGCAATTACGGCCAATGTGACGCTTCCCATGCTGGGCAAGGACAGCTTTCAGGAGGTGGACATTGCGGGAGTGACCATGCCCATCACAAAGCACGGTTATATCGTCAAGAACGTGGAAGAGCTGGCAGGCACGCTGAGGCGGGCTTTTGACATTGCTAAGAGCGGGCGGCCCGGCCCGGTTCTGGTGGATATTACCAAGGATGTGACTGCCGCGGTCTGCGAATACACTCCTATGGCGGCAGGCGAGAAGGTCTGCAGGACCGCCTCCTATACTCAGGAGCAGCTGGAGAAGGCGGCGGAGTACATCAGGGCGGCAAAGAGGCCCTACCTCTATGTGGGCGGCGGAGCCATCATTGCGGATGCCTTTCAGGAGGTGGCCCGTCTGGCGGAACTTGTGGACGCACCTGTCTGCGATACGCTGATGGGCAAAGGCGCTTTTGACGGCAGGAGCGACCGTTATACGGGCATGATCGGGATGCATGGTACCAAGGCTTCCAATCTGGGCGTAAGCCAGTGCGACCTGCTGATCGCTCTGGGGGCCAGGTTCTCAGACCGGGTCACCGGAAATCCCAAAAAGTTTGCCGAAAATGCCAAGATCATTCACATTGACATTGATGCGGCGGAAATCAACAAAAACATCCGGGTGGACGCAAGTCTGGTAGGCGATCTGAAGGCCGTGCTGCAGGATCTGAACAAACGGCTGGAAAAGCAGGAGCATAGGGAGTGGATGGAGACCATCCGGGAACTGAAGGAAAAATATCCGCTGAAATATGACGATTCCCGTCTGTCCTGCCCTTATGTCATCGAGACCATCGATCAGGTCACGGGCGGGGACGCCATTATCACCACGGATGTGGGACAGCATCAGATGTGGGCGGCCCAATACTATCGTTACGTCAGGCCCCGTACCTTCCTTTCCTCAGGGGGGTTGGGCACCATGGGCTATGGTCTGGGCGCGTGCATCGGTGCGCAGCTGGGACAGCCCGACAAGCTCTGTATCAATATCGCGGGGGACGGATGCTTCCGCATGAACATGAACGAGCTTGCAACGGCCAGCCGTTACAATATTCCCATCATTCAGTTGGTCATCAACAACCATGTGCTTGGGATGGTGCGCCAGTGGCAGACCTTGTTCTACGGAAAGAGGTATTCCCAGACCGTGCTGAACGACAAGGTTGATTTCTGCAAGGTAGCGGAGGCTCTGGGCTGCGCCGCCATCCGGGTCACCCGGAAGGAGGAGGTGGCGCCCGCTCTGGAAAAGGCCATTGCCATGAAAGCGCCGGTTCTTATCGAGTGTATGATCCCTGAAGACGACAAGGTATTTCCCATGGTTCCGGCAGGGGCGCCGATAGATGAGGTGTTTGACGGGGATGACCTATAGCAGGCTGCGCTCCATGGGGGTAAGGAGCGGCGGATTGGGAAAGCAGAGATTTTAAGAAAAGCAATGCCGAATGGAAGCAGAGATGTTCATATGAAGAGATTGTTTCGTTTTTTTATGGTGTTTCTTTTGATCGGTATGTTTATGGCAGGGGCGGCATTCATAGCCCTTGCCATGTATTATCGTGACAATTTCCCCGTAAACACTTGGATCAACGGGGTCTACTGCACCGGAAGAACCGTGCAGGAGGTAAACGAGGAACTGGCTTTAGGACAGGGCGAGTCCGTGATATCTATCGTAGACGGAGACGGTACGCGCTGGGAGATGGACATGGGGGAAGCGGGAGTGCGCCCCGACTATACGGAGCAGCTAAAGAGTTATCTGCAGACGAACGCCTCCTTTTACTGGCTGAAGAATCTGGGGAAAACCGTGTCCGACCAGCTATGGCCCAAGACCTATGAGCTGGAGGATGAAAAGCTGCGGAAGGCTTTTGAAGAATTGCCATTCGTCAAAGAGGAGCTCGGCAGAGGGCAGGGGGTGCGGGTCTGCTGCGCAGAGGGAGGGTATTATCTGCAGGATGACAACGAGAATCGTTTGAATGTGGAGAAGGCCTATTCCTGCCTGAGAGAGAATCTTAAGAAGGGGAATGCCACCCTTTTGCTGCAGGAGAGCGGCTGCTACGAAAAACTCCCTGACAGCGCGGCGGACCTTGAGCAGAGAGACCTATGGGGACAAATCTGCAGTTTCACGGATAGGTGCGGCAAGATCGTATATGATATGGGAGCCGAGAAAATTCCGTTTACGCCGGAGGTGGCCAGCGGTTTCCTGAAGCGGGAGGATGGCAGCCAGAGTCCTTGGCTGGACGAATCGGGGAACATTGTGATAGATGACGACAAGGTTCGTGCATGGGTAACGCAGCTGGCGGAGGAATACGACACATGGAAGACGGAGAGAGAGTTCCAGACCACCAGAGGGGATGTGGTGAAGGTGACATACGATACCTATGGAACACAGCTGGACGATGCAGCAGAGACAAAATACCTTCTGGAGGCGCTGCGGACGGATTTTTCGGAGACTCAGGTACATATACCCGCTTACAGCCATCAGGGCTTTGCAAGGGGGCTTGACGACATAGGCGACACCTATATCGAGATAGATATGACAGAGCAGAAGATGTACTATTATGCGGACGGAGAGCTGGCGCTGGAGACGGAGGTGGTGACTGGGGACACGGGGAAACGGATGGGAACTCCCTCCGGAGTAAACTTCGTTTACCATATGCAGCGAGACAGAATTCTGCGGGGATCGGGATATGCCTCTTTTGTGAAATACTGGATGCCAATCAAGGGCGGCGTGGGCATTCATGACGCCGGATGGAGAAAGACCTTCGGCGGGGAGATCTACAAGAACAACGGATCCCACGGCTGTATCAACACGCCCACGGATATCATGGGAGAGCTGTATGAGATGGCTCAGGTAGGGACGCCGGTGATCACTTTTTATTGAGTTTTTTGCGGCATTTTCTGGGAAAATGTGCATTTAGTACAGCAACAGTGTGATTTTGCGGCAAAAATAGTTTAACAATGCAATTGACTAAAGTGCCGGAAATGGGTTATTCTGGATTGGTAAGGCATATGATGCTATTGGAGCGGATGCCTGCTGTGGGCGTCCAAAGACGGAGGAGGGACATAAGATGGCCAGAGTATATAATTTCTCTGCAGGACCTGCGGTTCTGCCGGAGGAGGTGCTGCAGGAGGCTGCGGCGGAAATGCTTGATTATAGGGGAACCGGAATGTCGGTCATGGAGATGAGCCACCGTTCTAAGGCTTATGAGACCATCATCAAGGAGGCGGAGGCTGATCTGCGTGAGCTGATGAACATCCCCGACAATTACAAGGTATTGTTTCTGCAGGGAGGAGCAAGCCAGCAGTTCGCCATGATCCCCATGAACCTGATGAAGAACAAGGTGGCGGACTACATTGTTACCGGGCAGTGGGCCAAGAAGGCATATCAGGAAGCCTGCATTTATGGAAAGGCAAACAAGATCGCATCCTCCGAGGATGAGACCTTTTCCTATATACCGGATTGTTCGGATCTTCCTGTCAGCGAGGACGCGGATTATGTCTATATCTGCGAAAACAATACCATATACGGAACCAAATTTAAGACGCTGCCCAACACCAAGGGAAAGACTTTAGTGGCGGATGTGTCCAGCTGTTTTCTCTCGGAGCCGGTGGATGTGACGAAGTACGGTTTGATCTATGGCGGTGTGCAGAAGAATATCGGTCCGGCGGGAGTCGTAATCGTAATTATCCGGGAGGATCTGATCACGGAGGACGTGCTGCCGGGAACGCCCACCATGTTGAAATACAAGATCCATGCGGATAATGCCTCTCTTTACAACACACCGCCTGCCTACGGCATCTATATCTGCGGCAAGGTGTTCAAATGGCTGAAGAAGAGGGGCGGTCTGGAGGCCATGAAGGAATATAATGAGAAAAAAGCCAAGATACTCTATGATTTTCTGGACGTTAGCAAGCTGTTTAAGGGAACCGTCCGCAAGGAGGACCGCTCACTTATGAACGTTCCTTTCGTGACCGGCAGCGAGGAGCTGGACGCGAAGTTTGTGAAGGAGGCCAAGGCTGCAGGTTTCGAGAATCTGAAAGGCCATCGGAGCGTAGGCGGCATGAGGGCCAGCATCTACAACGCCATGCCCATGGAAGGGGTGGAGAAGCTGGTGGAGTTCATGAGGAAATTTGAGGCGGAAAACGCCTGACCATCGTTGGGTGTGTATCTATTGGATGCGGGCTATGGAAGAAGGATCCGGTCAAGGGGCAGGGAGGTATGAGCATGTACAAGATAAATTGTCTGAATCCCATAACGGATGTGGGATTAAAGAACTTCAGCGAGAAATATGAGATTACCGCCGATGTAAAGGAGGCGGACGGCATTTTGGTGCGAAGCGCCTCCATGCATGATATGGAGCTGCCGAAGCGTCTGCTGGCTGTGGCCAGAGCCGGGGCGGGAGTCAATAATATTCCCTTGGACAAATGTGCCGAACATGGTGTAGTGGTGTTTAATACCCCCGGCGCAAACGCCAACGGCGTGAAGGAGCTGGTGATCGCAGGTATGCTTCTGGCGGCCAGAGACGTGGTGGGCGGCATCGAATGGGTGAAGGCATCTAAGTCCAATGAGGATATTGCCAAGGCGGCGGAGAAAGAGAAAAAGAATTTTGCCGGAACGGAGATCATGGGGAAGAAGCTGGGCGTCATCGGTCTGGGAGCCATCGGCGTAAAGGTTGCCAACGCCGCCATCGGTCTGGGCATGGAGGTCTATGGATATGACCCTTATCTGTCCGTGAATGCCGCATGGAATTTGAGCCGGTCCGTCATCCATGTGCTGAATGTGGACGATATCTATGCCCGGTGCGATTATATCACGGTTCATGTTCCCCTGCTGGATTCCACCAAGGGCATGATCAATGCGGTGTCCATTGCCAAGATGAAGGAGGGCGTGGTTCTGCTGAATTTCGCCCGGGATCTGCTGGCCAACGAGAAGGATGTGCTGGAAGGGCTTCAGAGCGGAAAGATCGCCAGATATGTGTCCGATTTCCCCAATCCGGTGACGGCAGGGCAGAAGGGCTGTATCGTGATTCCCCATCTGGGAGCCAGCACGGAGGAGTCCGAGGACAACTGTGCCGTGATGGCGGTGGAGGAACTGATGGACTATATGGAGAATGGAAATATACGAAACAGCGTGAATTATCCGGCCTGTGACATGGGTGTATGCACTAAGGCCGGCAGAGTCGCCATCTTCCATAAGAATATCGCAAATATGATCACGAAATTTACTGCGGAATTTGGCCAGAAGGGCATCAATATCAGCGACATGACCAACAAATCCCGGGGAGAGGTAGCCTACACCATGCTGGACGTGGAGGAGAAGCCTTCCGAGGAAATCATTTCTGCGCTGGAAAATATCAGCGGCGTATTCCGGGTGAGGATTGTGAAGGGATAGAATGGCTTATGAAAGGATAGGAGGAAAAATTTGTGTATTTAGGTTGACAGCATGAATTTTTCTATGGTATAGTGACCTTAATAAAGGGAGTAGCTTGCATGATCCTCTGTATGGGAGGGCGTGTTTATCTAGCCGTCAATACGATATTTCTTTCTTAAGAAAATCCGGCTCTGTATGTAAAAAGCGAGACTTTGTTGCATGAATGCAGCATGGTTTCGCTTTTTTTCATGATATGTGGGAAAGCTATGAGAAGCCGGGCCATGCGGAACCGGACTGAGGCGTCCGAAGATGAACAAGGAGCATTCGGCCGTATTTTGCAGTGGTTTGCAGGATAGGATAGCCGGATCGGGAGCAGAGGCAAGGAGGAAGAGAAAAATGGAATTGATGGGTTCAGTGCTGTTATTGTGTGTTGGGTTTGTGATGCTGATAAAGGGGTCGGATTTCTTTGTGGAAGGGGCTTCAAGGATTGCGGAGAAATTCGGTATTCCGCAGCTGGTCATCGGTCTGACGATCGTGGCCATGGGAACCAGCGCGCCGGAAGCGGCGGTGAGCATAACGGCAGCGCTGCGGGGAAATGCGGATATCACCGTCGGCAACGTTGTTGGGAGCAATATCCTGAACATTCTGGTCATATTGGGACTCTCGGCGGTTGTGGCGCCGCTGGCCGTGACAAAGAGCACGGTTTTGTGTGAAATTCCGTTTATGATCGGAATTACCCTTCTGCTCCTCCTGTTTAGTGCGGGAGGGAACATAGGGCTCTTGGACGGTATATTGCTGATGCTGCTTTTTCTGGTGTATCTGGCATATCTGTTCCGAATGGCGAAAAAAGGGGAGGCATCCGCACCGGCTCTGGAGCCGAAGTTTCGCCTATGGAAATCCCTTATAGGAACCGCGGCAGGGCTGGCCCTGATTGTGGCAGGCAGCTATATAGCCGTAGATGCCGCCAGCGCGGTTGCAAGGCTCTTCGGCATGACAGAAAGATTTATCGGGCTGACCATCGTGGCCCTTGGCACGTCCCTGCCGGAGCTTTTCACATCGGTGTCGGCGGCCGCGAAGGGGAAGGCGGATATTGCCGTGGGAAACATTGTTGGCAGCAATATTTTCAACATTTTGTTCGTGGTGGGAATGTCCGCGCTGATCACTCCGGTGCCCTTTTCCGGCAGCTTTTACGAGGATACTCTGGCCGCCGTTGGAGCGGGTATTCTGCTGTTGCTTTTCAGTGTCCGCAAACATCGGCTGAACCGGCTGGGCGGCGCGCTCCTGCTGGCCGGATACGGCATATATTTTGTGTTTGTATGTGTTTAGAGGTGGATGTATGAGCGGAAAATGGGGACTATTATAGAAAGACGAGAGGAGGATGAAAGGGATGGATTTGTTTGACGTGCTGACTTTGATAGGGGGCTTAAGTCTGTTTCTCTTTGGCATGAGCATCATGGGGCAGGCGCTGGAGCGCAGGGCAGGAGACAGGCTGCGGGCCCTGCTGGGAAAATTCACTACGGGAAGGGCCGCCGGCTTTCTGACAGGGCTTGTGGTGACGGCGGTGATCCAAAGTTCCTCCGCCACCACCGTGATGGTGGTAGGTTTCGTGAATTCCGGGCTCATGACCTTAAGACAGGCCATCAATGTGATCATGGGGGCCAATGTGGGAACCACTGTCACGGCATGGATCCTGAGCCTTGCGGGAATCGACAGCGGCAGCTGGTACATCCGGCTCCTGAAGCCCTCCTCCTTTACCCCCGTGCTTGCGCTGGTGGGAATCATTTTCTATATGTTCTGCAGAGGGGGAAAGAAGAAAGACACGGGAATGATTCTGCTTGGCTTTGCCACGCTGATGTTCGGTATGGAGACCATGTCGGGAGCGGTATCCGGTCTGGGGGATATCCCCGCCTTCCAGAGACTGTTTGTTATGTTCCGGAATCCTGCGCTGGGTGTGCTGGCCGGAGCGATTTTGACTGCAGCGATCCAGTCTAGTTCCGCATCGGTTGGTATCCTGCAGGCGCTGGCGGTCACGGGCCAAGTCTCCTACGGCGCGGCGATACCCATTATCATGGGACAGAACATAGGCACCTGCCTCACGGCAGTGCTTTCCGCCGTGGGGGCGAACAAGAACGCAAAGAGGGCTGCTATGGTGCATCTGTCCTTCAACTGTATCGGCACCATGGTGTGGATGACGGTATTCTGGCTGGTGAAGCTGGCGGTTCCCATAGACTTTCTGGAGGAGCCGGCCTCTCTGTTCGGCATCGCCGCAGCCCATTCCATTTTCAATCTGCTGTGCGTGGTACTGATGCTTCCCCTTTCCGGCTTTCTGGAAAAGCTGGTAAATCGTCTGGTGTCCGACGTGAAGCAGCCTGAGAGCTATATGGAGCTGGACGAGCGTTTCTTTGCGGCGCCGTCAATCGCTCTGGAGCGGTGCCACGAGGTTGCCGCCGACATGGCGGGAATCGCTGCGGCATCTTTAAAGGAGGGAATTGCTGTGCTGGGCAAATATACTCCTGAGCTGGCAGCCTCTGTGAGGGAAAAGGAAGAAAAAACCGACCATTACGAGGATATTTTGGGAACCTATCTGGTGAAGCTCAGTGCAAGGCAGATCAGCAGCAGGGACAGCATGGAGGCGGCAAAGCTTTTGAAGATCATCGGTGACTTCGAGCGCATTTCCGACCACGCCGCCAATCTTCTGGAAACGGCGGAGGAGATCAGGGAGAAGAAGCTTCAGTTCACCTCTCAGGCGCTTCTGGAGCTGAAGGTGATTTATTCTGCTGTAGAAGAGATATTGGATCTGGCGCTGACGGCGTTTCTGAAGAATGATCTGGAGTCAGCATCCACGGTGGAGCCGCTGGAGCAGGTGATCGACAGAATGAAGGAGCAGATGCGGACCCGCCACATCCTTCGCATGCAGCAGGGAAACTGTTCCATCGAGGCGGGATTCGTGTGGTCGGATCTGCTGACCAACTTGGAGCGCACTGCGGACCATTGTTCTAATATCGCCGGCTGTATGCTGGACATGGCCCAGCAGAATATGAACCTCCATGAATCTCTTCGGGAATTCCGCAACGGCAGCCAAGAGTATCGGAGAAAATTCAAGGAATTTGAGAAAAAGTATGACTTGGGACAATAGGAGTCCGTTAAAATAGGGCAAAAAAATATCATAAAATGAGAGAAGGCTCTTGACAGTTCCCTAACGTCACCCCTTATCATGGAATTCAGCAGATATTTTCAGGGCTGACCGGAAAGGAGGGGAGCATATGACGGAGGATATGCTGTACACGGCGGGGGAAATCGCCAGAATGGCAGGGGTCTCCCTGCGCACCATTCGCTATTATGATGCCAAAGGTCTGCTGAAGCCGGTTTCCTATTCGCAGGCAGGATACCGCTGCTATAACCGGGAATCTCTGTTGGTGCTGCAGCGCATTCTGCTGCTGAAGTATCTGGGGTTTTCGCTTCGGAGGATAGAGGGCATTATTAAGGGCAGAGAAATGGGGCTGGAGCTTTCTGAGCAGAAGGCGTTCCTGCTGCAGAAAAAAGCCCATCTGGAGGAGCTGATTTCTGCCATAGAGATGGCGGAGGACAATGGAGATCATGATAAAGGGGAGTATCTGATTCGGCTGCTGAACCTGCTTACGGAGGAGGAGAAGGTGAAGGAGCAGTATGAGACATCCGGGAATCTGGAGAAAAGGATTCGCCTGCATGATTACAGCACAAGTTCACAGAGCTGGATGGAATGGGTGTATGATGGGCTGAAGCTGCAGGAAAATGAGCAGGTGCTGGAGCTGGGCTGCGGTACGGGGCTGTTGTGGCAGACCAATATCCGGAGACTGCCTAAAGGACTGAGGCTGACGCTGACCGACCGTTCTCAGGGAATGCTGGAGAAGACGAAGAAAAATCTCGCACTGTTTCAGGATCTGCTGGAAGAAAGAGGGATCAAAATAGAGTACCGCCGGGAAGACGGGGATTGTCTGAATCTGGAAAGGTCGCAGTACAACTGTGTCATAGCGAACCATATGCTTTACCATGTGGAGAAACGAAATGCATGTCTCAAGGAGATAGCAGGCAGCCTTGCGGCAGGAGGGCGTTTTATATGTTCCACCATAGGCGATGCCCATATGCAGGAGCTGCATGACATGGTGGCGGAGTTTGACCCTAGAATCGAAATGCCCTTCAGGAGGATTACGGCTGGCTTTAGGCTGGAGAACGGTCAGCCACAGCTGGAGCCCTTTTTCTCCCGGATAGAGCGCATGGAGCAGGAGAATGATCTGGTGGTGGATGACGTGGAGGCCATTTATGATTATGTAAGCTCATATCCGGGCAATGCTTCTTTGATTCTGGAGCAGAGAGGGCAGGATTTCCGCAGGCTTGTGCAGGAGAGAATGGAGATGGAAGGAGCTATATTCATCCATAAGGCCACGGGGATGTTCGTTTGTCAGGTCTGAGTACAATTTAACATGTTGATTATATGTTGATGAACATATAGGCTCGAATGCAAAATAGATTAATGGAAGGAGCAGCAAAATGATTGATATTGAAAATATGTCCAATAGAGATGTGATAGAAGAGCAGTACAAAAATACGGATAATCTCACCCTGCGAAAAAGTCTCCATGATAAATACAGCGTCAATAAAATGGGATTCCAAAAGTGGATGTTTCAGCAATATCCCTTTCGCAAAAAGAGCAGGGTCTTGGAACTGGGAAGCGGCAGAGGTGAGCTGTGGAGCTACTATTTTGAGGACGATACGCTTCAGAGCTATGAAATGGAGCTCACCTTGTCGGATTTTTCGGAGGCTATGGTGGACTGCATAAGGAATAGGTTTTCGGGCAGGAATCTGTCCGTGAAAAAAAACGATATTTTGGATATTCCTTTTCAGGAAGGCACCTTTGACCTCATCATAGCAAATTCCATGCTGTACCATGTGAGGGATATCGACCGCGGGCTTTCGGAAGTGAGACGGGTTCTGAAAAGGGATGGCCTATTTTACTGCTCCACTCTTGGGACAAACGGAATGATGCAGTATCTTTATCATGCATTGGATGAACTTGGCATTCCTTATAGTCACGGTTCCCATTTATCCTTTACCTTGCAGAATGGCATGGAGCTGCTCAAAAAACAGTTCGGAAAAGTGGAAAGGCGCGACTATGAGGATGCATTGGAAATTGATAACGTGGAGGATTACATATCATACATTTATTCCATGGCCTCTCTGCAGGGTCTCGACGAGAAATACCATGACGTTTTACGAAACTATTTCGATGCAAGGAAAGTAAACGGTTACCTGCATGTACCCAAGGAGTACGGAATGTTTGTGGCCGGGGACGCATAGGCAGGGTGCCGAAAAAGTTTGTGGCCGGGGACGCGTAGGCAGGGTGCCGAAAAAGTTTGTGGCCGGGGGACGCGTAGACAGAGTGCCGAAAAAGGTACGTCGGCAGCTGCGTCAATATCCCCATGTAAAGACAATTTCCGGCCAAGCGTAAAAAGGGTATAGGGAGAACCATGCGGCAGGTCCGAAGCCCAGAAGCTTCAGTGTCGGCGGCAGCGCAAAAAGCACCATGCAGGTAAACAGGGCCTGCACATAATCTTTCTGCCAGCCGGATACCCAAAGTACGCCCCAGGACACAAGGATTAGGCTTGCGGCCTGAGAGAGGGCGAAAAGCAGGAGAAAGAAGCCCACGCATATGGGCAGAGGGAAGTCTGCAAAGCAGGGAATGCTCTGTACCGAAAAGGTCATCCCGCCCATAGGAAATACGGAAGCGATATTTACCATCCTGCACAAAAAGAGAATCAGGGACATTGAGGCGGCTGCTGCGGCACAGAGGAAGGCCTTGCGCAGGTGGACTGCGGTTCTCCCTCTAAAAGAGGCGTCGAGCAGGCGATGCGCCCCTTTTTTGTATTCCATGGACACACAGTTGCCGAAGGAAAAACCAAAACAGATGGAAAGCAGCAGAAGGTTTCTGAGGAATGGACTGCTGCCGCTGTAGACGCCGCAGAGGTATAGATAGCCTGAATCGTAGATAAAGTTCCCGCCCTGCTCCAGAATCCGCTGGTACTGTGTCCATATGCGCTGGAAGGAGGGATAGAAGGCGGTAACGGCATACCACTTGGACTTCAGATCTTCGCCCGCAGCCTCTGTGAGTTTGCCTTCAAAGATCAGCTGGTCTATCTTTTCGATTTCTTCAAAGGCCTTCTGAAACCGGCCGTTCTCGGCAAGAATCATGGCCTCCTTCTCAGGCTTTAGGCTTCCCTCCAGCTGCAGCATGAACTCCTGATAATATTGTTCCCAGACAGAAAGGTTATGATGTTCCGTCAGCTGGCTGTATCCCATGAGAAACAAAAATGCCAGTAGGATGTATAAGGCTTTGTTGGTTATCATGATCTTGTACAGCTCATGCCGAAGCACTCCTACATGGGGCTTGTATGGGAACCGGAGGACTATTTTCCGGGACCGCAGGCAAAGACGCTGTCCCCTCTCAAACCATAATATGCTCAGGGAAATTCCGGCAGCACATAGGAGAAGGATCAGGATCCACGCCGTGAGGGTGCGGGAGACGGGATATCCGGCCAGATTGAAATTCAGGTAGGTTCCATAAAGCTCCTGAGTTCTCATGATTCCGGCCAGATTGCAGTATTTCAAGGCGGAAAACTTTGTCCCGGCCGGGAAGAGCAGGTACAGAAGCCAGCTTGCGGTGCATAAGGTGCCCATCAGTCCATAGGGGAGTACAATGCTGTCGGCCTGAATGCAAAGGGCCGTGAGAATAGCCGACACGCCAAACAATGCCAGCGCCTTGGTGGAAAGGGACAGAAAGAGGAACTGCCCTATGGTGATGGGAAGAGGGCTTTCCATGTAGGGGGCAAGGGACTGGAGAGGCGCATTCATGTGGGGCAGTCCGGCGGCAAGACCGAAAAAGGCAAGGTTTGAGCCGTAGAGGGCAAGGGTCACTGCAATGCAGTGGAGGAATAAGGCCTTCAGCTTTGCGTAAACACTGTGGAAAATGCCCCGTTTGGTGCTGCGGGTGACATAGAAAAGCTGCTTTTTCTTTTCTTCAAATATTATGCTCCCGACAAAGAGAAACGCAGCCAGCAGGAGAAGAAGGTCTGTCCATAGGGATTTCAGGGCCAAGACCAGCGACTTGGCAGGCATCCAGCGGATGCCTGCGTCGGAAAGTCCCTGATATGCTTTCGCGCTCTTGGCAATATTTCTGGCAGAGAAGCTGTCCTGCTCCTGATTGGCGAAAATAGTGATGCCTTGGAGAATTTCTTTGTTTTCCTGAACGGAGCGCAGATATGTTCCGTATCCGTCTACCTTCAGCCACTCGGCATACCACTCATCCACCAGACTTTTTTCTTGATAGAAGGAGTCCGCATAATGCAGGTAGGTGCCGTCTTGGTAGAGGGGATGGTATTTCTCAAAGGCACCGGGCCGGCTCTCCAGCAACTGGGCGGCGAGAGCTTCCCCCATTTCCCCGGAAACCTTGCGGGCAATGAGGACATCCTGCACAAAGTTGATGCCGTCAAGGGTCTCTTTCAGGGAATTCAGATAAGAGGCCTTCTCCTGCTCTGTCATTTGGTTTATGTCCCCAGCGAACTTCTTATAGGCCGAGAGAGGGGCAGTGGACTCGTCGGGCAGATTGACGTACCAGAGCAGAAAAAGGTTGATCAGTACCAGCGCGCAGACAGACAGTACAAAGTTTCGTCGTCCCCATGTTTTTTCCAATTCATATTTTGTCAGTGAATGCATAATTACTCCTATCGGAATTTTACAGCAGCGGCTGTGGGTTTTTGCTTTAAAACTGTGTTTGCCAAAGAACCGTGTCTTGGGCTATGGCTGTTCGGTGTGTCTGCGGTCAATCGCTTCCGTATACCCGCATGTACACATCCTCCAGATTTTTTGCGCCCTCATATCTGGCGGCGAGAGCGCTTACCGCACCCTGATCTACCAATCTGCCGGATTTCAGCAGTAAAATCTCTCTGGCGATGGGCTCGATGTCCGATACCACGTGGGTGCTTACCAGAATGATCTTATCTCCGGCCAGATCCTTGATGCGCTCCCGGATCCGAACTCTTTCCTTGGGATCCAGCCCTGCGGTAGGCTCGTCCAGAACGATGAGCTTTGGAGCGCCCATGATAGCCTGAGCGATCAGAATCCGCTGCTTCATTCCTCCGGAGTAGGTTCCTACGGGTCGGTCTGCCGCAGCCTCCAGATTTACATAAGCCAGCACCCGGGCCAGCTCATCTGGCAGCTCCTTTTTGGAGATGCCTTTCAGTGCCGCCATGTAGGAGAGGAAACGCCTTCCGGTGAAGGTATCATAGAGTCCCTGCTGCTGCGGTGCATAGCCCAGTATGCTGCGGTATTCTGCGCCCAGAGAGCGGATGTCTGCGCCGTTCCAGCGGATGCTGCCGCCGTCAGGGCGCAGAGTGCCGGTGATAAGGTTCATCATGGTGGACTTTCCGGCCCCGTTGGGGCCGAGCAGTCCGTAGATCCCGTTTTGCAAAATCAGGGAGACATTTTCCAGCGCGGTAACCTCTTTATATTTTTTGGTGATGTGACATAGTTCAAGCATAGTCAACATCCCCTTCCGCTCATCTGGATTTTACGATAATTTTCTTTGCCGGAGAACAGATCTTCCTTGGAGATCAGTCCATACTGATAGAGGTGTATTTCGTAGCCTCCGCCACTTGTGGCGGTTGCATCATAGTCGTAGATCACAAGAACGTCAGATTCAGTTTCCGCAACCAGATCAAGGCTCCATCCCAGAGTCTTGTTGACCAGATCGGAATGCCGTATTTCCCCTGTGTCCGTATCTATGAAATAGTAGGAAGGATCTGCAGAGGAGTTTAGGTTCTGGCAGCAGAGCATGTTTCCTATGGTGCCGGTGATATAGTTCTGGGGGTGGGTGACAAGCAGACGCTCTTCGCCGGTGGCTGTATTGACACTTATAATCTGGCCATTGTCAATAAAGGAAATATAGAGGTTATTTCCCAGCAAGGCAGCGGAATGGATTCCTTCGTTTCCGATGCGATAAAATTCCTTCGGGCTGCCGGAGGCGGTATCCAGAAGGGCGAATACAGTGTGGGAATTTTTATAGAACTCAGGATAGGCATCGTCATCATAGTATTCTTCCGTAGTAAGTTTCCGTCCATAATCAATGCCTTCCAGCAGGAAGGAGCCGTCGGCGCAGCCGATCAGATCCCAGCTGATGTTGTCTCCAAATTCCATGTCCGAGATCTGGGTGAGGGAATAAGACGACAGATCCAGATAAACCAAGGTTTTCTCAGCGGCGGATATGTATTCCCCGTTGCCTTCCTTTTGGGTGGATAGCTTTTTTGTGATGGCGTAGAGGCCTTGTTCGTCCAGAGCCAGAGTGCCCTCCAGCGTCAGATTCGGGTCGAAGGAATAGACCTTCTGCCGGCCGGTTCCGTCAGGATTCATACGGTACAGAACCGCCTGCAGTTCATTGGCCTTGCTTGTCTCTCCCATAACGCTTTCTCCGTTGGGTGAAAACGAAGAAAAATAGGATCCGTCATAATCAGGTTGGCGGCTGAGGATATAAAGCGATCCCTGATGCAGGAAGAGCTTCGAGGTGTAGGCAGGAAACTCTTTATTGGGAAGGACGGCGGTACAGTCCTTGGTATCGTGGGTACAGCCCGGAGCGGAGCAGAGGCAGATTTCCCTGCAGGAAGCGTAATCCATGTACATCAGACGGTTTCCCAGACTTTTGTCCTGCAGTGTAAGCAGCTCGGTGCTGATGTAATAATATCCCTCTTGGGTGGCGCAGCTGGCGCTTCCGTCCTCGGTACAGATTAATTTCAGCCCGTTTGGAGACTGCTGTCCGGACTGGTTTTCCGGTTTGTCTTGTTCGTTGGCGACATGTCTGCTTTCCGCCTTTGCCGCCGAGGCATTGGATCCAATGGCTTGATTGGAGGCGCCGGATAGGGAAGCGTCCTCTTTGTTGCCGCAGGCCGTGCCGGATAGAAGAAGGGACAGCGCCATGGTGATAGCCAGAGGTTTCGTCAGATTTTGTTTTCTGCCCCTCTGTTTGCTAAAGAGCTGCATTTTATGGGTTTCATAGGATTGTGTTTTTTTCATTTAAAAAGACCTCCTTGTTATTTTACAAGGAGATCTTAAGAGGTAAATGTCAAAAAACTGTCAAGAATACAGCAGATTTATATTAAGATTTTTTAATTCTGTTTCTTCAGGACACGTCAAAGGATACCTTCACCATGGCCCCGCCTTGGGGAAATTTGGAGAGATTCAGGGTTCCGCCGTGTTTGTGGCATAGTATGCGGCTCACTGCGATTCCGATGCCCATGTGGCCTTCCTGATCGGAAGAGAGCTCGGAGGGATAAAAGACTCTTCCGCTTTTTTGCAGCATGCTTTCCGGAAAGCCCGATCCGTCGTCGCGGACGGTTATGGAAAGGAGGCTTGTTTCCAGCGCAAAGTCCAGAAAGATCTCCCTTCGGGAAAAGCGCAGTGCATTTCCTATGATATTTTCAAGGACGCGGTACACCAAGGCGGAGTCGGCTTGTATAGGTATGTCGGGCAGATTCGATGGATCCGCCGGATGCTCCGCAGGGGCATGGCTCTGGAGCCGGCTGCAGGAGACATGGAGGGTTCTTTGATTCTGCTGTGCCATCAGAGAAAAATCCGCCGTCAGATCTGAAGAGAGCCGCAGAACAGAGATCTCGGTCTTTTGGGCGACGGTATCTTCCAGCTGATTCAAGGTGTATAGGGACCAGGCATAATTTTCCATGCGTTTAGCGGCCAAGCCTATGTTCCGGGAGATGCGCAGTACGTTTTCCGATGACAGCTCCTCTTTTTTTGCCTTGTTTTCCAGATGCTCTGCATATCCCCGAATGATTGCGATAGGATTGCGCAGATCGTGTGATACCGACGCCTGAAGATTTTTGCGCTCCTCCAGCATGGCCCACATTTCCCTGCTGTTGGAATAGAGGGCATCCTGCATCAGTGCGAAAGAACGGCATAGGCGCCCCATCTCGTCCTCGCAGTCGTAATTCAGGCGAAAGTCCAGATTCCGGGCAGCGATTTGGACCGTTGCGTCGGAGAGAAGCTGCAGAGGGAGCTTTAGCTTGCGCCTGTAAAAATAGAAGCTGCACAAAATGATTGCGGTGACGGACAAGACGGTAGGCGCGGCCACTATGACGATGCCGCATACTGTGTAGGCAAGCTTGCGCTTTGGCGTGAGGCGGTTGTAGCTTGGCTCAATTTTTTCAATAGAATAACTGAGTGGAAACTCTGATGGAGATACCATCTGCACTATGCCCTGAGGCGATTCCTCCTGCGCTATGATCTGAGGCAGTTGAACAGGGGCATCGTCTAATTTCAGAAGATAGCTCTGCATGGAGCTAGAACCGTCATCATAGCTTTGTTGAATGGAAAGATACACGGAATCCGAATCCGGAAGGAGATAATACCGGAAGGCAGCGCAGCCCCAAATGATGAGACCGGATAGAAGGGCGATGACGAAGAGGCCGATTAAAACAGTCAGTATGAAAAAGGTTCGCAGCGGAAGATCTCGCCATTTTCTTTTCAGGTCGTCCATTTGTATCCCACCCCCCAGACCGTTTCTATGAATTCTTTTCCGCAGGCAGCCTTCAGCTTGGCACGTATCTTTCGGACGTGTTCCTTAATGACTTCTGCGTTTCCCTCTGCATCATAGCCCCAAACCTGCGCGTAAATGCGCTCCTTGTCAAAAACCTGACCTGCATTGGTGAGAAGGAATTCTGTGATATCAAATTCCCGTTTGGAAAAGATGATTTCCGCATCTGTATAGAATACTTTTCTCTCGGACAAATTGATCAGCAGTTCTCCCGATGTAAGGATGGATGCGCTTTTGACGCGCCTCTGATCCCGGCGCAGGTGAGCGGCTATCCGGGCGGAAAGCTCCTTCAAACTGAAGGGCTTCGTAATATAGTCGTCTCCGCCGTAGCCGAGTCCGATGACCTTGTCCTGCTCCGTTATCCTTGCGGTAAGGAATATAATGGGGCAGGAGACATGTTCCCGAATCTGCCTGCAGAAGGTCAGGCCGTCCGTTCCGGGCATGTTGATGTCCAGAAGGATCAGGTCCGGATGCCGGGCCAGCTGCATGATGGCTTGAGAGGCACTGTTGGCTGTGAGAGTCAAATAGCCGCAGTCCTGCAGATGGTCTGACAGCAAATCGGTCATCATGGTTTCGTCATCTATGATAAGGATGCGGTACATGGTTTTTTTGGTTTCCTTTCACAAGTTATGTCATTCCTAATACTATCGGCTCCATGGAAGAATGTCAACACAGACTTGTTTTTCTCTTTGTTTTCGGTATAATGGGAGAAGGCGAGGCTATGGGACAAAAACAAGCTGCGTGAATGGTTAGGGCGAAAAGATTGAAAAGAGGAACAAAAGAATGAGCGGAAAAAGTATAATCGGAGAGAACAAGGGCAAAAAGGGCATTGGAGGACAAATCGCCTCATTTTTCAAAAAGGAGACGGTGCTGTGCCTTGCTGCGGCTGTAGCGGGGGTGTCCATGTTTTTCGTGCCGCCGGATAGGGCATATCTGGAATATCCGGATTTTCGGGTACTGGCATTGCTGTTTTGCCTGATGCTGGTGGTTGCCGGGCTCCAGAGCGTGGGCCTTTTCCGCTATCTGGGCTTTCGGCTTCTGGGTGGTATGCGAAGCACAAGACAGCTGAGTCTGCTGTTGGTAGCGCTGTGCTTTTTCAGCAGCATGATCATCACCAATGATGTGGCTCTGATTACATTTGTGCCTTTTGCGGTGATGGTTCTGAAGCTGGCGGACCAAGGGGAGCTTCTGATCCCGGTGGTGGTGCTGCAGACCGTGGCAGCCAATCTGGGCAGTATGCTCACACCCATCGGAAATCCTCAGAATCTGTATCTGTATTCAGCTTTTGATTTGTCTATGGGCAGTTTTCTCGGCATTATGTTTCCCCTTGCCCTATTGTCCATGGTTCTTTTGGGAGCCGCGGTATTTCTGCGGGGCAGCAAGCCGCTGACTGTGGGAGATATGGGAGAAGTGAAGGCGCCTCCGAAAGGCAGGCTGCTTGCGTACATAGGGCTGTTTGCAGTCTGCCTAGGCTGCGTTGTGAGGCTTTTGCCATGGCAGGCCATGCTTGGGGTTCTGGTTCTGGCCGTGCTGTGCATAGACAGAAAGCTATTCTTTAGGGTGGATTATTTTCTGCTGCTGACGTTTCTGTGCTTTTTCCTGTTCATCGGAAACGTGGAGCGGATTCCTGCCGTATCCTCTCTGCTGCGCCAGTGGATTCACGGTTCCGAGCTGCCCGTCGGGGTTGTTCTCAGTCAGGCCATCAGCAATGTTCCCGCAGCGATTCTGCTTTCGGGGTTTACGGAGAATGTCCGCCCGCTTTTATACGGTGTGAACATAGGGGGACTGGGCACGCTGATCGCCTCTCTGGCCAGCGTGATTTCCTATCGCTGCTATGGGAACTGCGAGAATGCCCAAAAGGGGACTTACCTGAAAGTTTTTACGCTGTATAATCTGATCTTTCTGATTCTGCTGTACGGGGCCGCCGCGCTGGCGCTGGGGTGAAATCAATTTTTTGATCTACCTGAAAAGCAAAGGAGAACCGCCGTCAAATCCATCGTTGATGTCCTGCAGGCTGTCCTTGAGCTTTTCATTGGTGGCACAAGATGCCTCGCTCTGGAGATCCATATATAAGATAAAAACATCTTCTATGCTCATGCCTCTTTCGGCTGCGATTTCTTCCATCACGGGCTTGAGCTTTTCCAATTGAACGGAAACCTGTACTTTCTGGGGATCAATCTCCCCCAGCACGCTTTCCGCATATCCGTTGATTCGTTCCAATAGTTTTCTTTGCTCTTCTGTCATTATACTTACCTCTTTTACGTTGTTGTTGTGGGTCCATTTTCCCATATGGGAGTTTTTCTATTACAGTTTATCACTAGACGCTTGTTAAGTACAGATATTTTTGATAGAATGTATTTAACTGGAAACAGTGTTGTCCCGGAGGATGCCAAAAGGGATCCGGGGAACAGCGGGAAAGCTGCTGGCAGGAATAGCAGGAATGACAAGAACAGTATAATAAGAATGGCAAAAATAGCAGGAATAAAATAAATTCAGAAGAGAATAGAAAAGAGGATTAGTAAATGGCAGACATCAGACCGTTTTGCGCTTACCGGCCGGCAGAGGGCATGGAGGATAGAATTGCAGCATTGCCTTATGATGTATATAACCGGGAGGAGGCAGCCAGAGTAGTTGCAGAGAATCCGGATTCCTTTTTGGCCATAGACCGTGCGGAGACGGGATTCGGCCCGGAGGTGGACACCTATGCGGAGCAGGTTTACCGGCGGGCGGCAAGCCTGCTGCGAGAACAGATTTGCGCGGGGAAATTTATCAGGGAGGACAAGCCCTGCTATTACCTTTATGAGCTGACCATGAACGGCAGGAGTCAGACGGGAATCGTGGCCTGCGCCTCCATAGATGATTATAACAATAACATAATCAAGAAACACGAAAACACAAGAGAGGACAAGGAACGGGACAGAATACGCCATGTGGATGTCTGTAATATGCAGACCGGCCCCATTTTTCTGGCCTACCGCTCTAATGAGATTCTGCGGGACATGGTGCAGGAGGCAAAGGCAGAGCCCCCGGTCTACAGCTTTGTGTCCGAGGACGGGATCGGCCATAGGGTGTGGGTCATCTATAACGCCGAAAGGATTGAGGGAATCCGAAACCAGTTTAAGAAACAGAATGCCATATACATAGCAGACGGCCATCACCGCTGTGCCTCTGCGGTAAAGGTAGGGCAGCTGCGGCGGCAGGAGCATCCGGGATATACCGGTGAGGAGGAATTCAACTATTTCTTGTCGGTGCTGTTTCCGGATGAAGAGCTGTACATTATGGATTACAACAGAGTGGTTCGTGACCTGAACGGATATACGCCGGAGGAGTTTCTGGATAAGATATCTCAGGACTTTCAGGTGGAAAAAGCGGCAAAGACGCCCTTTCGCCCGGAGAAAAAGGGCTGCTTTGGCATGTATCTGGAGGGGATCTGGTATAAGCTGAGTGCCAGAGACCACATACTATCGGAGGACGCCGTGGAAGGGCTGGATGTATCCCTTCTTCAAAATCACTTGTTGGAGCCGATTCTGGGGATCGAGAATCCTAAGACGGACAAAAGAGTGGATTTCGTGGGAGGGATCAGGGGGCTTAAGGAGCTGGAAAGAAGGGTGCATGAGGACATGAAGGCAGCGTTCTCCATGTATCCCACATCCATCGGAGAACTGTTCGCAGTGGCGGACTCCGGCAGGCTGATGCCGCCTAAGTCCACATGGTTTGAGCCGAAGCTGAGGAGCGGACTGTTTCTGCATGAACTGGAAGATCTGGATTTGAAGGATCGGGTGGAATTCAGGTAATCGGATTGCCTGATAATGAGTATAGATGCCAAAAATCATATCAGATAAGGGGTGCGAATTATGACAAACAAGCTTTATAAACTGATGAACTGGCCTAAGATTGAGGAGATTATCTATTCAGAATGTGACAATCCTCATGAACTGCTGGGGCCTCACAAGGCGGGGAACCAGATTCTCATTCAGGCCTATTTCCCCGGTGCAAAAGAGGCTTCCATCGTATTTGATGAGCCGGAAAAAAACGGTACGGAGGCTTTGGTGAAGATGGAGCTGGCGGACGAGGACGGTTTTTTTGCCGCGCTGGTGCAGGGAAGGGAGAATCAGCTGCCTATATATCATTATGCGGTAAAGGGAAAAGACGGGGAGGAGCGCGTCTGTGGAGAGGCATACCGTTTTGATTCCCAGATTACTCTGAAGGACACGGAGAAATTCAAGAACGGAATTCACTATACCATTTATGAGAAGCTAGGCGCGCATCCCATGGTCATAGATGGGGTGGAGGGCACTTACTTCGCTGTCTGGGCCCCCAATGCCATGCGCATCAGCGTGGTGGGAGATTTCAACGGCTGGGACGGCAGGGTTCATCAAATGAGAAGATTGTGGGATTCCGGGATTTTTGAACTGTTCCTGCCCGATGCCAAGGCCGGCGATAATTACAAGTTTGAGCTGAAGCTCAAGGGCGGGCTTACTTATCTGAAGTCGGACCCTTACGGAAATGCCGCACAGCTGAGGCCGGAGAATGCTTCCGTCATCGCTGACCTGAGCGGTTTTGCATGGGAGGATCAGGCGTTTCTGGAGGAAAGGGCCCGGTTCCAGACCGGCAATGCCCCCATTAGCGTCTATGAGCTGTATCTGGGTTCCGTGGCGGAGGCGCCTCAGGGGGAATCCTACGCAAACTACCGTGAGATTGCAGCAAAGCTGATCCCTTATGTAAAGGAGATGGGCTATACCCATGTGGAGCTGATGCCTGTGATGGAGCATCCGCTGGACGGCTCATGGGGATATCAGGTGGTGGGATACTACGCGCCTACGGCAAGGTACGGCACGCCGGAGGACTTTATGTATTTTGTAAATGAGCTTCATAAGGCGGGAATCGGGGTGATTTTGGACTGGGTACCTGCGCATTTCCCGCGGGATGCCTATGGATTGTCCAATTTTGACGGCACTTGTCTGTACGAACACATAGATCCCAGACAAGGGAGCCATCCCCACTGGGGAACCCTGATCTATAATTACGGCAGGCCTCAGGTGTCCAATTACCTCATTGCCAATGCCTTATTCTGGGTAGAGAAATATCATGCGGACGGCATCAGGATGGATGCGGTGGCAAGTATGCTCTATCTGGACTACGGCAAAAGAGACGGAGAATGGGTCGCCAATATGTATGGGGGAAAGGAGAATCTTGAGGCAATCGAGCTGATCAAGCATTTGAACTCCGTCATGAAGAAACGGAATCCCGGAGTGCTTACCATAGCCGAGGAGAGCACGGCGTTTCCTGCGATCACAGGAGACCTGAACGCAGGGGGACTGGGCTTCGATTTGAAGTGGAATATGGGCTTTATGAATGACTATCTGGACTATATAAAGTACGATCCCTATTTCAGAAGTCACCATCATGGAGAGCTGACCTTCAGCATGGTCTATGCCTACAGCGAAAAGTTTATGCTGGTATTTTCCCATGACGAGGTGGTCCATGGCAAGTCCGCCATGATCGGAAAGATGCCCGGAGAACGGGAGCAGAAGTTTGCTAATCTGAGGCTGACTTACTCTTATATGATGACGCATCCGGGAAAGAAGCTTCTTTTCATGGGGCAGGATCTGGGCGAGTTCGACGAGTGGAACGAGGAGCGTCTGGTGCACTGGGAGCTTTCTCAGGAGCCGGAGCATAAGGGGGTCGCCGCTCTGGTGAAGGATTTGAACCACCTATACCGGACCAGATCCGAGCTTTATGCAATGGATGACTCTACCGACGGTTTTGAGTGGATCAATCATATTTCCGCCGAGGAATGCTGTCTTTCCTATCTGAGAAGGGGAGCCGGTGAGGACCAGATACTGATAGTGGTGGCCAATTTCTCAGGTGCAGGTCAGGAAATCACCACCGGGGTTCCTTTCCACGGAAAATACAAGGAGATATTCAACTCCGATGATGTGAAATACGGCGGCACGGGCATGGTGAACAGCCGCATTAAGAAGAGCAGGGAGATAGAATGGGATGATAGGCCCCAGTCAATCACGGTGGAGCTGGCGCCGCTGTCTCTGAGCATATTGCAGTATATTCCGTTTACAGAGGAAGAGTGGGTGAAAGAGAAGGCCGCAAAGGAAAAGGCCGAGAAGGAACGTCTGGCTAGGGAAAAGGCGGCTCGGGAAAAAGCCGAGAAAGCTGCAAGAGAGCGTGCCGAGAAGGAGCGTCTGGAGAAGGAGCGTGCCCAGAAGGCGGAGCGTGCCGCATGGGAAAAGGCCGAAAAGGAGCGTCTGGCCAAAGAAGAAGCAGAGCGTGCGGAGAGGGCTGCAAGAGAGCAGGCCGAGAAGGAGCGTCTGGCCAAGGAAGAGGCGGAGCGTGCGGAGAGGGCTGCCTGGGAGCAGGCCGAAATAGAACGTCTGGCCAAGGAGGAAGCGGAGAGAGCTGAGAGGGAATGTCTGGCAAGAGAGGCCGCCGAACAAGAAAAAGCGCCTATCTCCGACAGCCTGAAGGAGGATGCCGTCATGGAGCAGGCGGCGGAAACCGTGGCAGATTCCGAAGAGAAAAAGCCTCAGAAGGGCAAGGCGGAGAAAGAAAAGCAGGAGAAAAAGGTTCCGGAAAAAAAGCTGGCAGAAAAGAAACCGGCAGAAAAGAAAGTGACAGAAAAGAAATCGACCGAAAAAAAGGAAATGGTTCCCAAGACAAGAAATGCGGGAAAGAAAGAAACTACGAATAAGGGACGTAAATCATGAATGAGATATGGAATCAGATTTCCGAAAAGGCGTTGGGACTGGGAATGCGGGTTTTGCTGGCGGTTGGTTTTTTCCTGATAGGCGTGCAATTGATCAAGGTGATTCGCAAGGTGGTCAAAAAATCCATGTCCCGGGCCAATGCGGAAATCGGTGCCATTCAGTTTGCGGATTCCTTCATCAAGGCCTCTCTCTATGTTCTGCTGGTGATGATGCTGGCATCCTCCTTCGGGCTGGATGCGGCCAGCATTGTAGCCGTGCTGGGATCCGCGGGCGTAGCGATCGGTCTGGCGGTTCAGGGAAGTCTGTCCAATTTAGCGGGCGGGGTATTGATACTTGCCCTGAAGCCCTTTAAGGTAGGAGACTATATCAAGGAAAGTTATTCGGGGCAGGAGGGGACTGTAACGGAAATTCAGATTTTCTATACCAAGCTTCTGACTCCCGACAACCAGACGGTCATTCTGCCCAACGGCAATCTGGCAAACAACAGTCTGGTAAATGTCACTATGCAGAAGAGCCGCAGAATGGATATCAAGGTGAGGATTTCTTATGAAGCGGACCTGAGGGATGCAAAGGAGACGCTTCTGCAGGTACTTGCGGAAGACCCGGCCGTGGAGGAGGAAATGGACAAAATGGTGTTTGTGGACGAGCTGGCCTCCTCCTGCGTGGTGCTGAACGTCAGATGCTGGTTCCGGCAGGAAGATTTCTGGCAGGGCAAATGGCGGGTTGCGGAAAATTGCAAGCTGGCGCTGGATGCAAAGGGAATCAAGATCGCTCATGAGCAGCTGGACGTGCATGTGAATTAGGCGAGCCGGGATGGAAGACGAATGAACTTTCTGGAGGAGCGGCGTTAAATTTTGGGCACAAATTTTTAAGCATGAATATTAAGCATGAAATTTTAAAAAAACAGTTGAAATTTTTGGGGAAAGCTAGTATAACCCCGAGTTTGACAATTGTGAAAGTAAAAAACGGCTACGAACCCAGTAATTATGCGGATTGTAGCCGTTTTATCTTTGGAAACCCAAATACTTTGTGTAAATCATCTGTCAGGTCTTAAGACTCCCCAACATCCCCTTCGAGATTTGTTATGACCGCGTAAAACCCGTCATACTTATATTCTTCGGATATACGGTCCAGATTCAGGTCATATATGTTTTTACCTGCAACTTCACCCTCCTCTGTTATGGCTATTGATTTAATAAAGCGGGCGGCTTGTCCGTTAAAATATCTTCCGTTATAATATATTTTATTTATTCGGATTATTGTCCCCAAAATGTCCTTTTGGGACACTATATAGGTGAAGGCAGGAGGTGAAATTGTGAACGGCGAAGAAACCGTGGTTCAGGTCTATATCAGGGAATACATAAAACAATACATGGAGAAGGTATTTTATTTTTGCCTAAAAAAGACGGGCAGCCAACAAGAGGCGGAAGATCTGGCCTCCGACATATCCATCTGCATTTTTGCGGAGCTGCGGAGGGGCGTCATTCCCGAACATTTCAGCGCCTGGGTATGGCAGATTGCCCGCAACCGCTACAGCCGGTGGGCTGACGTCAGGCATAAGAGGGCGGA
>ERZ808051.566-NODE-566-length-37981-cov-10.586508_pt1 | contig 37981 bp, 34 predicted proteins | sample MGYA00380199_ERZ808051 | MGnify/ENA primary metagenome ERZ808051 (study PRJEB31490, sample SAMN06133391) | mouse gut metagenome | isolation source: J11 | host: mice | place: China: Chengdu | collected 2015-05 ...
AAAAGCAGGATACGGGAGTCGAACCCGCCTCCTCGGCTTGGGAAGCCGATGTACTACCGATGTACTAATCCTGCAAACATTGTTAGTATAACACCAAAGTGCGGAACAATCAACCCCTAAATCAAAAAAAATACAAAATTTTTGTAGAAAAAGAAATAGATTAAAAAAATAAATTCGTGAATATGTCAACTGTACTTTTCTGCCAAATCAGTCTATACTATAGATATATAATGATATAAAACAGAAACAGGCGGCGGTGCGGTTCAATTTAGTTTGGTTCAGTCCAGTCCCGCTGCATTAAGGAAGTGAAAGCTTATGGCAGAGAAGAGACAGGGGCGGGAGACCGCTTTTGCAGAAACATTTGATGAAGCGGTAAAGAAGAGGATCGAGAAAGCCTTCTTGAAACAGGGCATCTCCTACTTGATCAAGGTAGACAAAGTGCGGGAGATGAAAAAAGGTCATTTTGAGAGCAGGATCAAGTATTCTTTTCAGATCAACAGGCTCCAGACAGAGGAGGCAAAGGCGGCGTTAGCCGCGCAGGATCTGGGGGAGGACAGTGTTCATTACCTGATATAGTACATATGACAAAAGTATCACGCCGCGTGATGCTTTTTTGCTGTATCTTTACAAAAAGGCAGGTCTCTGATAATATAAATAATCAAAAAAGAAAACAGGATAAGGAGATAAAAAAGTATGATGGATTTTTCAGCGATCATGAAATTTAAGGGAGCATGGGACACATTCACCAGGAACCATCCCAAATTTGTGCCGTTTGTGCAGGCAGTAGGCCGCGAGGCGATGGCGGACGGCACGATCATAGAGGTGAAAGTCACCAGCCCGGATGGCAGGGAATACAACACGAACATGAAGATCACGCAGAGCGACCTCGACCTGTTTGCACAGTTGAAAGGGATGATGTGAGGAGCTCTTTTGCGGAACGGATCAATATGCAGTTCGGGCGGGGGAGCGTATGCACATATTCCTTGAAGGACATAATTTCTTGTGATATAATGAATCGATTATGTTGGAAGGCACAGGTGATGAGATGAAGGCATTTTTAATATTGGAAGACGGCACTGTATTTGAGGGCACTCAGATCGGTGCCGACAGGGAGATTATCAGCGAGATCGTATTTAACACGTCTATGGCAGGGTATCTTGAGGTGCTCACAGATCCGTCCTATGCGGGACAGGCGGTGTGCATGACATATCCATTGATCGGAAATTACGGCGTCTGCAAGGATGATATGGAGTCTAAGAAACCCTGGCCCGACGGGTTCATCGTCAGGGAGTTGTCCAGGAATTTCAGCAATTTCAGAGCGGATTTTTCCATTCAGCAGTTTTTGCAGGAGAATGACGTGCCGGGCATAGCGGGGATCGACACCAGGGCGCTGACAAAGATCCTGCGCGAGAAGGGCACGATGAACGGCATGATCACGACAAACGAACAGTACTGTCTCGACGATGTGCTTCCCAGATTGGAGGCATATACGACCGGCAGGGTGGTTGAGAAAGTCACCTGCAAAGAAAAATACGAGGTAAAGGGCGCCGCGGATCTGTCAGAAAACGGTGCCCTGTCCGGGAGCGCGAAGTTTGCGGCGGCGGACTACGAGGCGGGAGTGCGTGAGAGCAGGCCCTCCCTTGTCAGAGCGCTGAACGGCGCCGGCAGGCGCGTAGCGCTGCTGGACCTCGGCACGAAGGACAATATTGCCTGCTCCCTCAAAATGCGGGGCTGTGATGTCACAGTCTATCCGGCGGCGACACCGGCGTCGGAGATCATCGCGTCACGTCCGGATGGCATCATGCTCTCGAACGGACCGGGAGATCCGAAGGAATGCACCGGGATCATTGCGGAGATCAGGAAACTCTACGACACGGACATTCCGATCTTTGCGATCTGTCTCGGGCATCAGCTCATGGCGCTCGCGACGGGGGCAGATACCTACAAGATGAAGTACGGGCACCGCGGCGGCAACCACCCGGTAAAGGATCTCGCCACAGGGCGGGTCTATATCTCCTCGCAGAATCACGGCTACGTGGTCGACATGGAAAAGTTGGATCCCAAGGTTGCAAAGCCTGCCTTTATCAACGTCAATGACGGTACAAACGAAGGGCTCGACTACACGGGAAAAAATATTTTCACCGTCCAGTTCCATCCGGAAGCGTGCTGCGGTCCGCAGGATTCCGGCTATCTGTTTGACAGATTTATCGATATGATGGACGGCGGGAAGACGGAGGTGACGAGATAATGCCAAAGAATCCAGATGTGAAAAAAGTAATGGTGATCGGTTCGGGACCGATCGTCATCGGACAGGCTGCGGAGTTTGACTATGCGGGCACACAGGCGTGCCGCTCCTTGAAGGAGGAGGGCATTGAGGTCGTGTTGGTGAACTCCAATCCCGCGACTATCATGACGGACAGGGATATCGCGGACAAGGTGTATATTGAACCGCTGACCGCGAGGGTTTTGGAGCAGATCATAGAGAGAGAGCGACCGGATTCCATTCTGCCGACGCTGGGAGGACAGGCGGGGCTGAACCTTGGCATGGAGCTTGAGGAGAGCGGGTTCCTGGCTGCCCACAATGTCAGGCTCCTGGGGACGACAGCGGCGACGATCCGAAAGGCGGAGGACAGGCAGGAGTTCAAGGACACCATGGAGAAGATCGGGGAACCCTGTGCGGCGTCGCTTGTCGTGGAAAACGTCGAGGACGGGGTGGCGTTCACGAACACGATCGGTTATCCTGTGGTGCTGCGCCCTGCGTACACCCTCGGCGGCAGCGGCGGCGGTATTGCCCACAACCAGCTGGAGTTGGAGGAGATCCTCGAGAACGGTCTGCGCCTCTCGCGTGTGGGGCAGGTCCTCGTGGAGCGCTGCATCGCAGGCTGGAAGGAGATCGAGTACGAGGTGATGCGCGACAGCGCCGGCAACTGCATCACGGTATGCAACATGGAAAACATCGATCCTGTCGGGGTGCACACGGGTGACAGCATCGTCGTGGCGCCCTCGCAGACGCTGAGCGACAAGGAGTACCAGATGCTGCGGACATCGGCGCTCAACATCATCTCGGAATTGAATATCACCGGCGGCTGCAATGTGCAGTTTGCCCTGCATCCGACAAGCTTTGAGTACTGCGTCATCGAGGTGAACCCGCGCGTGAGCCGCTCGTCTGCGCTGGCTTCCAAGGCGACGGGCTATCCGATCGCGAAAGTCGCGGCAAAGATCGCGCTCGGCTACACGCTCGACGAGATCAAAAATGCCATCACGGGCAAGACGTACGCGAGCTTTGAGCCGGCGCTGGATTACTGCGTCGTGAAGATGCCGAGGCTCCCGTTTGACAAGTTCATCACGGCAAAGAGGACGCTCACCACGCAGATGAAGGCGACGGGTGAGGTCATGAGCATCTGCACGAACTTTGAGGGCGCGCTGATGAAGGCGATCCGCTCGCTGGAGCAGCATGTGGACTGCCTGAGGAGCTATGATTTCTCTGCGCTTGACGAGGATGCCCTGCTCAGGCGCATGGAGAGGGTTGACGACCAGAGGATCTATGTGATCGCTGAGGCGCTCAGAAAGGGGATCAGCTACGATACCATCTACGATATCACAAAGATCGACAGATGGTTCATCGACAAGCTCGCCGTCATCGTGGAGATGGAACATGCGCTGCAGACGCAGCCGCTCACAGTGGAACTGTTGAAGGAGGCAAAGCGGATCGAATTTCCGGACAATGTGATCGCCGGACTCACGGGAAAGAACGAGCGGGAGATCAGGGAAATGCGCTATGCCAACAGTATTGTTGCGGCATTCAAGATGGTCGATACCTGTGCGGCAGAGTTCGAGGCGAGCACACCGTACTATTACTCATGTTACGATGGGGTCAACGAGGCTGTGGAGACGAATCCGCCCAAAAAGGTGCTCGTGCTCGGCTCGGGACCGATCCGCATCGGGCAGGGGATCGAGTTTGATTACTGTTCGGTACACGCGACATGGGCACTTTCAAAGGCAGGCTACGAGACGATCATCGTCAACAACAATCCCGAGACGGTGAGCACGGACTTTGATATTGCGGACAAGCTCTACTTTGAGCCGCTCACGCCGGAGGACGTGGAGAACATCGTCAACATCGAGAAGCCTGACGGGGCGGTGGTGCAGTTTGGCGGACAGACGGCGATCAAGCTCACAGAGAGCCTGATGAAGATGGGTGTGCCGATCCTCGGGACGAAGGCGGAGGACGTCGACGCCGCGGAGGACAGGGAGCTGTTTGACAGGATCCTCGAACAGACGCAGATCCCGCGCGCGGCGGGCGGCACGGTCTACACGGCGGCGGAGGCAAAGGCGGTCGCAAACCGCCTGGGATATCCAGTGCTTGTCAGACCTTCGTACGTGCTTGGCGGACAGGGGATGCAGATCGCGCTGTCCGACGAGGAGATCGAGGAGTTCATGGAGATCATCAACCGCATCGCGCAGGATCACCCGATCCTCGTCGACAAGTACCTGCAGGGCAAGGAGCTGGAGGTGGACGCTGTATGCGACGGCACGGACATCCTGATCCCGGGGATCATGGAGCACATAGAGAGAACAGGGGTTCACTCCGGCGACTCGATCTCTGTCTACCCCGCGCACACGATCACGGACAAGGTGAAGGAGACGATCGCGGAGTACACGAGACGGCTCGCGAAAGCACTGCATGTGAAGGGGCTGATCAACATCCAGTTCATTGCTGTCGGCGAGGAAGTGTTTGTGATCGAGGTGAATCCCCGCTCCTCGAGGACTGTTCCCTACATCAGCAAGGTGACAGGGATCCCGATCGTGGATCTCGCCACGGAGGTCATCATCGGAAAGACGATCCGGGAGCTCGGGTATGAGCCAGGGCTGCAGAAGGAGGCGGACTATGTCGCGGTCAAGATGCCTGTGTTCTCCTTCGAGAAGATCAGGGGCGCCGAGATCAGCCTCGGACCGGAGATGAAGTCCACAGGGGAGTGTCTTGGCATCGCAAAAACCTTTAACGAGGCGCTGTACAAAGCATTTCTCGGCGCCGGGATCGACCTGCCCAGGCACCGGCGCATGATCATCACGGTGAAGGATGCGGACAAGGGCGAGGCGATCGAGATCGGAAGGCGTTTTGAGGCGCTCGGCTACACGATCTATGCGACGCGCAGCACGGCGAAGGCTTTGAATGACGCGGGCGTCAAGGCAAAAAAGGTCAATAAGATCCAGCAGGAGTCGCCGACAGTCATGGACTTGATCCTCGGTCACAAGATCGACCTTGTGATCGATACGCCGACGCAGGGGCGCGACAAGTCGAGGGACGGATTCCTGATCAGGAGAGTCTCGATCGAGACAGGCGTCAACTGTATCACGGCGCTGGACACGGCAAAGGCGCTGGCGACAAGCCTCGAGAGCAGGGACGACAAACCGCTCTCGCTGGTGAACATCGCGGATTTGTGATTCATAGCAGGTACTTTTCTGTCCTGGACATGGCAAAATGAGCATAGGAAAGTCGCCGGATCCGAAATAGAAAAGGTGTCATCTGATGGCACTTTTTCTATGTGCAGGGCACCCGGCTGCGCGATCGGCGATCGAGGTGGATCGCAAATAAAATAGTGAGGGGTTAATATGGAAGCACAGAGATCATCGAACGCAAGGAATTATCAGAGAGAACTGGACAGGATCCTCGAACGGCTGACAGCGCCGCCCCGCCTTCTGCTGCACAGCTGCTGTGCGCCGTGCAGCAGCTATGTGCTCGAGTATCTGCGGCAGTATTTCGAGATCACGGTGTTTTATTATAATCCGAATATATCGATGGAGACGGAGTATCGCAAGCGCGTCGCCGAGCAGAAGCGGCTGATCGCAGCCTACAACGAGATGGTTGGCAGCGGATATCCGATCGCTGTCGTGGAGGGCGATTATGAGCCGGAGGTTTTCTATGCGGCGGCAAAGGGCAAAGAGCAGTGCCCGGAGGGCGGAGAGCGCTGTCTGGCATGCTATGAGCTGCGGCTCAGAAAGACGGCGGAACTGGCAGTACAGACAGGACAGGACTACTTTGCGACGACGCTCACGATCAGTCCGCTGAAAAATGCGGCGAAACTGAATGCGATCGGCGAGCATCTGGCTGAGGAATACCGGATCCCCTGGCTGCCGTCCGACTTCAAAAAGAAAAACGGCTACAAGCGCTCGATCGAACTGTCGGCGGAGTATGGACTGTACAGACAGAATTACTGCGGGTGCGTGTATTCGCAGACACAGTCGGCGGACAATGCGTGATGCGTATTTATTATTGTTAGGATAACAAGTGGAGGGGACAATGAAGAAAATAATAGAACTGATTTCAGATGAAATGAAAAATGCATTTGAACAGGCGGGGTATGCGCGCGAGCTTGGCAAGGTGTCGCTCTCAAACAGGCCCGATCTGTGCGAATACCAGTGCAACGGCGCGATGGCGGGCGCAAAGCAGTACAAAAAGGCGCCGATCATGATCGCGGGCGATGTCGCGGCAAAGCTTGCCGACAGCAAGGTCTTTGAGCGGGCGGAGGCAGTCGCACCAGGCTTTCTGAATCTGACCCTGCGAAAGGAGTTTGTCGGCGAATATATCAGAGATATGCGGGCGGACAGCAAATACGGTCTGGAGGAGGCACAGGTTCCGGCAAAGATTGTGATCGACTACGGCGGACCCAACGTCGCAAAGCCGCTGCACGTAGGGCATCTGCGCTCCGCGATCATCGGGGAGAGCATCAAGCGCATCGCGCGCTATGTGGGACATAAGGTGGTCGGCGATATCCATCTGGGCGACTGGGGGCAGCCGATGGGACTGATCATGAACGAGCTCAGGGTCAGAAAGCCAAAGCTTGTCTATTTCGACGAGGATTACGCGGGGGCATATCCCGCGGAGCCGCCCTTCACGATCGCGGAGTTGGAGGAGATCTACCCGTTTGCGAGCAAGCGCTCCAAGGAGGATGAGGCGTACAAGGCGGACGCGATGGCGTGCACCTTCAAACTGCAGAGCGGCGTGCGGGGATACCGCGCACTCTGGGACCATATCATAGCGGTCTCTGTCGCGGACTTGAAGAAAAATTATGAGAGGCTGAATGTCGATTTTGACCTGTGGAACGGGGAGTCCGCGGTGCATGACCTCATACCGCAGATGGTCGATGCGATGCGGGCGGGCGGCTACGCCTATGTCAGCGAGGGCGCGCTTGTCGTCGATGTGAAGCAGGAGACGGACACAAAGGAAGTACCACCGTGTATGATATTGAAGTCGGACGGAGCGGCGCTCTACAACACGACGGATCTTGCGACGATCATGATGCGCATGGAGGTCGAGCAGCCCGACAGGATCGTCTATGTGGTCGACAAACGCCAGGAACTCTACTTTGAGCAGGTTTTCCGCTGTGCGCGCAAGACAAAGCTCGTGCAGGAGGACACGGAGCTGAGATTTCTCGGATTCGGCACGATGAACGGAAAGGACGGAAAGCCGTTCAAGACGCGCGAGGGCGGGGTGATGCGCCTGGAAAGCCTGATCCAGGAGATCAATGACGAGATGTTTCGCAAGATCAAGGAGAGCCGCGAGACGACGGACGAGGAGGCAGCCGCGACTGCGCAGGTGGTAGGGCTTGCCGCGCTGAAATACGGCGATCTGTCCAACCAGGCGAGCAAGGATTACATCTTTGACATTGACCGTTTTACCTCGTCGGAGGGGGACACAGGGCCGTATATCCTCTACACGATCGTGCGCATCAAGTCGATCCTCGCAAAGTATGCGGAAAACGGCGGCGATGTGCAGGCAGTGTGCGGCGGGATCAAGGCGCCGGTCAACGACAGCGAGAAGCAGCTGATGATGGAGCTTGCAAAGTACAACGCGAGTGTGGAGGCAGCGTGTGAGGAGTACGCACCGCACAAAATTTGTGCCTACATCTACGATCTTGCCAACGCGTTCAACCATTTTTATCACGAGACAAAGATCCTCGCGGAGGAGGACGAGTCCAGGAAGGCTGGCTGGATCGCGCTTCTTGTGCTCACAAGGGATGTGCTCGAGACTTCGATCGGTCTGCTCGGGTTCTCGGCGCCGGAGAGAATGTAAAACAGTGTGGCTGTCGGGAACTGACAGTTTTCAGATCGCATCTCCCTCCCCGGAACCGCGATCGTGTATTATTGTTTGTATGAAGTAAATGATACCGCAAAATATGCGAATCATCCCAATATGCCCACAAAGGAAGTACAGTGTGATATAATCCGAAGAGGACTAAACTTGCTCTGCTTTGGATCTGCAGATGTATTGACGATGGGGTGGGTGCGATATGACAGTGGAAAAAAATGGGATTATTCCGCGGATTTTGCGGGATATGAATGACGGTGTCCTGGTGGTAGACATGCATGGGAAGATTATCTTTCTCAATGACAGGGGATGCGACATGCTCGGCGTGGACGAAAATGTGTCCGGGAAGAATTACGGCAAGGTATTCCTGGAAGACCGGGATAATGGAAACAATGACGGAGTTCATCAGTTTGTTTTGGATGCAGTCTACGACAAAGAGCATACCCATACCGGCGAGGCTGTGTATCAGGCGGAGGATCAGGAATTAAAATCATTCCGCCTTACGTCCTCTTTCCTGTACGGAGAGGACGGCGAAAAAAAGATAGGGATCGTGGTCGTTTTTTCTGATGTTACGGAGGTTGCAAAGCTCAACAGGCAGCGAAGGGAGGCTTCCGCCGTATTTTCCGTACTGATGATTTGTGTATGCACATATCTGTTTCTTTGGAGCCTGTTGCGCCATCTGAATGTGGAGCTGCCCGGACAGGTTATGAGTTTGGTCATCGAGGGCATTTCCATCATCATGTTCTTTATTATTCTGAAAACGACCAGTTTTTCCATCCGGGATATCGGACTGAAGATCACAAATGCAAAGGAAACCTTTGTCCCGGATATTGCAATCACCCTGGCGGCAGGCGTCCTGCTGGTTGTCGGAAAAGTTATTATCCTGCGCATTGCGCCCGGATTTTTCCCGGAGGGCGCTCCGTTCTGGGATTGGAGCGTAGGAACCTTTGCGGATGTCATTTATCCGTTTACCGTTGTTTTGCAGGAGTTTTTGGCAAGGGGCGTCATGCAGGAAAATCTGAACCGCATTTTTGCGGGAAAATATGCCGGGCTTTTGTCAATTGTAGTTTCAGCCCTTGTGTTTGGCGTCCTTCATATTGCCTATGGATTTCCGTATATGCTGGCGGCATCCCTTTTATTGGGGATTTTGGGAATTTTCTATCATAAGCAGGGGAATATCTGGGGTCTGTGTATCATCCATTATGTGCTGGGAGAGATCGCGACATTTTTGCGTTATCTGATCTGAATCTGAATTGACACAATGGTTTGCTGAAAGGAAACGAAACATATGGAACGCAAGAGTACAGGCAAAAAGGTAAAGCTGCTTGGGGTTTATGATTATACGGTATGGCTGACATACTTTGGTTTATTTATTTCCATAGTGGGGATGATGGAGGGGCTGCGCGGGAGGAGGACAAATGCGGTATGTTGTTTGGCATTTTCCGGCCTGTGCGATGCCTTTGACGGGCGGATCGCCAGGAAAAAGACGGACAGGACGGAGGATGAGAAGGCGTTTGGCATCCAGATTGATTCCCTTTGCGATATTGTGTGTTTTGGAGTCTTTCCCTCGGTGATATGTTTCACGCTGGGGGTAAACGGCGCGGCGGGAATGCTTGTGATCGCATGGTACTGTATCTGTGGGGTCATACGGCTGGCGCAGTTTAATGTGACGGCACAGGGGCGTTCAGGGGAAACGGAAGAAAAACTTTGTTACAGAGGGCTTCCGATCACTTCCGCGTCCGTGGTGCTGCCTGTTATGTGCCTGGTTGGGACACGGATCCCGGCAGGGATCTTTGTCCTGCTGCTGCATTTTATACTGGCGGCGATGGGGCTGTTGTTTGTCCTTGATATGCCGTTTCCCACATTAAAAAGAAAAGGGCTGGCGTTTTTTGCGGCGATTGTGGCGGCGGCGCTGTTGCTTTTGCTGGCATGGGAGGGATGAGGATGCTGAATATACTTTACCGGACGCTTCCCGGCAGACTGCTGTTGAAGCCGCTTACCAGTCCTGTTTTTTCCCGGATCGGAGGATTTCTGTTAAATACCAGACTGTCTGCGTGCGTGGTTGGACCTTTTATGCGGAAATACAAAATCTGTATGGACGATTACGAAAAGCGGGAATATCATTCCTTCAATGATTTTTTCTGCAGGAAAATCCTTCCGGAGAAACGCCGGATCGCGCCGGATGGGGAAGCGCTGGTGAGTCCCTGCGACGGGAGACTGTCTTGTTATCCGATCGCGGAGAACAGTCATTTTCAGGTAAAGCACGTGGTCTACACGCTGGATGGCCTGCTAAAAAACAAGCGGCTGGCAGAGCGTTACCGGGGAGGCGTCCTTTTGGTTTTTCGTCTGACCGTGGACGATTACCACCATTTCTGCTACATTGCGGATGGGCGGAGGACAAAGACTGTGCGGATACCGGGTGTTCTGCACACCGTTCGTCCTGTCGCTACAGGGACGGTGCCGGTTTATGCGGAAAATGCGAGACAGTATTCCCTTCTGAAAACCGAGAATTTCGGCGTGGTTCTGATGATGGAGGTAGGGGCAATGCTGGTCGGCAGGATCGTAAACCTTCACGGGCCGGCAGAGGTCAGAAAGGGGCAGGAAAAAGGGTATTTTGAATTTGGCGGTTCCACGGTCATTTTGTGCTTTCAACGGGGGAGACTCACCGTGAACGACAGGATCTGGGCGGACAGCAGGGCAGGGAGGGAGACACCCGTGTGCATGGGGGAACGTATCGGGACAGGCAGTCCTTGCCAGCCGCACCGGAGAGAAGAAAAATATTAAGGGGCGATGTGACTCGTATGGATCACATCGCCCCTGTTCTGGGCTGTCTGTTTCCCGACATCCTCATTTGTGTAAATTTAACAAAATTTTGAATAAACATGTAGAAAAACAGTGAGAATCATGTACGCGGAAAAAACTTTGTGCTAAAATAATATGTGTTAATAAATTAACGAGAGAGGATGTGTACACAATGTACGGGAATCAGAAAGGATTGGTTTTTACAAATGACAAGTGCATCGGCTGTAACAAATGTATCTCGGCATGTCCGGTGATCGTTGCAAACCGCGCTGTCGGGACAGAGACAGGGATCCAGCGGATCGAGGTGGACGGTGACAAATGCATTGCGTGCGGAGCATGTTTTGACGCGTGTGAGCACAATGCGAGGGAGTATGTGGATGACACAGAGGCATTTTTCGAAGCGCTCTCAAGAGGAGAAAAAATATCGGTTTTGTGGGCACCTGCGTTTGCGGCAAACTATCCGAATGAATACCGGCAGATCCTTGGAGGATTGAAGAAGCTTGGCGCAAACCGCATCATAAGCGTGAGTTTTGGCGCGGATATCACGACATGGGGATATATCAGATACATCACGGAACACAATTTCCAGGGAGGGATCTCCCAGCCGTGTCCGGCGATCGTCAATTATATAGAACATTACATACCGGAACTGATACCAAAGCTCATACCGGTCCAGAGTCCGCTCATGTGCGCGGCGATCTACGCGAAGAAATATCTGCACATCACGGACAAGCTCGCCTTTATCAGCCCGTGCATTGCCAAGAAGGATGAGATCAGCGATCCCAAAAACGGCGGGTACGTGAGCTACAATGTGACATTTGACCATCTGGCAAAATATGCAAAACAGCACAGTATCAAGGCGGATCCGGCACCGAATGAGATCGAGTACGGTCTGGGATCGATCTATCCCATGCCCGGCGGGCTCAAAGAAAATGTATACTGGTTCTGTGGTGAGGAAGTGTTCATACGCCAGATCGAGGGGGAGAAGCATGCGTACGAGTTCCTGGAGGATTACAAGGAGCGGGTTCTTGGAGGCAAACGGCTTCCGTTTATGGTCGATGCGCTAAACTGCGCGCAGGGCTGCATCTACGGCACGGGCGTGGAGGAGGAAAAAACCAGGACGGATGATATTCTCTACGAACTCCAGGCGATCAAGGAGGCGAGCAAATCCAGCAGAAAGAGCAGCGCGTGGGCGAGAAAGGCGACACCCGCACAGAGACTGCGGAGCCTCAACAGACAGTTTGCGCGCCTTGATCTCAGGGATTTCATGCGCGAGTACACAGATAAGTCAGGCGGAAACGAGATACGCAAGCCAAATCAGGCGGAGCTCAATGATATTTTTAAGGATATGGACAAGATAAACACCATACAGCAGCATATCGACTGCAGCGCGTGCGGATATGATACCTGTACGGAGATGGCGACGGCGATCTACAATGGCTGCAATAATAAGGACAGCTGTGTCCACTATATCAAGAATGTAGCGGAGCGAGAGAAGGAGCACATCCAGGAGATCTCGTATGAGGTGGAAGCCAAGAATGAGGAGATGGCAAGGAAGAACGAGAAGATCAGTGAGATGGTGTCGGAGGCGAACGGCGAGTTCACGACACTGAATGCGTCCATCGGCGAGATGATCGTCGGCAACAACAGCAATGCGGATGAGAGTACCAACATCAGCATGGCGATGGTGGAGGTTGTCGATTTCTGCGACGAGATGAAGAAATCCTTTGGCGAGATCCATGAGCTGCTAGAGCAGCTCGGCGGAAACAATGAGAACATCACAAAGGTCGCGGCAAAGACAAACCTGCTGTCGCTCAATGCCTCCATAGAGGCGGCAAGGGCTGGCGAAGTCGGAAAAGGTTTCGCGGTGGTGGCGCAGGAGATCAAGACTTTGAGCGATGTCAGCAGGGGCGCTGCCGATGACAGCAGCAAAAACAAGGAGCAGATCGTGTCGGCGATGACGAAGCTGATGGAGAGTTCGGAAAACCTGATGAAGGTCGTGGACAATGTGAATGAGCGGATATCGAACCTGGCGGCGAGCACGGAGGAGATCGCATCCTCCGCCACGATGATCGGACAGGTCGCATCGGAGCTTCACAGCAAATTTGACAGGATCAGCGCGCTCTGACAGTCCTGATACAAAAAGGGGTAAAGTCCTATGCATATTGGGACATTGCCCTTTTTTGTGTCAAGCTCGTCGGCGAGTTCGCAAAACACCTGCTGAGCGTCGTGCCAGATCGGGCTTGATGCATCCAGGCCGCTATGCATTCTCACGGACTTCGCAGCACAGTGCGAAGTCCTGGGCTGAACTGTAATCAGCAGATACAGTTCAGCCTTCGGCTTCCTGTTACAGGCATCAAGCCATGCAAAAACCGCTTCGCGGTTGGCTTGATGCATCCAGGCCACTATGCTTTCGCACGGACTTCGCAGCGCGGGGCTGCGAAGAAAGAAAAAACGGAGCCCGTCACCAAGCTCCGCCATGCAAACCAATTATTTAACCAGTTCCTTAACCTTAGCCTTCTTGCCAACGCGGTTTCTCAAGTAGGTCAACTTCGCGCGTCTAACCTTACCTGCTCTCACAAGCTCCACCTTTTCCACATTAGGAGAATGCATAGGCCATGTCTTCTCTACACCGACACCATTTGAAATCTTTCTCACTGTAAAGGTCTCTCTGTTGCTGCCGCCCTGGATCTTTAATACAGTTCCCTCAAAGATCTGGATTCTCTCGCGATTGCCCTCCTTGATCTTGCCGTGTACACGCACTGTATCTCCAACCCTAAAGCTGTCAACCTTTTCCTTCAACTGTTCCTTCTCGATTTCTCTGATAATTTCATTCATTTGATTTGCCTCCTTATTGTTTCGACGTTCTTAATACTTCCGCATCATCTGCCCTGCACATGACTCGTACCAGAGGACCATCTCTTTGTTCGCAACATTGATAATGTTACCACAAAAAGGTTGTGAATGCAAGTATTTTCTGCATTTCCTTCCATTTTCCTTCCATTTATAGTAACAGTTCAGCCTTCGGCTTCCTGTTTCAGGCATCCGCCACGCGCCTCCTGTTCCGGGAAGGCCTGGGCGGATGCGCCGCCATATATGCCTCATACAGCTCCGGCCGCCTCTCCCTCGTCCTCTCCAGAGACTGCTCCATCCGCCATTTCTCAATGTTGGCGTGATGCCCGCTCAACAGCACATCCGGCACCTTCCTTTCGTGCCAGACCTCGGGGCGCGAATACTGCGGATACTCCAGCAGCCCGTCCGCGTGGGACTCTGTGAGTGCCGATTCCCCGTTGTTCAGCACCCCCGGGACAAGCCTTGCGATCGCATCGATCATCACCATCGCCGGGAGTTCCCCGCCCGTGAGCACATAATCCCCGATCGATATATAGTCTGTCACGATCTCCTCAAGAACCCGCTCGTCGACCCCCTCGTAGTGCCCGCAGAGGAAGATCAGATCCTCCTCCGCCGACAACTCAACAGCTTTCTTCTGGTGAAAGACCTCGCCCTGCGGCGTCACATAGACCACCCTTGTCCTGCTGCCGTCGCCGTTTCCGTCCGCTTTCCGCGCGGCGATCTTCTCTTCAAGCGCCCGCCAGCAGTCGTACACAGGCTGCGCCTGCATCAGCATGCCCGCCCCGCCGCCATACGTATAATCGTCGACCTTCTTGTGTTTATCCAGCGTGTAATCGCGTATATTCACCGCCTCGACAGAGATGAAGCCCTTCTCCTCTGCCCTTCCTATGATGCTGGTATGCAGCCCGTCGAGCACCATCTCCGGAAACAGCGTCATGATATGAAAATGCATCGCTCTCTCCCCTAATCCAGCAGACCTTCCATGATGTGTACCTTCATCTTCCTGCTCTCCATGTCCACGTCGAGAATGCACTGTTTGATCGCCGGGAAAAGCACTTCCCTGTCGTCCTCGAGTGTCACTGCATACACATCGTTCGCCCCGGTCTCGATCACATTTGTCAGCACGCCGAGATACTGGCCATTTTCGTCATACACTTCCAGATCGATCAGGTCTGCTATGAAATACTCATCACGCCCCAGTTTCACCGCGTTTTCCCGCGTCACAAAAAGGGGCTTCCCCTTGTATTTCTCTATGTCGTTGATATTGTCGAAACCCTTGAATTTCAATATGGCATACTGTTTGAAAAACTTCACGCCCTCTATTTCAAGCGTCCTTTTTTCCTTGCCTGTATCCAAGATCACTTCCTTCAATTTCTGGAAGCGCTTCACGTCGTTCGTCGTCGGAAACACCTTGACTTCACCGTGAATACCGTGCGGCTGTGTGATCGCACCTACCTGTAATAAATCTTCCATGAGACCTCCGTTTTGCACTGACGCAAATATCAATCCTGTCCTTCCGGCAGCGTGTGCACAGTACAATGGGGTGTTCCAAAGAACACCCCACACCTGCTTGCTTACACAATTTCAACATCCACCTTGAGATTATCTTTGGAAGATGCTGCCTTGACGACAGAACGGATCGCTTTGGCAATCCTGCCCTGCTTGCCAATCACCTTCCCCATGTCGGCTGGCGCCACGTGAAGCTCCACGGTAATATTCTTACCGTCCGCCTTCTCCGTGACAACTACCTCATCAGGATTGTCTACTAAAGCCTTCGCTATTACTTCGACTAACTCCTTCATCATTCACACCTCCAAGAGTGTCAGCGTCATTATTTCTCGATACCTGCCGCCTTGAAAATCTTTGCAACTACCTCTGTAGGCTGTGCACCGTTTGACAGCCACTTTCTGGCAAGCTCCTCGTTCACTTTGAACTCGCTGGGGTCTGTGTTCGGGTTGTATGTTCCGATCTCCTCAATACACCTTCCATCTCTGGGCGATCTCGAATCTGCTACGATGATTCTATAGATAGGAGCTTTCTTCTGACCCATTCTTCTCAATCTGATTTTTACTGCCATTTTTCTTCACCTCATAAATCTTTCTTTTTAGTATTATATATCGGGCAGGAAAGTTTTCTTCCACTGCCGTGCGCCGGGCACCCGTCAGCTTCTGCTGACACAATTCCTCCGGTGTCCGTGTGCATCAAAAAGGAAGTTTGAATCTTCCCTTTTTACCGCCAAATCCTCCCATCATACCCGGGAGCTGTTTCATCATCTTCTGAGACTGCTCAAACTGCTTGATGAAACGGTTTACCACTGCGATATCCACGCCCGCGCCTCTCGCGATCCGGTGTTTCCGGCTCGGGTTGAGCAGTTTCGGATCCTTGCGCTCCGCCGGTGTCATGGACAGCACGATCGCCTCCATGCGCGCAAGCTGCCTGTCGTCGATCGCCGACTCGATATCGCTCGCCTTGATCCCCATGCCGGGCATCATGCCGAGAATGCTTGACAGACCGCCGAGCTTTTTCATCTGGCTCATGCTTTCAAGGTAATCTTCAAAGTCAAACTTGCCCTTCTTCAGACGCGATGCCATCTCTTTTTCCTTCTCGGCATCCATCTCAAGATTCGCCTCCGCAACCTTGTCGATCAGCGTGAGGACATCGCCCATCCCCAGAATGCGGTTTGCCATCCTGTCCGGATAGAACTGTTCCATATCGGTGAGCTTCTCACCGGTGCTCACAAACAGGATCGGCTTGCCGGTGACAGCCTTGACGGAGAGCGCCGCACCGCCGCGCGTATCGCCGTCCATCTTTGAGAGGATCACTCCGCTCACGCCGACTTTCTCGTCAAATTCCTTCGCGACATTGACCGCGTCCTGTCCTGTCATGGCATCCACGACCAGGAGCGTCTGGTGGACCTCGACATTCGCCTTGATCTCCTGCAGCTCCGCCATCATCTCCTCGTCTATATGCAGACGTCCGGCTGTATCTATGATCACGATATTGTTACTGTTCTTTGCCGCGTGCTCCATCGAAGCCTTGACGATATCGACAGGTTTGTGGTTTGTGCCCATCGAAAAGAAATCAACCTGCTGCCTGCCGGCATTCACGCTCAGCTGCTCGACTGCCGCCGGTCTGTAGATATCACACGCGACAAGCAGCGGTTTCTTGCCCTTTAATTTCAGTTTTCCGGCGATCTTTGCCGCCGCGGTCGTCTTGCCTGCGCCCTGCAGGCCGCACATCATGATCACCGTGGTCGCTTTGCCCGGCTGCAGCTGCAGCTCCGTCGTCTCGGAGCCCATCAGGGCTACCATTTCCTCGTTGACGATCTTGATCACCATCTGCCCGGGATTCAGACCGTTCATGACATCGGAACCGACTGCGCGCTCCTCCACCGACTTTACGAACTGCTTCACCACCTTGAAGTTTACATCGGCCTCCAGCAGCGCCATCTTCACTTCCTTGAGCGCAGTCTTCACATCGGCCTCTGTGAGACGCCCCTTGCTCCTCAAATTCCTGAATACATTCTGCAGTTTGTCTGTTAAGCTCTCAAATGCCATCCGCTCAAAGCTCCTCTATAATTTCATTTGACAATCGTTTGATCTGCTCGTTGTCCGTCAGTCTGTTGATCTGCTGGACATTCCGTTTGATCCTCGAAAACCGCTCCACCAGATGGAGTTTGTCCTCATAGCCAGCCAGGATCCTGTCGCACCGCCTGATCAGGTCGTGCACTCCCTGGCGGCTGATCCCCTGCTCATCTGCGATCTCGCTCAGGGATAAGTCGTTAAACACGGCATCCTCGTAGACCTTTTTCTGATGCTGCGTCAGCAGTTCCCCGTAGAAATCGTAGAGCATGCCTTTATATTCAAGTTCCTCAAGTCCGATCACAGCCCTCTTTGCTGTCAGATTACCAGTTTCCACACTGTCTCCTCCGGCAGTGCAGCGCAAAAGCCTCGCTGCGCAGTTCCTTATTTTCTACAATTCTTTAACAGAATACTACAAAAGCAGATAAGTGTCAAGTATTTTTTCTTGACACTTATCTGCTTTTGTCGGTCGGCGTTTTATTCATATTCGGCGCTCTCGATCGTCCAGCTGTCGAGATCTGCGGCGTGCCCGTCGATCGAATACACGATCCGGTGCCTGTCATAGATATCCACATACTTCCGCACCCGCTCCTCATCGGCAGGGATCTCCTCAAAGGTTCTTCCGTAAGCTGCGTATTCAAGCCCAAACGCATCCAGTATGGAGGGAACCAGCTCCGCCTGCGAGACAGGCGCCTCACTGATGACCATACTTTCATGGATTTCACCTGGCTTTTTAACCAGGAACAATGTCCTCGATGTCCTGTCCGGCTGACCGCTGTACCGCTCAGTCCCCAGAATATTCCCCTGTCCGTGGTCCGCTGTTATGATGATCGTCGCATCATCGTATCTGCCGAGCGCCCTGAGCTGTTCCATGTACGCATACACGACTTTCAGGCTTCCTTTTCCCTGGGATTCCATCGTTGACGCCCTTCCGGTCGGCTCGTACTTTAGATCCTCCGTCAGATAAAACGGCGCGTGCGGTCCCCGCATATGATAAAAGCGGAATGCACTTTGCTGCTCATCCGACACTGTCAGCCTGTTTTTCACCAGATCATCATAAAACAGCTTGTCGTTGTCTATGCTCCACCTGTTTTCATTGTATGTCATCGCTTTGATATCGGATGTGTAGTATTCATATAAAGGCTTCATGAGAAACGGTGCGGTCTTGTACAGGGAAGTCCTCACCATCGTCCAAAACGTCCTGGCGCAATCGTATTGAACGGGGAGCGTGTCCCGATAATTGCCAAGCTGCCGCCAAAGCGTCTCACCTATCAGGTTCAGTTCCGTGTACACCCTGACATCCGTTCCCTGCGCCGCGATCGCCTCCAGATAACTGCCGTCCTGATACGCTGACTGGAAATAGTCCTCCGTGCCGTCATCCCACGCAGCGCCCGTAAGCATGTACGGTATACCCGGATTTGTGTGGGCAAACTGTGATGTCCCGTTCCTGTAATACGTAAAATCCGCCAGCGGCTCCAATATACTGCCGTCCTCGTGATAGATCGCCTCGAACCATTCGCTGTCAAAATTGTCGAGGACAAATACGAGCACATTGTTTTCTGCCGCCACTTCGAGTGCTCCATCCTTTGTGATCGCTGCATTTTGGCTTTCGCAGCTCAGATCCGTCGTCACCACAAGCCACCCCAGTGTCACGATCTGGACCAGCGTGATATAAATGCACAGCGCCTTCAATACATTTCGGACTGCCCTGCTGCGATATCCCCCGATCACGGCTGCCGCCAGGATTGCGATCCAGACCACGCAGTTCAGGATGACCGTCTGCGCCTGCCACACCTGTTCCTCCCCGTTCAAAGCGCTCAATTCACCGTTCAGGAACATTCCCTGCAGATACCCCGCACAGCCGATCCCGGCAAACAGCAGATACGCGCCCCTGACAAGCCTGCGCGGCACAAACAGCAGGATCGCCAGGATGATCAGGACCGCCGCTGTCAGGCTGCACGCTAACATGATCGCAAAAAACATTCTGTGATTGCCCGCAAACTCCTCCGGATTGTGCAGATACAGCTCGTTTGGAAGATAGATCCCCGTCATCACCACCCAGGCGCCCACAAAGGGCAGGAGCCTCCAGAAACTTTTTCGGAAATCCTGCCAGTTCGTGTATGCCTCCTTCGGATCGACCAAACTCCTGCAGCATATCCCCCTGCCGCTCAGCCACGCGATAGCAAGTCCCGCAGACAGCGCCAGGACGTACAGCGTACAATACATTCTGTTGTCGATCCGCCCGGTCAAAAGCAGCGCGCCCGCCGTCACGGTTCCATAACAGAAATCGAAAATATGCACGAAATGATATGCGTATGATCGCGGCAGCCGTCTCATCAGCACGATCACAACGGCGGCGACTACGACAAATACAATCCCGTAATGCAGATATGTCCGCCCCTCCCCATCCCAGAAACTCTCAGGCAGCGTGCTCCCTGCCTCGCCCAGCCAGAGCTTGATCGCCGACGCCGTAAAATATATTCCCGCAAAGAAAAACAGAACCGATTTCAGTCCATATCCTGCGATGCTATCCAACACACTGCCACGGCTCACCGCTGTCCATACGCCTCCTGCGATCGTTCCCCAGAACAGTATATACAGTATCATCCCCGCATTCTGCATATGTCACTCTCCCTTTTTCTCTCCGGCCAAAGTGCCAGTCATCTCCCGCGATACGCCTCCATAAAGCGGATCTTGTTCTCCATGGCGCTCTCCCTTGGTCTGCCAAGATCAGCCCTCGCGTCGAGGGAGACCATCACCTCGATCATCGAGAGCGCCCGGCAGCGCAGCACCTCGGACAGTGCCGTCTCCAGCTCAGGTGCCGTCCTGACAAGGTACACGTTCTCATACCCGCATTCCCTGGCGATCTGCGCGTAGGACTGACCGCTGCATCCCGTCGGCACCGCGCCCACTGACTCGTGTGCCGCATTGTTGATCACGATATGCACCATGTTCTTTGGCGCCTGCTTTGCCAGAAAACCCAATGCACCCATATGCATCATCACTGCCCCGTCCCCGTCCACACACACGATGCGTTTGTCGGGATCCGCCTGCGCCATGCCGTACGCGATCATGGAGGCGTGCCCCATGCCGCCCACCGTCATAAAGAGCCTGTCATGCGCTCCGTACAGCGCATCGCTCTGCTCATACAGCTCCCTCGATATTTTTCCCGTGGTGGAGACGATGAAAGCCTGCTGATAGACCTTCTCGAGGATCACCTTCAATGCCTGTTCGCGCAGGAGATCACAGCCGTTTTCCCACAAAAACTCCTGTTCCTTCGCAAAGGCACCTCTCCTGACTACGACTGCGTACTGCCTGTTTTCTGCAAACTGCGCACCTGCTTTTGCAAGGATCTCCTTTAGCTGTACCGCGGTCGTATCGGCGTCGATCACGGAAAAGGGCACCCCCATGACCTCGAGGAGCTCACAGGTCACTTTCCCCTGGTAGATGTGCTGCGGTTCGTCCTGCGTCCCCGGCTCGCCGCGCCATCCGACCACAAACAGCATCGGGATCCCGTACACCTCATCGTTGGCGATGGACGCCAGCGGGTTGATGATGTTGCCAAGTCCCGAGTTCTGCAGATACACCAGACACGGACGTTTTGTCGCCAGATATGCCCCCGCCGCAAGCCCGACCGCCGCGCCCTCATTCGCCGTCACATAGTGACGAAATACCGCTCCGCCATCGAGACATAGCGCATCGCAAAACTGCTTTAACGTGGAATCCGGCACACCCGCAGCCGTGTCGATCCCTATCTTCCTGACTTCCTGCAAAAACGTGCTGGCCCTCATCTGATCGCTCCCCCGAATTCTGTCAATGCATTCTTGTCCAATGCCGTCAGCTCCTCCACAGAGTCAATCTCCACGATCTGCCCCTCCTCCACAGGAAAGACTTTCAGCCGAAGCAGATCAAGATGCTGACCGACAACCTCATCCCAGAACAGATCGCCATTTTCCTCCCTGTGATATGCCTCTATGATGCTGTCCCTCAATATCGCTGCGTCCTTTTGTTTGAAAAAAGAAATACCCGCCATATTGTAGGTGTCCGTTCCGCCCTTCCCCACCCTGGAGATGAATCCGTCCTGCTGTTCGAATACCCAGTCCGCCGAGTACCCTTTGACCATTTTTCCATAGTAGCCCGAGCAGTTCAGCTCTTTGTCAAAAACAGACGGATCAGAGACGAGCAGATCCGCCTCACAGATAAAGCAGTCTGTTGTCCCCAGCACCTCTCTTGCCGCATAGATAGAAGAGATGTTGTTTTTTGTGCTGTAGTCAGGATTTTCCAGCAGATGGATCCCTTGATATTTCCTGCTCAGATACTCAAACTGCTCTTTCAGATGGCCCACCACGATGCAAATCTCGGGGACGCCCCTGCGCCCCAATCCTTCAATGATCGTCTCGATCAGCGGCTTTCCGTTCACACGGATCAACGGTTTGGGTGTCCGCAGCGTCAGCGGATGCATCCGCGTACCGAGTCCCGCCGCCATGATAATTCCGATCTCTTTTGTCATACAACTCCCCGCTCCTGTTTCATTTTCGTTTATATTCCAACATATATAATACGGATCGATCTCCTTAGACGTGCTCATCAGACGCTACATGTCATCTATGAGTGTGATGATCTCCTTAAACGGCATCAGCCTGGCGTCGACCTCCAGCGCCCTGTGGTTTTTGAGGATCTCGACCGCCGTGTCCTGCATCGCCGGAAACGCGCTCCTGGTCAGCTGGTTTGCATAGATCACGATATTGACCCCGTGTTGCGCAAACTCCGCCTCCGTCACGCTGTTGAACGAAGTCGGCACGACAACGATCGGCGTTTCCTTGTCCTTTTCCCTGAATCTGTCACAGAATTCAAATATCTCGTCCGGTACCTTTCTCCTGGAATGGATCATGACCGCATCCGCGCCCGCATCTACATAGGCAAACGCGCGTTTTAGTGCATCCGCCTGCCCCTTCTCCAGGATCAGGCTCTCGATGCGCGCGATGATCATAAACTCCTGCGTCCGCTGCGCGTCTTTCCCGGCGCGTATCTTCCCGCAAAAGTTTTCGATCGTGTCCTGCGTCTGCGCTACCTCCGTGCCAAACAGGGAATTTTTCTTCAATCCGGTCTTGTCCTCAATGATGACCGCGGACACTCCCATACGCTCCAATGTGCGCACATTGTACACAAAATGCTCCACCTGTCCGCCCGTATCACCGTCGAGGATGATCGGCTTGGTCGTCACCTCCATCACATCATCGATCGTGCGCATTCTCGATGACATGTCGACTAGCTCGATATCCGGCTTTCCCTTTGCCGTCGAATCGCACAGGCTCGACAGCCACATAGCGTCAAACTGGTCAAGTTCCCCATTGTGCTCAACAATCGTCTTCTCCGCAATCAGTCCCGTCAGTCCGCTGTGCACCTCGATCGTCTTCACGACAGGGCACAGTCTGATCAGCTGGCGCAGCCGCCGTCTCCTGTACTCCGGCATGGCAAGCTTCTCCCTGATATTGTCATCGATCTTTTTCACATTTGCATTGTGGGTGTAGGCGATCTCGATCAGCTCGCCGCCGTACTTTCTCATATTGTCCAGCACGTTCTGCCGGATCGCCCGCTCTGGTCCCTCACGCCAATTATCCCCGTGGATCACATAATCCGGTCGGAGATCGGCAAAAACTTTGTCATACATGATTTCATTTTGAATAACCACGGAATCGACAAGTCCGGTTTCCTGCACGATCCGCGCTCTCTCGTCCATCGTGATCGTCGGAAACCTGTTGAATTTGATCATCGCCGCATCGCTCAGAATGCCGACTGTGACCTGCCCGTACTTTCCCGCCTCGCGGAGAATGTTCAGATGTCCCTCATGTATCACATCCGTGCAGAAACAGGTGTAAACTTTTTTCATATCACTGCACCAAACCTTTCCATAGCGGTCATTTTCCTCCGATCCGACAGCCGCATGCTACCCTTCGTAGCGGACTGGTATCTGTACACCGCATGTTCGGAGCGCCTCCTCCAGAACAACAAAGAAATCCTCGATATCCCTCTCGGTGATCGCCCCGAGCGCACACAGGCGGAAGGTGTTCTGTACCGCCGCTTTTCCCGGATAGATCGTAAACCCGCGCTCATAACAGTAATCGTGCACCCGCTCGAAATCCCAGTTTTCATCGTCGGGGTACTTCACCGCGACGACAAGCCCCGCCTGCAGCTCCCGCCTGATCATATCCTGAAACCCCAGCCGCGCAAGTCCTGCGTGGATCGCCTCGAAGACGCGCAGATGTCTCTGCCATTTTGCCTCCTCGCCCTCGGCAAAATACTCATCGAGCGCCTGCCTCGCCGCATAGATCGTCTGAACGGGCGGCGTAAAATGCATCTCCCCCGTCGTCTCAAAGAAATGATACTGCAAATACAGATTGCAGTAATAAGAGCGCCTGGGATACTGCGCCGACTTTTCGATGAGTGCCCTGTCTCCGATCACAAACGACAGCCCCGTCATCGCCATCAGCCCTTTCTGGGCTGACGCCATGCAGAAATCAATGTGATCCGCTTCCATATCGATCGGACGCATTGCGTAGGTTGATGTCGTGTCCACGGCGAACACCGCGCCGTATCTGTGCACCAGCGCACCGATCTCCCGGATCGGGTTGAGGAGACCTGTCCCCGTCTCATTGTGCGTCGTGTACACCAGCGCGATCTCGGGATGCTCCCTCAACGTCCGCTCGATCTCCTCTATGTCTGGCTGCTCATCCTCCGGGAACTGCAGGTCTATAAATGGCAGACCATAGTACGCGCAGATCTGCACTGCCCTGCTGCTGTACGCGCCGTTGTTGATGACAAGCACTTTCCTGCCCTCCGGCAGCAGGGAATTCAGGCAGACATCCATGTTGATCGTCCCCGAACCGCAGAACAGGACAGACGTGTACCTGCCCGGATCCCCATGCACAATGCGCACGAAATCCTCACGCATCACTTTCATCATGTCCGCAAACGCCTTCTCCCTCGGGCAGATATCCGGCACGACCTGCGCCATCTTCACGGTGTCCGTCGTTGTCGCCGGACCCGGATTAAGCAAGATATTCCGCTTGACTTTCACATGTTCCTGCATTCAACCATCCTCTTCCTCGTGTTTTTTGCGGTAATAGGCGAGCCTGTCCATAATGTACCCCGCACCGACTTCCCCGCTGTGTCCGACATGATAGATGTATCTGTCCCTGATCCTTGCGAGCGACTCTTTCGAAAAGTCGCTGCTGCCCAGCAGCTCCTCCACAACCTGCGGAAGCGTTGCGATCTGGTCCAGATCGACGCTTCTGCCGATCTGATCGCGGAGCGCAATGTCGACCGGCGTGATGCCAAGCTCCTCATAATCCGCATTCATGATCTTCATCGGCGTATTGATGAACAGCGACGGTTTCAAGGTGGCAAAGGAGTACTCAAAAGCGATGCTTGACCAGTCCGTGATCACGACATCCGCCTCGTATACCGTGCTGTTGGAGGAAAAATCCGTCTGCAGCTCCATATCCCCGCGCGCATCCATATCAAACCGCCTGCGCAGCTCTGCCAACCTCTCGCCCTCATGCCGCACAAACTGCGGGTGCGGTCTGACGATGATCCTATATCCGTGCCCCTGCAGGCTTTCGAGTATCTCCTCGATACAGGAGGACAGGATATTGTCCCGCTGCCAGGACGGTGCAATCAGTATTTCTCTGACGGTTTTCTCCTTCCTGTCCATCGCTTCGAAGGACTGGATCATATTGTCGATGACACCCGACCCCCACGCCACAATCTTCTTCTCCGGCAGCCTGTACAGCTCCTCGCGCTTCCGGATCTCCTCCGTGCAGCGTGGCCCCGATGAAAAGATCGTGTCAAAATGATCCAGCGCCTCCTTTCGGAACGTCAGGTTAGGGCTGTTCACATCGTGAGGCACATAGATGTACTCGATGTCCTTGCGCACAAGGGAACGCTTGATATGAAAGCTCTCGAGATCGGGCGTCGTCATCACGACAATATCCGCCTCCATCTTCATCATCAGCACGATCAGCTTGTTCTCACCGATATAATATGGCTTAAACCGGTCACTCTCCATCTCAAAAACACTGTCCTCCGGATCGCTCGTGACATAGCTGATCACCACGTCCGACTTCTCCAGAAGAGTTTCTATGATGTTTTGGTAATATTTGTAAAACCCGTTTTTTTCTGAGTAAAACACAATCTGCATCTCATAATCTTTGAAAAAGCGCCTGTAGTCGGCCTTTTCCCTCTTTTTGTAAGGATCTTTCCCGAAGCGTTTTTTGCGTTTCTGCTGCTCAAATCGGCCAGCCGATCTCAACGCCGCACGGCTTTTCTCAAGCGCGTCATAATCGATAAATTTTCCGGGATCCATGACCCTGTTGAGGAAATACAGCTGTGCTACGGAAAACAGGTTGCTGAAAGTCCAGTAGACACCGACGCCTGTCTTCACAAAAAACCCCAGATACAGCGAGAGACCAATCGACAGGAGCATGGTCCCCAGCTGGTTCAACTTCCCCTGCTCTGCCTGCAGGACATTGATCTTATTCTGGATATAGCACATGAACCACGCGGAAAGCGCGGCGATCATCGGTATCAGTAGCGCCGTTCCTCCGACCTCCGCGGGGACTGTCGACAGGTCAAGATTTCCAAACATCGTGTCGAGTACACCCGCCCCATGAGGAAAAATGTGCTCTTCGGGGTGATTGATCACGTCGATCACCCCCATCAGCAGGATCAGCTGCAGCGCCAGCGGTATCAGATCCGCGAGCGGCTGATAGTGCTCCCTCTTGTAGAGTTCATACTGTTCCTCCGAAATCTTTTCACTGTTTCCATAATACTTCGCCTTGATGAAGTTCATCTCCGGCTGCATCCGCACCATTTTGATCGAGTTGTGCTGAACCCACAAAGACACCGGCAGCAGGACGACTTTTGTACCAAAGGTAAAGATGACGATCGAGACAAAATAGTCCGGAAGGATGTGGTAGCAAAAATACATCAGCCAGCCCAGGACATCGCCGATCAGACCTATCACACTATTCATAATGTCACTGTTCTCCGTATTCCGCTATTCTTGTTCCGCGGACTGATGTTTCTTTCGCGCGCGCTTCTTTTTCCAGGTGCGGAAAAACTTCATGATCTTGTGCCTGTAGACCGTGCACGCTGCCCCCACTGCGATCGCTGCCCCCGCAACCGCCTGGATCACATACGTCACTGCCGACGGATCGATATACGCAAAAGAGGTGTTCCCCAGCAGGATAAAAAAACAGACAAAAAAATATATGAATCTGAATGCTTTCATGGTCTTTTTCATTTTTCAGCAATTCCTTTCTACGTTTCCTATACTTAATCCCATAACCACTTTAGCCCAAAACGTTCTAAAAGTCAATAGAATAATTTGGCCAACATTAATATGAAAGTAGCTATTCAGATATTGTCTTAATAGTTCTATATGAAATCATACTTTAATCAAAGGAGGGATCCCCATATATTACAGGATCAAGAATCTGCGAGAAGATGCTGATCTGACTCAGACCGAGATCAGCCAGCATCTGAACCTGTCCCAGCGCGCGTACTCCCACTATGAGAACGGCACTCGGGATATTCCCACAAGTGTTCTAATTGCGATCGCTGACTTTCATCATGTGAGCATTGACTATCTCTTAGAACGGACAAATTCCAAAAAAGTTAATAAATGAATAACCGGACATGACACCCGCCAGTTTTTACCGGCACATTTTCTATGGGTGCCGTGCGCAAAAAGACAGACAGGTAAACCCGTCTGTCTTTTTCATGTATCGCATGGTCGATCATATTTTTTCCATCGTGATATCCTTGTACCCCTCACCAAAGATCTCACTCGCGGAGGACACGATCATGAACGCGGAAGTGTCCTCATCCTTCACGATCTCCTCAAGCCTGGGGTACATCTGTTTTCTCGTGACGATCATCAGCACTTCCTTGGGTTCATTGGTGTATGCCCCTCTCGCCGTGATGATCGTCGCCGTGGTGTCAAGCTCGTCAAAGAGCCTCTGCTTCACCTGCATCGGTTTCGTGCTTATGACATAGACCAGCTTTGCCTCGTCGGATCCGTACAGGATCTTATCCATCACGATCGAGTCTGTCGCCACTGCAATCCCCGCATAAAATGCCACCGTCAGATCCTGAAACACGAGCCACGACGCAAGGATTACCGTGCTGTCAAAGACGAGGAATAAAATGTTTGTCTTGATGTGCCTGCGCCTTGTGCGGACAACCTTGACGATGATATCGATCCCGCCGGTGGTCGCCCCAGCCTTAAACACCAGCGCAAGCGCCACACCGATCAAAGCCCCGCCGAGCACCGACGCGATCAGCAGATCGCTGGTCACTGCCCCGTGCGCCGCAAAAGTGTTGATAAAAACAGTGATCAATGCCAGCACATACATCGTCGAAAAGATAAACCGCCATCCGAATTTCCACAGTCCCAGCAGGACGATCGGGATGTTGATGAGCATATTGACTGTACCGGTCGGTATCTTTGTAAAACGGTTTACCAGAATGGAAATGCCCGTCACACCCCCGGGAGCGATATTGTTGGGATCCAGGAACAGACTGATCGCAGCGGCATAGATCACTGCCGCCGCTGTCAGTATCACATAACTTTTCACCTTTTTTGCAACTTCTTTTTCCATAGCGCCTCGCTGTTACTTTCTTTTATTCCATAGCCGTCCTATATATTTGTCCGCACCTGTTTTGGCTGATAGCCCTTGTCTTCCAATGCCTTGACAATCTGGTTCTTGTGATCCGTGCCGAAAGTCTCAAGCGTGATCCGAAGCTCCACAGCCGCACTTCTGTTGATAGAGATAAACTGGTTGTGCTCGAGCTTGATGACATTGCCGCTCTGCGCCGCGATCACCTCCGACACCTTCACCAGCTCGCCCGGCTTGTCAGGCAGCAGCACAGACACCGTAAAAATCCGGTCCCTGAAGATCAGCCCCTGCTGTACCACTGACGACATGGTTATGATATCCATATTTCCGCCGCTCAGTATCGATACGATCCTCTTATTCCTGACATCGAGGTGGCGCAGCGCAGCCACCGCGAGCAGCCCCGAGTTCTCGACGATCATCTTGTGATTTTCCACGACATCGAGAAAAGATACGACCAGCTCCTCGTCGGGCACGGTGATGATCTCATCTATATTGTCCCTGATATACGGGAAAATATTCTTTCCCGGCGTTTTCACTGCCGTGCCGTCGGCTATGGTGTTGACACCCGGAAGCGTGACAACATCCCCTGCTTTCAGTGACTCCTGCATGCAGTTTGCCCCTGCAGGTTCCACACCGATCACCTTGATCTTGGGATTGAGCAGTTTCGCGAGCGTCGACACTCCCGTCGCAAGTCCGCCCCCTCCGATCGGCACGAGGATCATATCCACCAGCGGAAGCTCCTTGAAGATCTCCATCGCGATCGTTCCCTGCCCCGTGGCAACTGCCAGGTCATCAAACGGATGGATGAAGGTATAGCCCTTCTCGTCCGCCAGCTGATAGGCGTACTCGCAGGCCTCGTCATAGACATCTCCTTTCAGGATGACCTCCGCACCATATCCCTTCGTGCGGTTCACCTTCATGAGCGGCGTCGATGTCGGCATCACGATCACTGCCTTCACACCGTACTTTTTCGCCGCGTAAGCGACACCCTGCGCGTGGTTTCCCGCCGACGCCGTGATCAATCCCTTCTCGCGCTCCTCGTCCGAGAGCGTGCTTATCTTATAATATGCCCCTCTGAGCTTATATGCTCCTGTGAGCTGCATATTCTCAGGTTTCAGATAAACCTTGTTTCCTGTCTGGGTGCTCAGGTACTCGCTGTAGATCAGCTTTGTCTCCGACGTGACCTTCTTCACGAGCTCTGATGCTTCCTCGAATTTTTCCAGTGTGAGCATATCTGACATATTTTCTTTCCTCCCCGTATCTTTTTCAGCGTCTTGATTTCAATATCTTATCCTCAGAATCTTATTTCCAGAAAAACCACTTTTTCTTTTTGGACTTTCCGGCGTCCTCCGCGTCGGAGTCTGTACCGTCAGGATCTACCGTTTCCTGGTCCGTCTCTCCTGAATTCCATGCGACGCTGTCGCCCGCGTCATTGTTTTCCATGACACTGCTGTCATTTTTCGCCGCACTGTCTCCAAAAGTCTCCGGCTGTGTCTCCTCTCCGCTCCCATAGGAGTCTGCTGCTGCACCTTCGCCGGGCGCATCCGCAGTCAGACTTGTCTGCTCTATATCCACATCCTCTTTATCCGCTTCCTCCTTATCTGCATTTCCTTCATCTGCATACGCTTTGTCTGCGTGCTCCTCATTTTCATACGTCTTATCGGTGTTCTCTTCATCTACATATGCTTCATCTGCGCGCTCAGACTCCGCACTTTTCTCCGTCTTCACATCAAACAGCGCATTCACAAACTCCTCCGAATGAAACTTCTGCAGATCCTCGATCGTCTCGCCCACGCCGATGTATTTCACCGGCACATTCAGCTCTGACTGGATCGCCACCGCGATCCCGCCCTTTGCCGTGCCGTCCATCTTGGTGAGAATGACGCCAGTCAGGTTTGCCACTTCGCCAAACTCTCTCGCCTGTGAGAGCGCGTTCTGCCCCGTCGTCCCGTCGAGCACGATCAGGTTCTCCCTGTGCGCATCCGGAAACTCCCTGTCTATGATGCGGTTCATCTTCTTGAGCTCTTCCATAAGGTTCTTTTTGTTGTGGAGACGCCCTGCCGTGTCACAGATCAGTATATCGGCCTTCCTCGCCTTTGCAGCGTTGACGGCATCATATATCACGGACGCCGGATCCGCGCCGTCTGCGCCGCCGATCATATCGACGCCCGCGCGGTGCGCCCACTCCGCGAGCTGGTCCCCTGCCGCGGCGCGGAACGTATCTGCGGCGGCGATCAGCACTTTCTTTCCCTGCCCCTTCAAGATACTTGCAAGCTTGCCGACAGACGTGGTCTTTCCGACGCCGTTGACGCCGATCACAAATATGACAGACTGCTTCTTCTCAAAGTCATACGCCGTCTCGCCCACAGACATCTGTTCCTTGATGCTCTCGACCAACAGTTCCTTGCACTCCGAAGGATGGCGGAGATGACGCTTCTTCACTTCGTCCTTCATGCGCTCAATGATATCATTCGTCGCGTTGACACCGATATCCCCCATGATCAGGATCTCCTCAAGCTCCTCGTAGAAATCATCATCGATCTCAGATGCACCGTAAAACACCGCGTCGATCCCCGCCACGATATTGTCTCTTGTCTTATTTAAGCCCTCTTTCAAGCGGCTGAAAAATCCTTTCTTCCCCCCTGCCATATGATCCTATGCCTCCTTCTTTTCCTTCTCGTCCTGGCTCCACTTGTCCACCTCGCTGTCGACCAGGTTGACACTCACAAGGGTTGATACGCCTTTTTCCTGCATTGTGATACCGTACAGTCTGTCTGCCTGCTCCATCGTGCCGCGCCTGTGTGTGATCACGATAAACTGTGTCCCCTTGGTCAGCTTGTTCAGGTACTTTGCGAACCGGCTCACGTTCCCCTCGTCAAGTGCCGCCTCGATCTCATCCAGCAGACAGAACGGCGACGGTTTCAGGTTCTGGATGGCAAAAAGCAGGGCGATCGCCGTGAACGACTTCTCGCCGCCGGAGAGCTGCATCATATTCTGCAGCTTTTTCCCTGGCGGCTGTGCTATGATGCGGATCCCCGCCTCGAGAATGTCCTCATCCTCGATCAGATCCAGCGTGCCCTTGCCCCCGCCAAAAAGCTCCTTGAACACCTTGTCAAACTCGCGCTTGATCTCCTCGAACTTCTCCGCGAACTGCCTGCGCATCGCAGTGTCCAGCTCTTCGATGATACCCTCCAGCGTCTTCTCTGCCTCGATCAGATCATCGTGCTGGTTTTTCATAAAAGTATACCGCTCCATGAGGACTCTGTAGTCCTCGATCGCATTGACGTTGACATCGCCGAGTTTCCTGATCTCGTCCTTGATCGCAGCGATCTGCCGCTTCATCTCCGCAATATCTTTGAGCGCCTCGTTCCGCATGGAAGCCGCGTTGTTCAGCGTGATCTCATACTCGTTCCACATGTAATTGATCTGGTTCTCGACTGTCTCCTCCAGCTTTTCCCGCTGGGCGTTCAGTCGGTACACTTCCTTGTCCAGCGCATTTTTCTTCTCGGACATCTCCTCTCTTGTCCTAAAGAAATTCTTTTGCTTCTGCGACAGTTCTTCCTTTGTCTTCTGACGCTCCCTAAGCGCAGTCTCCGCCTCGGATTGCGTGGTATGTGATTCGCTGATCGTCCGCTCGATCTCCTCGATACTGCGCTGTCTGTTCTCGATCTCCTCCAGGCAGCTGTCGAGGCTGGTCTGTACCTCTCTCAGTTCATCCTGGCTGCGCACCAGCTCTCCCTCGATACGGTTCAGGTTCGTCTGCTCAAACTCCTGTTTCTGAAGCATTTTTTCGTACTCGACATCCCGTTCCCCGACCATCCCGGTCTTGCTGGACTCCTCGATACGATACGTCTCGAGCTCCTTCTGGAACACCGCGATATTCTGTTCCAAGATCTTTTCGTGCTCCTCTGACGCTTTCAGGTCATTGAGTGTCTGCTCCTTGTCCGCATGGATCTGCGCCACTTTCCGCTCGATATCCTGCTGCTCTTCCTGCAGTGTCCCAAAGCCCTGCTCCGCCTCATTTTTTCGCTCCTCGGCAGTCACAACGTTCATCCTGGCTGTGTTCTGCCTGATGAACAGCTCCTGCAGTACAGCTTTCTCCTCCTCGATCATCTTTCTGACATGATTGCGCTCGGCTTTGATATTCTCGATATCCGCGTTTGCGGCGTCCAGCCTCTCCTTCGCCGCCCTCATCTTCTGTTCCAGCTCCTCGATCTCCCGCCTTCGTCCGAGCAGATTGGAGTTATTCTTAAAAGCGCCTCCGCTGATCGCGCCGCCCGGCACGAGCAGTTCTCCTTCGAGCGTGACCATCCTGACACTGTAATTGTATTTCTTTGCGATCCGCACGGCATTGTCGACATTGTCGATCACCACGATCCTGCCGAGCATGGTCTTTGCCACGTTCCTGTATTTTGCATCCGTGCGCACCAGCGAATCGGCGAGCCCGATCACACCATTTTCCGTCAGCACATTGAGCATCTTAAACTCCTGCGGCCTTGTGATGCTGGTCAGCGGCAGAAAGGTCGCGCGCCCAAAACGATTTTTTTTCAAGAAACCGATCATCGTCTTTGCCGTCTCCTCATCCTCCGTGACAATATTCTGTATGCTGCCGCCAAGAGCCGTCTCGATCGCCGTCTCGTACTCCTTATCCACTTTGATGATATCCGCCACAACACCGATGATCCCCCGGTTGCGCTCCCTCTGTTCCATGACTTTCTGGATACTGTTGCCATATCCCTCATACCGCTCCGTGAGGTTGGAGATCGTGTCCAGCTGGGAGCGGCATCGCTGATACGCCCCCTGGCTCTCGCGGATCTCGTCATCCTTCTGTATCAGCCTCCCGCGAAACGACTTGTTGTGCTCCTCCATCTCTGCCAGATGTGCATTGACCGCAGCGATCCGGTCGTTGATGCGCTGAAATTCCTCCTGCAGCGCCTGGATCTCGGCATCGCGCTCCGCCTCGTCGCTCCTGGCACGCAAAAGCCTCGAGTTCAGCTCCGCCTTTCTGATGCGCAGCTGTTCCATCATCGTGTCAAAACTGCTCATCTTTGATTTGATGGTCGCCCTTTCGTTCAGCATGGCGATGATCTGATTCTTATCATCCTCGATCCTGGCATTCAATTCCTCGATATGCAGCTGAACCTCGGAGAGCAGGCCTTTCGCCTCGTTCCGCTCCCTCTCGAGCGCTGCCACCTTCTCGTCCAGCACAGCCTTGCTCTCCAAAATCCTGGCGCGCTCGCCTTCCCTCACGGCGATCTGCTCCTGTATCGCTGCTATCCTGTCGAGGAAATGCTGTTCATTTCCGTGCGCACCCTTGATCTGCTCTCTCAACACATTGATCTCACCTTCAAGCTTCCCGCGTGTGACACTCGCATCGGTCAATGTATTTCTGGTCAGCTCGATCTCCTGGTCCAGCGCCTCGATGCGCGCCGCGACCTCATCGTACTCAATCTTGATCCTGTCATACTGTCTCGTAGTATTGCCGTAATCCTCCTCGGCGATCCTGTATTTGCCCTCGATCTCCTCCAGCTGTTCCGTCAGTTTTTTGTTCTCCAGCAAAAACACATTGACATCGTACTCTTTGAGCTCTTCCTTCTTCCTCAGATATACCTTTGCCTTCTCAGACTGCTTTTCCAGAGGTTCCACCTGTTTTTCAAGCTCACTCAAAATATCTGACACGCGCACCAGGTTATTTTTCTCATCCTCGAGTTTTTTCTGTGCTGTGGCTTTGCGCTTCTTAAACTTGACGATGCCCGCCGCCTCGTCAAACAGCTCGCGCTTTTCCTCCGGCTTGCCGCTCAGGATCTTTTCGATCTGTCCCTGACCGATGATGGAATAGCCCTCCTTGCCAATACCTGTATCGTAAAATAATTCGTTTACATCCTTCAAACGACAGGGAGTGCCGTTGATCGAGTACTCACTTTCGCCTGAACGATATAAACGCCTCGCCACCGTCACCTCCTGATAGTCGATCGCAAGCTTGTGATCCGCATTGTCAAAGGTGATGCCCACATACGCGTAGCCCAGGGGCTTTCTGAGCTCCGTGCCGGAAAAGATGACATCCTGCATCGATTCCCCGCGCAGCTGCTTGATGCGCTGCTCGCCGAGCACCCACCGCACCGCATCCGCGACATTGCTCTTTCCGGAACCGTTGGGTCCCACAATGCCCGTGATCCCCTGGTGAAACTGAAACACGATCTTATTTGCAAAGGATTTGAATCCCTGCACCTCTATACTCTTTAAATACATTCCTTACCTCACCGCATGCCATTATTTCTGCCCTTTAACCGCTTGAGTGCCTCGTACGCCGCCTGCTGCTCTGCCGCCTTCTTCGTCCTCCCCACACCGGATCCGATCAGCTTATCGTCAAGGAACGCCCTGACACTGAACTGTTTATCGTGGTCGGGACCAGTCTCCCCCACCAGCTCATACCGCAGCTGTGCCGTGTTGTTCCTCTGGATCTCCTCCTGCAGCAGCGTCTTGCTGTCCATGAATAATATCTTATCCTCCAGGTCTGACAGCACGAAACGGTAGATGAATCGCTGGGCATTCTCAATGCCGCCGTCAAGAAAGATCGCACCGATCACGGCCTCCATGACATCGGAGATGATGGAATCTCTCGTTCTCCCCCCTGTCGCCTCCTCGCCCTTGCCGAGCAGAATGTACGTGTTTAGCTGGATGTCCCGCGCACAGTAGGCAAGCGCCGGCTCACATACCATCGATGCGCGCAGCCTCGTCAGCTGTCCCTCAGGCATGTCCTTATTTTCATTGTACAGAAACTCGCTGGAGACGAGTTCCAGCACGGCATCTCCCAGAAATTCCAGTCTCTCATAATTATTCAGCTTGTTGATCTTCTGCTCGTTGGCAAAAGAACTGTGTGTCAGCGCCTGCTTCAACAGCGCTTCGTTCTGAAAACGATATCCGATCTTTCCCTGCAGCTCCTGCAGGGCTTCTTTCATATTCCGCATTTTTACTCCTATCTAAAAAATGAACGTCAAATGCATTTACTGTGTTCAATGCGCACGGCCACATAAGGAATGAACCTCTTTGACTGTGCATAAAGAAAGCCCTACAAAGGGCTTCTTGTTTTTTTGATCCATTCGACAGCCTCGCGCACTGTTGTTATTTTTTCCAGACCTTCTGTCGGTATCAGAAGACCCGTCTCCTCCTCCACACCTCTCAAAATCTGGTACAGATCCAGCGAATCGGCTCCCAAGTCTGTAAGAAAAGTCATATCCATCTCTATCTCGTCCGGATCCATGCCCAAAACGGCTGCCGCAACCTTTTTCAAAGCCTCAAATTCCATCTGATCAGATCCTTCCTCACTCATCTTTCAAGATCACTTTATCCTTAATTTTCTGATTGATCTTCTGTTCCTTAAAAGTCACGCACTGCAGGATCGAATTTTTGATCTCGACAGCCCTGGAGCTTCCATGTGTCTTGACAACAAGCCCGTTCAAGCCAAGCAGCGGCGCTCCGCCGTACTCGTCAAGACTGAAACCTTTCAGCGTCTGCTTTAGTGCAGGCTTGACCAGAAGTGCACCGATCTTGCTCCGGAGTGACGTCATCATGCCTGCCTTCACTTTCTTGATCAGCGTGGCTCCGACACCTTCATACAGCTTCAAGATGATATTGCCCGCAAACGCCTCGCACACGATCACATCCGCATATCCCGTCGGGATGTCCCTCGCCTCGATGCTTCCTATAAAATTGATCTCCGGACAGTTCTTGAGCATCGGGAACGTCTCTTTGACGAGCGCATTCCCCTTCTCCTCCTCCGCGCCGATGTTCACGATCGCTACCTTGGGATTTGCTATCCCCACGACGCTCTCCATATACACGGACCCCATCTTCGCGAACTGAACCAGATGGGAAGGTCTGGCGTCGACATTGGCACCGCAGTCGATCAGCAGGGCACAGCCTGTCTCCGTCGGGATCAGCGGGGCGAGCGGCGGGCGCTCTATCCCTTTGATCCGCCCCACGATCAGCTGTCCGCCGACGAGCACAGCGCCGGAACTTCCCGCCGAGACAAACGCATCACACTTCCCGTTTTTCACCAGATTCAGTGCGACCACGATCGAGGAATCTTTCTTTTTTCTGATCGCCATCACAGGAGGTTCCGCTGTCTCGATCACCTCCGTGGCATTTACGATCTCGATCTGGTCTTTATTATAAGTGTACTGCCCAAGCTCCCTCTCGATCTCTTTTTCCCTGCCTGTCAGATACACCTTGATCTTGCTGTTATCGTTGACGGCCTCCACGGCACCCTTCACGATCTCTGCCGGTGCATTATCACCACCCATGGCATCCACTGCCACTCTGGTCATCTCATCCATTGCCATATTCCTCCATCGTTCTATACTTATATAAATATACTAGACCTACCACCAAAAATCAAGGGAAATCAAATAAAAAGGTGCAAAGCTTTATCTGTTCCATAAAACTTTACACCCCTTATTTCGCGTCGAAACCATCTCATAAAGCAGTTCCTAATCAGCCGCAATGATCTCTTTCTTATTGTATGAGCCGCAAGCCTTGCATACTCTGTGCGGCATCATCAAGGCGCCACACTTGCTGCACTTTACCAATGTAGGTGCGCTCATCTTCCAGTTTGCTCTTCTCTTATCTCTTCTGCCTTTTGAAGATTTATTTTTTGGACATATAGACATTGTTACACCTCCTTATTCGCATTAAACAAATCTTTTATTGCCGCCATCCTGGGATCCGGCACAAAATCATCACAACCGCATCCGCCGTCGTTCAGATTTCTGCCGCACGTCTTGCAGATCCCTCTGCAATCCTCCCGGCACAGAACCTTCAATGGCCAGTTCAACAGCAATTCATTTTTGATTAGTTCATCCACATTTAAGTGATATCCTTCCATAAGCTCCGAAGAATCCTCATCATCCACGGAATCCTTACATTCCATGCCGCCATCCGTATACTCCGGCGACACGACCACGCTGTCAAAGGATAAATCAAATGTATAATCAACATCCCGCAGGCATCTGTCGCAGGCAAGTGCAAACGTAAAACGTGCATTTCCCTGCACCAGCGCCTTTGATCGTCCTATATTAGAAAGCCTCAGCGCGACGGGACTCTTCTCCCTGATCTGAAAAGTTCCGAAATGATTCGTAAACGCATCCGCATCATACGGCACATCCAGCTCCTGCACTTGTCCTTCATTTGTAAATACATCTGTCAAATTCACTAACATCGTAGACTCCTATCCACACATTCATTTATTATACATAACTGTTTCCCCTTTGTCAACCATAATTTGTAAGAATTTTACGGTAAGCGCATGTCTCCATTTTCAATAAATATGAACTATGTTTTCTGTGAAAATTGTACAAAACCAAAAAGGTATACAATATACCTGTCAAATGCAAGACTATTAGAATAAAATGATTTTATATATTGCATCAACATGTGCAGTTTACAATTTATTCATAAAGCTTGCGTTTACCGTGGTTAGAATTTGACTAAAGAATTTAGATCGACATAAATCGATACGCTCGATTCCCAATTCGTTGATCGTCCCGTCAAAATGTTTGCCTTTCCATAATAGACTCTCTTTTTTATCACATTGCCCGGCAATTGTTCATACAGTGGTGTGATCCTGTTGATCGTCCCGTTTTTTGACACTTTTTACACCTGATAACCATTGATATTATCGCGCACTTCAAGTATAATATAGACAGTGCAACAGGAATTTCTACGATTTGAGGAAATCTCTCTATTGATAGACACGTACATGGAAAAACACGCACATGAAAAATGTGTACAAAGGAAGGAAAAGAGATGACAGACACTCATTTAGCACAGGCTCTTGAGGCAACACATGACACAAGTTCCTATGATACAAATGTCAAGTTCCTGCTCGCGGATAAGCAAATACTGGCACGCATTTTAAAATATGCCGTTCAGGAATTTAAAGATATGACGATCGAGGACATTATGACCAGTATCGG
>ERZ808051.569-NODE-569-length-37793-cov-4.205244_pt1 | contig 37793 bp, 29 predicted proteins | sample MGYA00380199_ERZ808051 | MGnify/ENA primary metagenome ERZ808051 (study PRJEB31490, sample SAMN06133391) | mouse gut metagenome | isolation source: J11 | host: mice | place: China: Chengdu | collected 2015-05 ...
ATCTAATTTACCGTCTTTAAGCTCGTTGACCCATTTTTCTAAGGATACGATCGTTTTTCTAGGTGCGATCGATATCTCACTTAGATCCAACCCACTATGTTCTGCTTTGACAGCAATATCTGCCATCGTAGTTTCTTGATCAAATTCTTCTTTCAGAAGCATGTATCTCATCGGCATTTCTGTTTCTCCCATAAGCCTGATCGGATCGTTTGTTACTTTATGTCCTTGGAGATCGTAGGCCTTGACCGATCTGATCAAGACTGCTTCACCAGCTTCCATCGTCGCAAGCTGCGTAGGTGTCATCAGATCTTGTGCGATCCCTCTTTCATTGATATGCGGATCAGCTTCTTTTAATGGATTAGTAGCTTTATTTCTCTCTGTGATCGTCTTTTTACCTAACATCTTGCTGAATTTTACGTTAGTTTCATCAGAATTAGTCTTGATCAGACCTAAGATCGAGCAATTTCCAATTATCGTGTCAGCAACTTCTTTACCATATAATTCGACTAATTGACTTAGCGACTGGACAAACATCATAAATTGGAAATTATTACCTAAAGCAAGTGATAGTTTCCGGGCAATATCTGGGATCGCCGGTAAATTAGCAAACTCATCAAATAAGAATTGGATCCGTCTAACATTTTTTCTACCTGCAGCTAGCGCAAGATCAAAATTGGCATTGAACAATTGATCGACCATCAAAGCCACTAAAGAACCATATTCTTTTTTGTTAGGTGGTAGGCCGATAAACAAAGCGATCGGTTTTTCAGAGTACACAAAGTCAATGTTTTCTTTTTCAAGTAACACCTGTTTTGGTTTCTTCAAAACGTTCATGTCAACGCCCACGAGTTCTTTTTGTTTCGTGTATTTATCGTACTTGAAGCCACCTTTTTTATTTCTCGCATAGACCTTCTCACCTTCAAATCGATATCTATGGTCTTGCACCACAGCGTTGTTGATCTCATCTTTGAAAGTTGCGACGATCTTAAAATTATCTGGTAATTTTTCTTTGACGATGTAGGTCATGTAACCAGCCTCATCTAACATTGCTCGAGCATTTTTGATCAACAATTTAGGCTTTTGTTTTCTGCCACGTCGATCATATCTATCCTCATAAAAGTTCAATGTAACGCGCTGAAAGGCATAGTCGTTGGGAAGATCAACATTAGAGTTCGATCTAAATTGGATCGTCAACCGCCGTGGGTTACCAAAACTTTCGAGATCGATCGTATTTTTAGATGTCAAACGAGCGATATTATCTTGTAGAAACAAGTTGATTCCGGCCAGCATACTTGAGTAAACAGTTCCTCTAGTCTCACCACCCGCAAAATCTGACGTTCTATAGTTGATATCGGCCATTTCACGGAACTTAGAATACTTTTTCTCGTTTGCCTCACGTAACTTATCAAAGTAAAATGTCAGCTTGTTCTTTTTGATCGCACCTTCTTCGGGCTCAGTCAGCGTCTTATTTTCCGAATTGACCCAAACGTCCTCTGTTCCCAATTCAGTCAACATAGTCACTACATTTCTGATCGTGACTGTGTCCCAGGCGTCATCTTCGCCTGCCTGCATTGCTTCCACAGCCCTATCGATCAACGCGATCGCGATCGCATTGAATAATGAGATAGAAGTATTTTCAAAATATTCTTGACTACCACCTGTTCGCTTAGGTGAACGATAGATAGCCTCAGAAACTGAGTTGACTAAGGCCTGTACTTTTTCGTAATAGCCTTTTTTGGCTGCTTCGATTGCTAAGGCAAATGGATTGTACGACATCGAGAAATCCATATCTTTGAACGACATGACTTGTACGTCATAGCCTCGCTTACGTAAAGTTTTATAGGTCATTTGATTCAACTCTAGCTTTGGATCAGCAACTACTAACGATGAGGGGTCCTCGGCACGTGGGATTATCTCGATACTCGAATTCACCCAAGCTTCACCTTTACCTGAACGCGTAGTACCAACAAGTAAGACGTTGATCGTTTGTTGTTCAATATAGTAGTAACCAGCTTTATAACCACTTAGGCGAGCTTTTTCTTCCATCTCACCCATTACCTTTGCGAATTTTTTGTTGTTATACAACATCAATGCGGATAGCTGAAAGCCTTGAATATTCTTAGCTTTTGTATGTGCGACTGGTATACCAGAGACACCTTTATATTTTTTCGCACGGTCTGGTATTGCTACATACTGGTGCTTGATCTCTTTTAGTGTCGCAAATTGATCGTCCCCGGCCTCATTATTGTTATAATCACGATATTGTTGCCAATTCACCCAACTTGCTTTAGTAGCAAATGCACACAATACCACTTCTATTGGAATAGCAAGGATCGGTGTCTCCACAAAAACACTAAAATCAAATAGTCTTTCAAAATAAAGGTACGTCAGATCGAATTGATGACCCTCTCCTACAACAGAAAAGTTGATAATTGTATCGATTGCTTCTCTAAAAATTCCGGTCAAATAGCAGGTTAATAGAGTTGCTAGAATATCAAACACTACACACATCAGCACAAAGGAGCGCCATGTCTTGAAACGGATCTTTGGTTTGACTTCTTTGTGAAATTTCTTTCGTTTGCGATTCCACCAAGGAACTTTATTGAGTGCATGTACAGAGGCTGCGATCAATAAGATCCCTAAAACATTTACGATCGCAATAACAAAAGCCCTGATCTTCAATAACACATTCAAAGCCACATTTCCAGTCTCGTCGACACTTTCTAAGACTTTTTCACACCACTCAAGTAAAACAGGATCTTTCTTGCGTCTAACATTTCTTTCACGATTACGCCAATAAAGGTATCCTAAATACCCCAGAACGATCAGTAATATCAAGATCGGTACACTCAAAAATAAATTTCCAGTGACTGATCGGTACAAATAGACAAAAGATCCCAAAATAACCCGGACAATTCCTTGTAATAGATTTATTAAAACGTCGATCAAATCCTCACCTTCTTAGTAAAAAAGGGGCTGGTAATCACCAGTCCCCCTTAATTTTTTTCTGATGTATTTTGAGCTGAACTTTGTTCTTGGGTCTTAGACTTCAGATCAGAAAGTTCTTTTTCAAGTTCACTTATGCGTTTTTGTGATTCCGATTCAGCCTTTTTACGTGATTCAGACTCGCTTTTCGCACTCTGAGAACTCATAGAGGCACGCTGACTTTGTAGATCTTTGTTCGTCTTTTTTTGACCAGCAACTACCTTTTGGATCATTTGCTGAACCTCTGCATGTTGATTTACCTGATACTGATAAAAGCCCCAACCAGCCGTGATCATAATAATTGCAGTCACAGTGGCTAATAATACACCTTTTAATGTACTTTTCTTTTTAGGTTCAGCATTTTTGACAGATTTATCATCTTTATCTTGTTTTGGTTCATGTGAAGCGATCGCTTGCATTTTGGAGACTAATTCAGCTTGTTTTGCAAGGGACTTTTCCTTCTCTTCTAATAAGCGTTTTTCACCCGCTAACTTATCGCTCTCAGACTTGCTATTAGAAGCCATGAGATCCTTTATCTGCCCCCGTAGCAGCTCATTATTTTTTAGAGTGTCTTCGCGTTCTTTTTGATCGATCATTTTTTCTTCATCGATCAAGTGCTTTTTCTTAGCAAATTCATGTTCTGACACCAAAAATGGCTTGATCCGTTCGAGTTTGTCTTGCTTATTTACAAAAAGTTGATCACCGATCTGTCGTGCCAATTCTTTTTGCTCTGCGTGTAAAGCTGCTTCTTTTGAGATCCGACGTTCTTCTAGTTCGTTTAACTTTGTCCGGACTAACATTTCTAATCTGCTTGTTGCTTCTAACATTTGTTCTTGATAATGTCGTTTAGCTTCATCGAAATATTTTTGATGGATCACATGTCTGGCCTCATGATGCTTACTTTCAAATTCAACCTTGATCTCTTCGACCCGTTTCTTATGACGCTGATTTTCTTGTTCCAACAGGTCAGCTTTTTCTTTTTCTAAAGCAGCACCCTTTTGTTTAAGTTCAGCTGCTTCTTTTGCTCGACTCTCACTGACTACCTTTTCCTTTAAGGTATAGCGATCATCTGTTGCTTGGACCTCAGCGTTGATATTTGCTAATTCAACCTTTTCAAACTCCAAAAGTTTTTGCCTGATTGATTCACTAGAATACTCTTGCGTTAATTTGCCACGTTGTTGTAGCTGTTGATTGAATTCTTTTTTGAATTCATTTAGTTTCCAAGCAACGTATTCATCTTCATAAGGCTCGTATTTAGCTTTAGAAAATGTTACTACTTCAAACATTGGAAATTCATACAACGGACTAACTGCCATACTTTGCTTAGGACTAGCAACAGTTATAGGGTGCGGATCCAAAGCTGGCACTGAAGTCGTAGCTGATTCTAAGGCTGGTTCCTGGGTTGGAGGCAGTGCTACTTTTTCTGAGTATTGTGTATCCGTACCTTCACTTTCGACCGATTTTACTGGTTCTAGTTCTTCGTAACTTTGTTCGGGCTCCGGAATATTTTCAAATTCTGTTTCATAGACTGGAACTTCTTCCTCGGCTTCTTCTACAGGATCATCGAAAATATCTATAAATTCTTCTTGATTGGATACTTGATCGTTTTTTGCTTCATCTTCAGGCTGTTGTGTGGTATCCACTAAAACCGGAAACTCTTGAGAAAACGTGACTGGTATTTCTTCTTTGTTCTCAAGTGCTAACTTGACGTCTTCTGAACTCGGTAAGATCGGTAAGTATTCTCTACCAATGCCAACTGATTCGATATAACTTTCAAAGATCGATCTTTCAAAATAAGCACGTTTTTCATCATAGCTTGCTTTTTTGAAACCCGCGTCTTTATTAGAAAAGACTGATTGAATCAATGGGACAAGTAAAGAAACAAAATCGCTATCGATTTGAATATTTTCAGCATAAGCCTCATTTTTATTGCTGGGTTTACCTTTTTCCGATTGATGAAATAGTTCTAGTTTTTTGATAACTACTTCACCACTACTATCTGTCAGTTGTTGGATCGCTTGAAACAGTCTTTCAGCTTGATCAAATGTCAGATATTCTGGAAAGTTTTCACTTATCTTACTTTCAGATCGTGATTGTGCTTGTTCATTTAGAAAATGCACCGCAGTCTTTATAGCTGCTTCTTTTCTTTCCCACTTGACCCTCAAAAAATCGCTATCTTTGATTTTTCTAACCTTGTTCCCAATAAACATTTACATCAGCCTCCGAACCAACCTCTGGACGTATCAAATAGCCACGTCACAACCCCACCTACAATTGCGGCAGTACCAACAACAGCAACAATGATGCTGAATAATTTTGACTTCATCTTGGATTTCATTTCTTGCCCACCAAGACCATAAAACAACCAAACAACGACTGCCCCGGCAGCAAGTATGATCATTGAGACTTTGACAAAGTTCCCTTGAAAATCACTTGCCAGATTTCCAGCACCATCGAACGGATTACCCGCAGCCAACATAAAACTGAAAACTTTAGCTTTTACAGCTAATAAGAGATTAGAATTCATCAGAATCCTCCTTCTGTGTATTTTTTTGCTTCAAAATAGAAGCTGGAGATAGTTTAACTGGGATCATGATTTTTGTTTTTTTTAGGGTAAAAAAATTTCCGATATGTCTAACACAACCTATCGGAAATCTTTGCTATTTTATTTTTACTTGCCTGGTATGAAATATAACCTTACGATGATCGATCAACTCATCTTCGTTTGTTGGAGCTTTCCCTATCACTTCAGCCCTAAATTCATAAGCATATCCCTTTTTCTTTTCAAGGTTCACTAACTGTCTAGCGATCGGTGCTAGTACTACACGATTGATCAAGCGTGCTAGAGGACGTGCACCATTGTTTAAATCTGTCCCATTATCAGCAAGATAATCGAGTAACTTTTGATCAAAAACTAGGTAAGCCCCCTGTTTAAACATACGTTTATTTAGAACGTCTAAATTTTTTCTTGCGATCTGTTTGATCACTGGTTTATCCAGCATTTTGAATACGATCTTATGCTCGATACGGTTGATAAACTCCGGGCGAAATTCATTTTGTAACTCTAGATCCATCGCAGCGATAAATTGCTGGTATTCACGCGCGCTTAGTTTATCCACGTCACCCTTTAACTCAGCATTTATTTTGATCCGCTCAGCACCAATATTAGTCGTCATGATCACGATCGTATTTTTGAAAGAGACCAGGCGTCCCGTTCCGTCAGTCAAACGTCCATCATCTAAGATCTGAAGGAAGAGATCATGTACTTCGCGATCAGCTTTTTCTAACTCATCAAACAATACGATCGAATAAGGTTTATGCTTGACCGCTTCAGTAAGCACACCTTTTGTTTTACGTGTACCGATAAGTTTCAACGACGATCCTTCTTGCGAATATTCGGACATATCTAGGCGGATCATGGCTGACTCATCATCAAACAATACTTCAGCCAATCCTTTGGCCAACTCAGTCTTACCAACACCTGTTGTACCTAAAAATAACAATGTAGCCAATGGCTTGCTTTCATCTTGCAATCCGGCTTTAGCGATCGTTACAACATCAGTCACTGTTTTTACTGCAAATTCTTGGCCTTTGACACGATTACTCAAGCGTTCATCAACATCAGTTAATCTAACGGATTCATCTTTCAAAATAGTTGTGACTGGTATACCAGTTCGTCTTTTCAAGACTTCGGCGATCTGATTTTTTGTAACGAGTGTTATATCTTTTGTTCTAGCGATCGTACAAGCTTCGTCTAACAGATCGAATGCTTTGTCCGGTAAAAAATAGTCTGGAACATACCTAACAGACAACTTGACTGCCTGGGCGACTGCACTTTTTCCGATCCTGATGCCGTGATAGCGTTCAAACTTAGATTTAGCTCCACTTAGGATCTGAATAGCCTGTTGTACTGTTGGTTCATCAACTTGGATATTTTGGAAACGCCGTTGTAAGGCACGATCATTTTCGATTGTCTCGTGATATTCATCGATCGTCGTAGCACCTATCATTTGAATCTCACCTCTAGCAAGCGCGGGTTTCAGAGTGTTACCTGCATCAAGTGCGTTACCATCACTACTACCTGCTCCCATCAAGGTGTGGATCTCATCGATGAATAGTAGGTTCTCACCCTTTGTTTTTACCAATTCGTCAATGATCCGCTTAAATTTTTCGATGAATTCACCGTCCTTGTTATTTGATAAAGTCGCAAGTTCTAAGGATCTAACTGTTAGATCTTGTAACCTATCTGGGACTTGCTTTCTTACTATTCTGAGCGCAAGACCTTCTACGATCGCAGTCTTACCAACACCAGCTTCACCGATCAATAACGGCGAGTTTTTTGTCTTACGCAATAAAGAAATAACTACATTTTCGATCTCTTCTTTTCGGCCAAACACTTCAAAATCTTCAGGATACTCAGCTACCTTTTTAGTAAGATCTTCAGTGTACTTATCTAGGTAAGGTGTCTCACTGTTCAACGTTTATCACCTACCCATTTTTCTTTGTATGTCTCCACATAAAAGACCATAATGTCATCAATAAAGCGATCATTGTAACTAGAAAGACTGTAAACCCTTGGCTAGATCCGTTCAAATATCCATTGATCTGTACTGGGAGTTCTCCGGTAAAAAAGCGTGTCATATTATCATCGTTAACCCACTTCACGACCTTAAAGAAGCATGAAAGGCTATATAACAACGAACAAATATTAACTGTTAGCAAGGATACAGAAAAGCGTCTGACAAATTTATTTGGATTCTTACGGATCCCTAACATTATATCAGTGATCATCTTCTTCATTGTGCTTTTACTCCTCTTCTTCGCCATCGTCGATATCTTCGTTTCCGGCGAATCCGCCCATCATACTACCACCTAATGGCGCTGATCCTTCGTCAGTTTCTTCACTAGGTTCCTCTTCTGGTTGGTGAGCTTGCTGTTCTGATTGGGAATTTGTTTCTTCTTGGCCATCATTGTTTTCTTGTTGACCAGAAGCTGTGTCTTGTTGTGTCTCTTGTGACGTTTGATCAGGTACTTCCGCATTCTCCGGTCTATTATTTTGACCACCCTTTTCGTAGTCACTTTGGGTCAATTCTTGGCTCGACATATTATCCACCTTAGGCTTATCTACCGGATCAGTATCTACGTTTTCTTCCTTACCTAATTTTTTAGCGATCTCTTCATTTGTCATATCATCGCTCTTGTCATTCAAGATATCTTCTAGTCCACCAAAGTTTTTCTCTTCATGTTGGGTCGAGCTTTCTTGTTGCTTAATTTCTTCAACTTTACTTTGTGGCTGCTCAGCATCGTCTTGTACTTCGTCTTCATCATCGTATATGTCTAACTCTTCATCAGATGGATATTCCACATATTCTTCTTGTGGTGGTTGCGGACCAAACAATTCGGGATCACGGTGTGGTTGAGGTAGTTCATCATACGGAAAACTTTCCGGTGGATACTTTTTGGCCACTCGATATTTTCTAGGTAGTTCCTTTGGGATATAGTGTTCTGTGACCAAAACATCAACCTCTACCACTTGTCCTAGTTTATAGTCGCTAGCATCTTGTCTTGCGATCGGCAAGTCGAGTACTACTTTTGTATCACCTAATGTCTCAAGTGTCATCACAAACTCACTCTTGTCAGAAAAGCCAAAATTCTTTAATTCTAAAGCAATTACTTTACCTTCAATAGTCATGATCATTTATTCCTCCGTTATTTCTTTGATTTAGATTTTTTCTTCTTTTTAAATTCAAATGCAATGTTATGTTCATCATCTAGTTTGAGCTTTGCAGAGAACTGTTTGCCTTTTTTGCTAACAAATCCTTGTAATAGTGCGGTTTTTTCACCTTCGATAATTTGTTTAGCCTCTTCGCTAGTGATCTCGTGTCCGGCTATGATCTTACTAAAACTAAAAGCGCAACCTCCACCATCTTTGCTGTAACGATCACAGCCATAGAACTTACCCCGATCCATGATCTGACCTTGACGACACTTAGGACAAAGACCGATACTGTTACTTTCACGTTTAGGAAACTCTAACTCTAGATCACAGTCATCATTTAGTTTCAAATAAGCTGAATATTCCTTACCTGACTCCTTACCGACAAAACCAGTGAGAAGTTTAGTCCGCTTGTTTTGTAGCAACTCTATCAGTTCATTTTTGGCTAGTTTTCTACCTAAATACTTTTTAGGTAATAAGAAGTTACAGCCATTTGAATACTCACTACAACCATAGAATTTGCCTTTATCTAAAACTTGCCCCTGGTGACACTTAGGACAAGTACCTAATGATCGCTGAGCTAAAACAGCCTGTACCATTTCATCGAGCTTAGTGTTGCTTTCAATATACGTTGGCACTTGAGCGATCAAACTACTGATGAAATTACGGATCTGGATCAAAAATTCTTCTTGCGAATAAGTTTTTTGACTGATCTCTTTTAACTTTTCTTCCCATTTAGCCGTCATTTCGACCGAGGTCAATAATTGTGAACTTTCTACAGAGCGACAAAGCAACTCACCCAATTCCGTGACATGTAACGCATTTTTTTGGCTGACAACATAATCTTTTTCTTTGAGTCCATCGATGATATTTGCACGTGTTGCTTCAGTCCCTATACCTTTGACGTCTTTCAAGATAGCTTGTGCTTTCTTGTCATTTAGTTCACGTCCGGCAGTTTTCATTGCCGTGATCAGCGTACCTTCAGTGAAAGGCTTAGGTGGTGTAGTCTGTTTCTCTACTACCCTTGGCGTCACCGAGACTTGTTGTCCTTCTTTTAATTCTGGGAGGTCATTTTTGTTCTGCTTTAGCCCAAATAGTTTTTTCCAGCCTATATCTACAAGTGTTTTTCCCCTAGAAGCAAAGCTGACATTTCCCACATCTGTTGTTACCGTGGTCTCACTATATTTGTAAGTCGGCAAAAACATCGATATCGTAGTCGCCACCACTAGCCAATAGATCTTCTTTTCAAGATCAGAAAACTCGGTAAATTGCTTTTGACTAGCAACTTGATTTGTCGGAATGATCGCATAGTGTTCTTGCACTCTACTACCATCAACGTAACGCTTGTTTGGTTCTAAGCGTGTGAATTTGAGTGTGTTGTCGATCAGATCACCATATTTTTTGACGTTTTCTTTTAGGTACGAAAACTCTTCTTCGGTGATATAATTACAGCTCGTCCGAGGATATGATAATAGACCAGCTTCATATAAATTTTGGACTGCAGCTAGTGTATCCGACGCACTGGCCTTGAATCGTTTGTTAGCTTCACTTTGCAAACTCGAAAGCGAAAATAGCCTTGGACTTGCTATAGATTTTTCTTCTTTTTGGACACTCTTGATAATTCCCGTCTCTCGTTCGTTTTCAAGGCGATTATCACGTCTGAATGTAATTAGACTCGCTTTGTCTTGAAATTGCTGAGAGGGCGTTAATTTTGCGTCGAATTTTTTATTCCCTGCTAAAATTTCGGCTTCAAGTTCATAATACGTACTTACCTTGAAGTTTTTGATCATTTGATCACGTTGATAGATCATGTAAAGTGTCGGTGTTTGAACACGTCCCACACTCAAAATTTTATCTAGCCCTTTTTGCCGTAACAAAACAGAATAAAGTTCGGTCAAGTTCATACCAACTAGCCAATCACTTTTCTTCCTAGCTTCAGCTTCAAGATAATACTTATAGTAATCATGATCATCTTTTAGATCTTGAAATCCTTGTCTAATGACTGATTTTTCTAATGAGTTGATCCACAAACGTTTGAGCACTTTACTTTTGAGATCGATCTTAGCTTTTTTCATGATCGACCACGCGATATTTTCACCTTCACGATCACAATCAGTCGCGATCACGATCGTATCGGCTTTTTCAAGCAGCCCCTTTACGATATAAAATTGATCGCTACTATCTTCTCTGACTTCATAATGAAATTTATCAGGATAGATAGGTAAGTGAGCCAAACTCATCTTTGACCCCTTTTCTTTATACTCTGGATAGTACGCTGGCATAGCTAACTCTACCAAATGGCCAAAACCATATGTGATCACTGCATCATCGGACAAAATAGGATCATTTACAGCAAAATACCCTTGTCTTCTCTCAGACGAGCGAAATGCCTTTGCGTATGACCCAGCCTGTTTAGGTTTTTCAGCTAAAATAACTGTTGTCATTTCTTCCCTCCATTAAAAAAGTTGTATTTTATCAACATGCTAATTGAAACACATTTTGATAAAACACAACTTTTTAGGATATTTAGATACTACGTTCGATAGACTGTGTATGGTTATATTTCTTTTTCATACTACGATCACGTTGGCGCTTTGGAGTATCGCTATATTTTGCGATACTATTTATAAATTTGTGACTTGCGACTGCTACTTGATTCAAACTTTTTGACAGTTCTTTGTCGGATAATTCTTGTAGTTTTTCAGACATTTGTTTTAGCCACCGGTCTTCAGTCTTAAGTCCAAAATGTGCTGCCACAGCGTGCCCCATGATCTCGGCTTCAAGCCCACGTTGGGATTTTGTGATCTCTTTTTCACTATTTTGGATATTATTTATCGCTCCATGACTGAGCAACCTTATAGCCGTTCCTAAACTATCCGCAAATTCTAGATTCTTATTCATGCGAACTTTAGGACCATGCGTAGGGTCATCATGATATTTTCCCTTTACATTTGGATCTAAGCCATCGACCTTTAACTTATCGATCTTGTAATCGATGTTGTTTTCCTTAGCATACGCTTTTAACGCATAGCTGATCTTGTATAGCTTGCTTTTTTCAGCTTCATAGTCATATTGATGTTTACCGACTACTTTCTGATATGCCTCTTGTTTCAGATTTGTTTGAGAAATATCAAAGACCTTATATTTCATAAAGATAAGCGCACCATTTTTATCTCTTGCAGGCAGTAGCTTTGGTTCTATCTTCTTATCTTCAAGCAATTTCTTTTCAAGTTCGGTCAATTTACTTGGGTGATATTGCTTATACTTAATATTGCCATTTTCAAATTTGAGCACGTTGCCGGCTTCATCTGTTCTTGGCAGCTTCCATTCTTGTTTTACCTTGAACAAATTGATCTTACCGCGCTCACCACTTTTGATGGAAAGTTTTTGTTCATACTCTCGCCCTGACTCTTGTACTCTGGTTGCGACCTCTTCGTCATACAAGATGTCATCTTTAGTCAATTTGAAAGTATCATGACGCGCTTGCCACTCTTTGAATGTTCCGACCATTTGAGCTTCTTTTGCTTGAGTATAGATCAAAGCTACGTTTCGCGGGGAGTATTCCGGAAACTTACCTAACATGGTCATATACTCATCTAGCATCTGTGGGTCTTGCGTTATCTCACGGATCTTTTTCACTGCAAAATTGCTCAATTCCTTAGCACTTGCGGTCTCGATATCAAATTCTTTTTTATCTTCTCTTGGTGGTTCTACTTGCGTTTGAGAAACTGATTTTGTGCCTTCTTTGATAGTTTTATTTTCCTCTTTCTTCTCTAACGGAATTTGTGCCTGATCAGGTTCTTTCTTAGTTTCTACACGACTACGCTCAAGAACCAAGTCAGGATCGAGCTTAGTTGCTTTGAGATAATCATTCCAATCCGTCTTTTCTCGACCTTTCAATAAAGGTGGTAGATCTGCCTCAAATGGTATCAATGGGTACTTTTTGTTGAGTCTATCGATAAATTCTCGGCCCTTATCATCATTATCGACAGCAATCTTCAAACTAACATTTTGTGCTTTGAATCTTTTCGCAACATCAGATCTTGTAAGACCATTTTCTTTGAATCGGTCGTTTAGATCTTTCAAGCTAGGTTCTCCGGCGAAGCCAAAACTTTCAGCAATATGTCTGCCCATCGTATTGTCTTTTAGACCATTCATGGCCACTAAGCGAACACCATCTAACTTATCCTTATGAAGTTCGTAGTAACTCATCATATCGATCGGTGCTTCAAAAAAGATCATTTTGAACGAATTCTGATCAGCTTTGAGGCCACTATTGTAGGTGACACCCCAATTCCTTTTACTGTTCGTAATGATCTCCTTTAGACGTCCACGTTCCGGATAACGTTGCCGGTCTTCTTTTATCCCTTGCAGACTTGCGCCGACAAGCTTACCACTTGCTTCTTTATGTTTGAATACTACAACTGGCTCGAATTGATTTTGATAGATTCGATTAGCTTGTGCGATCACACCACTTCGTAAAAAGTCATTGACAGTTTGGCCATCAATCTTACGCTCATTGACAAAATATTCTTTAAGCTTACTTACATCGTTACTATCTTTCAACAAGTATTTGAAAGGCTTTTGTGGTTCAAGATTTACCTTACTTTCATCAAACTCGGATAACTCAGCACTGTTCAGATACATTACCGCGGTCTTGAAATCCATGCCTTTGATACTTTGGACCAGATCTAATGAGTTCTTTCCGTTTTCACCTTTAGAGAACCAACTATACGTGTTAGTCCCCGGGAAAATAACTAGCGAATCATGTTCAGTCCAAGTATAAGTCTGCCCTTTTTGTTGGAGCGACATTCCTAATTCTTGAGCTACTTCTAAAATATTGCGGTCACGTGCAGCTGCGATCTGTTCTTTGGTAACTCGCTTAGGTAGACTACGGTTTGGCTTTTTGTTGGTGTCTGTCTTTTTCTCCAGTGAAGTTTCTTGAGTTTCGTTCGACGTTACCTGTCCGTTATTTAGTCTGTATTTGATCTTACTACGATCGAAACTAGCGATCTCAGCGGCATTCAAGTACCTAACAGCTTCAGCAAACGTTATTCCCTTCACGTTCTCGACCAGTCCTACAGCGTCCCCACGATGGATACCTCTATCTTTCCAGCTGAATGTCTTAGATCGAGGATCGATCATAAAACTCGGCTCAGCTTCCCAGTAGTAGTTTCCTTTGTCTGAAACCAGCTCTATCCCTAGGTTCTGAGCTACGGCCAAAATATCTCGTGCCTTAGCTTCATCGATCTGTTTAGCGGTCAATTTCTCACTATCTGGAACACTTACTTTTTCTTGTTTTGGATCATTAGTGACCTTATTTTCAGGTTCTTGTACTTCATTTACCTGGTCGGTATCTAGGTCACTTTGTACTGAAAGGTCTTCATTTTGTTCTTGTGGTTCATCTATTTGGTCGTTTATATCTTTTTGTATCTTCAACAACTCAGCGATCTTCTCTTCCGCCGCCCCATACATTGCATGATAGCGCAGGTCAGAAGACTCTTGAAATTCACCTTTATCGTTCAACTCCAATGCCAAACGCCTAAATTCTTTATCAGTCACGAAGTAAAGCGTTGGTTTCTTTTTCCACTGTCTTATCAGACCTTCGTCGACTAGTTTCTGAGCACCTGGTGTCAATTCTTGGCCACTTAGCTTGGCCATTTCTTCTAATCTACCTAACTCTCTTTGATATCGCTGGATCGTTTCCTTTCTGTAACTCGATTCCCCACGTTCAAATTTAGCGATCTCTTCTTTGATCCGTGGGATATTTTCAACACTCATGTCCAGTCCATTCCCACGTCTATTCAAACCGTTAGCTTTGTTGTGGTCACGCCGTTTCAACATTTCAACACGCTTTTTTTGTTCTTCGAGTTCTTGGATCTTGTTGTAACGTTTTTCTTCCAGCTGATTTGTCCGCTTGAACCAACTCGAACCGTTTCTCTTGTCGTTCATCGGCTGCCCATTAGTCATTTCATAGCGTTCTTGTAGATCCTTGTTCACCTGATCAAGTTCTTCCTGTAAACGTTCTAACTTACCTTGTGCTCGTTGCAGCTGATATGACGGATCTTCAGTTTGTTCTTGTGGTTCAGTATCCGGCTCTTGAGTCTTGGTTTCCGGTCGTTCTTGTTCTGTAGATTCACTTTTTGCGATCTCTTCTGAGATACGCTTATTCATGACATCAATGATACCCATTGCACTAGACATATCTTTGACATACTCATGATTGATAGATAACGTTCCGATACCTAAACCACCCAATTCGTTACGTGTCTCAGATAAGACAGCTAGCACTGTGTTTTCTGGCACTCTTAGATAGTCACTATATTGGGCTCTGACGTCCGATAGATTGATCAAAGAATATGGCCTGTATACCTCTGGCTCAAAGTCTTTTATAACGAGCATCAACGCACTATCACTCGTTTTTAGTGCATCCTTAAAACCCAGTTTTCTTCCTTGGATAACTTTATCAAGATTGCTCAGTTTTAGAGTGTCTGCACTAGTTATTCTTTTAAAAGAGTCTAATACCTTCAACTTCTGAAATGTCGTTCCGTCATTCTTCACATATATTGTCTCTTGCAAAAGCTTTCCAGAAGCCATTTCACTCAAGACCTTATCTGATGTTTTCCCCCAAAACTTAATCCCCAATAAGTGCGTGAAATTTTTTTCACCGAACTTAACTCTAAGCAGTTCTATCTGTCCGTTTCTTTTATATACATAATCGATATACCCATTACTCAACTTTTCTTGATAAAACTTCGCCATCTTAACTATCGAGTCCGCATTTGCATTTAAAAGCTGTAGCTCCTCAGAATTAGCAACATGATAGCCTTTTATTATCCCGCTATTCTGGGTATTATGCATGTCAAACTTATATTCGTTTTGTTTCGATTTCTCTATCTTTTCAGCAGATTCTATGTTATCATTGGTTACAGAAGGACGAAGAAATTTCTGGTCTGAGTTTTCTTGGACGGGTAGCCCGCTGCCCTCAACTTCAGGTTGTAAAGAAGGCGTATTACTATTGTAGTCCTTCTTTTTTGTACCCTTGATTTCGGTCTCAGTTTCATCTTGAACTTTCTCTTTTCCAGCTAATCTTCTAGTCTTTTCGCCAAATTCTGGCATCTTAGAATCAAAATACTTTGTGATCTCTTCTCTTATCTCAGGCGTGAAACTTACATATTGTGGCTCTGTTCCATAGTCCTCAGATTTCATCAACGGACTTCTTAAACCTTTTTCATAAGCATAGACTTCAAAAGCACGCGCAAATACTTCAGTCGGTACAGCATAGTAGTTTGCTGTTTTACCATGAGATTGGGAATATATCCCATTTTCTTTTAACTGTTCCACATATTTTTCAATAATCGGTCTGAATTCCGGCTCTAGACTCAAACTAGTCGTCATACCATCAGAATTTACCAAATTATAGTCTAAGTAATGACCATACTCATGAATAAATGATCTAATACCTGGTTCGCTTGGCTTATATTCGTCACGATTCTCAGTACTGTCACTTCTAAAATCTAATGCGATCGTCTTATTGAATGGAAAATATAGCCCCGCAGCTTTGTAGTTACCCAATTTTCTTAACCGTAGATCTGGCTTTGTATCATTGATCTTAGGTAACACTTCCTGGACTCTGTGCATTTCTCTTTCAAAGTCTCCAAACAGTTTGAGATCCACTTCATTGTCTAATTCAACGAATTTGAAATACCGCTTAAGCTCGGTATTATCCATTACCTTTTGCGTTTCTTCGTTGATATTGGCTTTTGTAGTAGCTGGATCCGCTCGGAATTGGCTTTCAAGATTTCTTTCGTACTCATGTTGGACCGCCACTTCATACACGCTATCAATATACCCATCAATGAATTCCACAAGTTCTCCATAGGAGTGGTTTGTCTCTTTGAATCTCCATACTTCCTTTTTGCCTGCCATAGCCGGATCTACCAATAAACTCAAGTAATCTCTAAGAGTTTGTTCACTAAAGATATAGTTACCTTGTTGCTTTTGGTGTTCTTCAAGTAACGCCTTCTCGAGCTGATCAAATCCTACTAAACGATCTTGATTTAACATGATCGCTTCTTTGTCGTAGATATACCGGCTACTTGTCCTTTTTTGGCGTCCAAAAGAGTCAAATGGTCTAAAACGCTTACCGTGATTTGAGCCAAATTTATTTTGTGGATCAACGAAAAAGTATGTTGCCATCGGCTGCCCCGAAGCGCCTCTCCAATTATATCTATAAATTTCACCAGAAAAATCTTCTGTCTGTTTGTATTGTGGGATACTTGTATCGTCTAGTGAAAGTTTTTCTAAAGTACCTTCTTTTCCAAAACGATATTCAAACATTTTTCTCACAGCATTACTGTTATCCTTTTGTTCCCACTCCCCATTCTTGTAGATGTACTTGATCAGCTTTTGGAATTTCTTGTACAGATCATCATCTTCTTTGAACTTAAGTGGACCGATCTTCTTTAGTCCTAAAGACTTAGATAAATTAGTAAGTTCTTTTTCCATTGGTATCACCTCATGTCATAGAAATTACCTTTACCTTACTGTCTTTTAGTCAAACCGATACTTTTAGGATAGTCAGGAGATATATGTATATTTTCTTAAGTTTTTATAAAACGGGTTGCTAATATGTATATGTGTGCTATCATAGATAGTACATAAGATCTACTGAGATTTTATCGATCTCATTGGATAACCCATGTCAGCTACTTATTCGCTAGGTAGCTGATTTTTTTATGCTCTTTTATCTCTCTTTTTCCTTCTCCCTCCTTTCTTCTTGTTCTAATTGACGTAACAAACGTTCTCGCTTGCTAGAATCGTCTCTTAGGGCCATCGACAAGCCTTTCACTAAACTGTGTGAGACACGATTATATGACGCTCTACGGGCTCCTGATCGTTGTTGATCGATCCGTCTACTGATCTGTCTTCTAAAGCTATGATCATGTTGATAGTCCCACTCAAGTTGTATCTTTGCTATCCTCGATTCATCGGGCGATAATTCACTATACAATTCTTTCAGTTGTTCAAATGCTATTCCATTTCGTTTACGAAGCTCTTTTTGTGTTACTTCGTCTTTTGTCTGCTTGATCAGCTGGTTATTTAGATTGATAGATCTCTTGATATCAATGATCTCGTATTTTATGGCCAGTTCATTTACATATACTTTTTTAGTAGTCCCCTCCCCCTTCAACAGCTCAAAAATACTTGGATCTTGTACATTTTTTGCTAATTTTATTTCGTGTATAAGCATTTCACGCTGTTGGTCGGCCATCTTTTGATCAACTTTGCTGATAGATACTTGGACCGCATCGACATATTTGAACTCTAGCGCTTCTTTTTGTTGTAGATCTTTCTTACTTAATTTGTACTTAGGTGTTAGCTGCAGTTCTACTAAATTCTTCATATCGGAAAACTGCATCTTTTTATAGTTCAAGAAAGCTGCGTCTGCTACAACAGGATTTTCGTACCTATTCAGCAGTTCTAGTGAAACATCGATCTCTTGTTTTCGTTCCTCTAAGATCCTCTGACGCAAGGCGTACTTGAATACACCTACCTCTTGTTTTGATCGCCTATTTTCTGGGTCTTCCTTACTTACAACCTGGGCAAGCTCAACTAGATCCAACAGATCTTCTTTTTTCATCGACTTTAGTGATTTTATATCAATATCTAGTCTTACCTTATCAGGATTTATCGGTTCTACAAATCGTTCGTCATAAAACTCGACTTCTTTAAAGCCTTTTGGTTTATTTTTGCCGTTTTCTTGTTCTCTTTTACTTTTGTGTTTACTATCTTTTTCATCATCAGGAATTGGGACCACAAGCACGATCGGGATCGCGTCTTTTGCGATCTTATAGCCCATCTTCGTCCATATTTCTTCACTGTGCACCATCGTCGCATTTCTATCCTGCTCTTTGACCAGCTTTTGATTTGCGGCAGAAAGATCTTTTATATTGCTCTTACGGCGCTTCTTTGCTATCTCTTGGATATATTTCAAAGCACGATCGCCTAATCGCTTTCTCAGATCAGCCATTCGCTTATCCATGAATTGTGAGTTTTCTTTTGTTCTAAGGGTTCTGGCCACTTCACGGCCATATATCTTTGTTACTTCCCGATATATACTGTTCTTTTCCTCTTTACCACCACTATCGTAGGCATAGCGATAATCATCTAATAAACTCTCAGTTACTGCCTGATAATTTTTGTACACCAGCATATTGTTCTGTAGCTGATGGTCAACATATCGATCTATAAAGAACTTACTTAATCTAAAGTCTTTAGCATTAGATCCATAGCGTAGTTTCTTTCCTTTAGGTAAATGATCGATCACTTGATCAACGAAAAAGCGATCCATACGTTCTAACTTATCTGCTTCTTTATCCGCCATCGATTTCAGTAGCTTATCACGTAAGCTAGCGATCTTTTTTTCTTTATCTAGTCGGATACTACGCTTATCTTCTCTTGTCAGTGAATTATAAACGTTGCTTTTGATACCCTTGATAGTCTTTTGTGAAAACTTACCTTTGCGCTCGCGTCGATTTCGTGCAGCGTAAAAAAAAGTCGGACGCGCCGACTTTATTTCCGAAAGTCCCACATGGACATGGATATTATCCGTATTCAAATGGATATTTCCCCACCAAAAGGCGGAATCGGACAACTTTTCTCTCTTGATCACATTCACCATTGCTTTTTGAACTACCTTTTTGATCATTTCTTGATCAACTTCTTTACTTTTAGGAATGTACACACCGTTTCTTGCTAAAAAATCGTTATCAAAAGAGATGACACCACGCCACAACAAGGATTTATTTTCTTTAGCCTCCACCAACATATCTTTTAAGTGTTCAGCTTCCTCTGTGCTTGCGTTTAGTGTCTTATCCGTAAAGATCCCCGTGAATTCCTTACTATCGTTTTTAGTAGCGTAATTTCGCTTCATGTAGTCGATATATCCTACGTAGTCTAAAGTTTGCTCTTTGATCTCGTTTGCTATCTCTTTAGCTGTTTCCTGATCAATACCTTCGACTAAGCGATCACTTGATGGATCATCCACCACAACTGCTTCTTTACGCTTTGTATAGTCTACGAATTTTGCATATGGTGTAGTATAATCCCACATAACTGTTACTGCCGGCGATTTAGACAATATCGTTCATTCCCTTCTTTACTTTTCAGATAGTGACTAAGAGGCTGCCTTGCCGAAGAACCCGGCGCCTTATCTTTTACTATGACATAAGAGTTTCTTTTGGTCGCGTGCATGTGTCTAGAATAGGAATACTCATTGCGGATCGTTTTCTCGGCATATCCTGTTTTCTTCGATATAGTCCTGATTGTGAATCCAAACCGTAAACATAATCTGATGAAAACTCGCTGCTGCTTTCGGACACTTGCTGTTGAAACAAAATTTCTTTTTTGCCGCCCAGTTTTCTCGTCCTTTTCATTCGCAAGTGCCTCCTGCCACTTTATATACACACCGCGCATTTCTTCGATCTTTACCTGCCACTTTGGCAAATACTGATCACCCGACCAGGGACTTCTCAGCTCCTCTACTGTCTCAAGAAAACACATATGGTAACTATCAAACGTCCCTAGATCTTTCAATGGGTCTATAAATCCCAACGGTTCCATCTTCAATAATTTTTTATAAAATTTATCTGATTCTTTTTCTCTCAAACACTACGCCTTCTTTCTTTTTGAGTCCTTTATCTGCTTGTTCCTTGCGATATCATCATTAATGATTTGCATGATCTGATTCATCAACATATTTATCTCCCTACTGTCTCCGGTTTGATAACTCCGTAGCTCTTTAGGTGTGTATGAGCCATTGATTTGCGACAAACTTTGATAGATACCCAAGTTGATATACAGCAAAAATTCCATCGACCGTCCCTGTCTCATCAATTCTCGCAAAAGTTTTTGATTATCTTTCGGTGTTATCTTCTTCAACTCAGCAAGTCGATTTGGATATTTAGTCCTGCTGTTTTCTGCAACAAACAGATCATAGAATGTTAGGATCAACATATCAATGATTCTACTTCGATTCAACTTTTCATTGGAGAAATAATCTTGTTTCTCTAAATAATTTTCGATTTCTTCCAACTTTTTACGCATATCTTCTGTAAGATGAACGGTTTGTAATCTATTCCATTCCATTATTCCATTACTCCTTTGCAAAATTTCCATTCAAGTAATTTATCTTATATCCTGGTTGCACATTGAAAATAAAAATATCAAATGATAGTTGATCATCCTCAACGCTTTTAGCTTGTATACGAACACCCCTTGGAACTAAATCTATACCATGAAATATTGGTGTCACTTGATACAATACCTGATGACGTGTGTCATTGATATACTTCTTTACTAAGTTCTCATAGTATGGCATAGATTGCGAATGATCTGTGGTATTTTCTTCCAATACACGAGTTCCTGTAAATATATTTTTTTCGTTTCCCTTCCCACCGAATTCTGGTGAGATCAAAAAACAACGTTTATAAAAATTTTGTTCTTTCCCGTTGATCTCGATTGTTTTTTCCTTCCAACCTGTAGGCTTTATTTTTGAAATACCTCTCTTTTTGTTGAACGATAATGTGTCAATACTTAACAATACTTCAGCTTTACCCACACGTCCCAGTAAATCGATATCAGAATAAAATTCGCCCTTATCCTTTATATCTCCCTTCTGAGGTTTCAACGTAGGGAGATTACCATTAACTTCTATCACCTGTCTCCCATCAAATTTTACCTTAGCTAAATTTTTATTGATCTCTCGATCAGATTTTGAGACCGTATCTTTTGTGATCTGTTCTGAGAAACTTCTAGGAAACAAAATACTTTTTACAGTCCTAAAAACATTTGGCTGGACTAAAATGATCACTACGATCGTCACCAACAAAAAAATAAGCTTGCCCTGTTTCAAAGTATCACCCCTTTCAAAATTGCTTTGTCTCTGCCAGGCTCATAAACTCGATCCATGTGAGAACTGCCTCAATGTTTGCATCTAGCTTTGCGATTATCTGCATATCGTGTAGTTCTTGTTTAGTCTGCGCATCAGCGATCTTGAATAACATATCCTTTACTTCCAAAATATCATCGGCAAGTCTGTTATCGTAAATACTCAAGCCACCATTTCGTAAAATAAGATAAACTTGATCAAGCATGAATTGATTTAGATTTGCAGCCTTCGATTGCTTGGCAATCAGTTTTAATCCGGAAACATCATCTTTAGTGAGTCCTCTAATTTTCATCTCAGCGTTATTATTATTTGCAACAGGTTCATTTGTACCTTTAACCTTTTCTTCCGATATTTCTTTTAGCAAATCATTTCCTGAATCCTCTGTATCTACATTTTTTCTTTTCTCTTGCTCTATTATTTTTTCGACGGCCCTTTCAGAAACTATTCCACTTTCTTTATCAAGTGCTAACTCTTTCCTTTCACCAAACTTCTCTAGTTCTGGGTCAACAAGAAACAACCAACTGTCCGTTAATTCAAAAATTCTTTTAACATTTTCTTCTAGTTGTTCTTTTCTTTTTGCCGCCTTTACATATCCCTCACTCAAACTCAGCAATGTATTTTTCATTGACTCGAAGTAGTTTTTGTAATCATATTTTTCTGGCCCCATAAGATCATTTTCTATTTCTCTGCGCAACAAAAATTGTAGGTAAGCATTCAAAGAAGTATAACCTTTTTTACGTGCCATATTGTGTAATTTCTCCAATTCAAGGTTTGAAACACCATTTATATCTATTCGTTTTTTTGCTTCAAAATTCACTATCATACCCTCCTAGATTATTTGTTTTAGATATTAGCATTTAAACAAATTCACCTTTTTTTCAGGATATTCTTACAGCTTGTAATCACTTGTAACTTTCGCTTATAACTACTTGTAATATTGACTTGTAATCACTTATAACTTTTGCTTATAACTACTTGTAGTTTTAGCTTGTAATCACTTGTAATATCTACTTGTAACAGCTTGTATAAGCGAGTAAATTTCACGGTACTGGAAACGTTGGTACTACCAACTCCACACGGCACGTGGGGACTGTTTACCTTATGCTCTTTTCGCTAGTTCACCAGAAAACTTGTTTTCGTCTGTGAACCGAAAATGACAGCGCAGCGTAATGCACAGAAATCTCGTGAGATTTCGTCTTGCATTTCATTTATGTTTTGTGGGTTTGCTTCTTTGTTACTTTTGCATTTTCAAAAGTAAGTAAAGAAGCCGCCTTTTATTTCTCAAGTGACCCTAACTTAGGTACTTTTTCTTTGAAAATTCAGAAGCTTTTTGCAAGAAAATCATGAGTTACTGCTTCATTCTTCGTCACGAATCTGTCGCAATAAAAATTTTTTGTCATGCACTAAAAATAAAAATTTCAGTCGACCCACAGAAAAAATTTGGAACTAGCAATTTACTGTGTATGAATCTTTTTCCAGCAGAACCAGCGTAAAAAAATATGCCGATTCAAGATTTTTCTTCTCGAATCGGCAAACATTATCTATTCATTTTGGTGTGGTGGAAAATCATTTTTTTAATTTGCTTGTGCAGCTTTCTTTTCTTCACGTAGTTTATTTTTCAGCTCTTTGTTGAACGCAATCTGTTCTAAAATAACTTCATCGATATCTAACTTACGCGACTCATTTTTTAGTTGTAACTCTTCAAATTTCAAGCGACCATAGCTCGAAAAAATTTCCGTTTCCGCTTTTTGTAGTTCTTCTTTTTTCTTTTCCATCTGAGCTTTTGCTTTTTCAAAATCGTTTTTGTATCGTTTCAGTTTTGTGATTTTAGCCATTGTTTTTTCCTCCGCTAATTGTTATGTTTCACTTGGATCGAATCTGAAAATTTGAATTTTCCAGACTTGATCGCAGCGTCTTTTTTCTCCAACATTTTGATTCGTTCTTCGACTTTTTGAATATTTTTTTGCGCTTGCTCAATATTCTTTTTGTAACTTTCGATCTCGGAATTCAGTTGTTCTATCTTCGATAGATTATCTTCTTTCTGGTCAGTCGCAAGATAGATCTCTTCCTTCTGTAATTCACGAATCTTAGAGTTATCTTCATCGATCAACTTTCTAATATTTTTTATTGCCTTCTTCAGTCTTGCTTTTTGACCTTCCTGGAACTTGATCTCTTTTTGGATCTCAGAACTGGTCAACTCTTGTCTTGTCAGAGCGTCCAACTTCTTATATTTTAACTGATCCCCCTTTGTAGTCACTACGAATTGGATCTCGTTTCCTTCATCATCAGCTGACTTTTTCTTCGAGATCTTATCACTACTACTTGAGGAACTTGACTCAATATTGATGGAAATATCATCAGCATTCACACCAGAATTTGTGACCTGAAATGCCAGTGCATCGAAATTCTTCGGTAGATTTTTCACCACCACTGTGATCTTATTATCGATGATCGGGATCACTTCCATCGTCGCGTGTACGTCGGGATTTTTGCTATAGAATATCCACGATAGATTGTTTGGATCGATCGCAGCCCCTGACTGATTTTTGGTCTCAAAGTTCAATAATAGCGTCTTACTTTCTTCAGAATACACTTGCGACTTTAAGTCGATCGTCCCAGTTCCGTTATCAAAACTTTGTTCAGTCGCCATCAGTTTTTCTGAATACACTTGACGCCGATCAGATGTCAAACCACAAATAACTAATGTCGCCCACGAGCCAAACAACAACATGAAAATCAAAAACTTTCGTAAGATCACTTGCTGCCTTAATTTCTTCCTCAAGCCTTTCAAATATCTGATTATTTTCAAGAAATCACTCCTATCTTATTTTCCACCACTATAAACGAAAAAATAGAAGCAGAATTTTTTTAGACAAACGGCATCTAAAATTCGCTTCTATTTTGATCATTTATGCAATATCGGTTTATGTTTCCGGCAACTATTTGGCGCTAATTTCAACAAACTTTGTACGATAACTGGCACTCTCTTATTATGTCTGTTCTTAACATATAAAACTTGTCCGATCTCAGCTTTTTTCGCCTGTACAGGACTTATTTTGAACACATATGTCTTTGGATAGATGTTCACTTTCTCTCGTCCTGCTCGGATCCTGCTTTTCCTAAATTTCACACCTACCGCATTGACTTCTTCGATCATGATCACTCTTCTTACCTCCTAAAAATCTCATCTATGACCTCTTCTTTGGCTCGGTACTTACCAGCCACTTTTTCAGCATACACCATCTTTTTGACTTCTTTTTTATTGCGAACTTTGACAACTGTGGCCGCATATCTCACATGATATTTTTTGACTAGTTCTCGACCAGCTTTTCCTTCAGTATCTACAAATAGTGTTTCTGCCCCGCCTTCTCTAAGAGAACTATCAGTTGCACCTTTGACAATTTCAAACATAGCACCTTTGCAATACGGACAGCCCTTTTTATAAAATACCAGGTTATAATCTTTGCGTTTTCCTTCAATCACTTCACTTACACTATTACGTGCCTCAGATTGTGATAGATAACTATTATTTTTTTCAAATTCCCAAATAAACGCTGTGATCAAGACCATTCCGATCGTGCCAACAACAAGAAGAAACTTTTTCATCTTCAATCCTTAATCACCTACCTAAAATTTTTCTATTTTTGTGTCAAAAAACACTTTTTTCTGTTTGTCAACAAAAAATTTAAAATTTGTAAAAACGACACTTGACTGATCAATTTTGCGACACTTCATTGACCACCCCCTGCAAAAATCACTACTCTTTCTGTTTGTCAATAATAAATCTGAAATTTGTAAAAACGACACTTGACTGATCAATTTTGCGACACTTCATTGACCACCCCCTGCAAAAAGATACAACTTTTGACTTAGAGTTGTATTTGATCCGTCTTCTCAATCCCTCTCAATTTTGTGTTTTCCACGTAGCTTCTTAACGTATCGCTCGAATCGTCTGTAGCTGCCTTTAATATTATTGTCGTATTTTTTCTGTAGCTCATTATATATACGCTTGGTTGATATACGATGATCAGCATACAGAAGTTCTAAAATATCACTCTGATATTCTTGCGGATTTCGATTTATTTCAACCAAAAACTTGCTAAACTCACGTGTATTTAGCTGCAAATATCTTTTTACAGTGTTACGTGAAATTCCTTTTAGCTTAGCAATCTCACTAATATTCCTATCTTCAGCCTTTAGTCGGTGGACATCACGATGTAGTCTAATTCTTTCCATATCCCGTGAATCTAGTTCCTGTTCCCTTGCTGCACCATCATACCCCAATCTCCTTAGATCGCTTTGAAAACGATTATGCACCGCAAACATATACTCCAGTAATTCAAAATCAAAATCATCGATCACTTTTACTATCGGTAAGATTGGATACCCTCTTTGCTGTTCTTTCGCCAATTTCACTCTGACAATATTTCTTTCTGAAAACACACCTTGGACTCGTATAATTGCTGGTATAGGCGTCAAAATATCTTCAGCTTGGTAAAACGTCCAACATACACTGTCGCCCGTGATTTTCTCAAAATCTGGGTGACCATGATAGATCTTGAACTCATACTTGTTTGCCTCTTGACCACCCCCAAGAAGATAGTGTCCCTGTACGATCTTGTAGTCTACTTCATTACCACTCATTAGCTACCCCCCCTAAACTAAACAGGAAAACTAAATATCCAATCCAATATACTAACGTTAATCCCCATAATATAGCAGTCCACATATCGATTTTAGCTAAATCTGGGTTATCTTTGCGATAGTTTAATTCAAACATAAGTATACTTACTAACATAAAAATAAACATGATTATAGTAAAGCTAATAAACACAAGAACTGGCTTACTAAATTCTCCAAATAAGTTCTGTCCCATTACACTAAACGCATCAAAAAAATTTCTATTTTCTCCAATCATAGTTTCACCCCTTTCTTTACTATGACACATGGCGTGATTTCCTTAGAGTCGCCATTGTTTTGCCACTCATGTAAAAATCTATGTGCTGCCCCCTCAGTTCTAAAAAACAGAGGCTTACCATGGTACACTAAATAATCTTGTAAGCTATAAGAAAAGATTTGATACATAATCTGATACCTCACTCTTGAATATATTTACACTGTGCTTTGGTCAGCCACACTATCATAGATATATGTATATGGCAGTTTGGCCCTTTTATCATGACGTATTCACACCAAGAAATTTCAATTGCTCTCCCTGCTCTTGAACATCAGATTCGTTGTGTGTAAATAGTGTTACAGTACGTTCTAGCTCCGTACAATTTATCTCGAGTAGCTTCGCTACATGATTGATAAAAAAATGTTTACGGGCTTTATTTTTACTTATGACACCCACAACAAATAAGGCGAGCAATACTAACGTTGTGCTTCCATTTCGCCCCAACGTAGTTGTAGCTTTGATCTTGTTAGACTTTACTAAGCGCTTTTTGATCGTCTTGAACGTCGATAGACTCATTCCTAAGTCTTCGGCCATTTCTTTTGATGTGCAAGTCAAATAAGGCTTATCAACGGTACATTTTTTTCGTAGATAAGCTAATAGATCAGCTTCTCTTTCCTTGAAGTGACTGTTCGTGCGTTCTTCTCTTGGGCGGGCAAATTTATACCAACCTGTTTTAGAAGTAAATAACTCATTCTCTGTTAGCGAAGAATCTACCCACGTTTGAATCAGCTGTGTTATATACGCGCGTTGTGCTGCTCTGTATTTACCAGAGTACGCACTGTCTATTATTCGTTGCACCTCAACGTCTCTCAAAGGCTGACTCAATCTACTATTGAACTGATAAAGATTGAACTCACAATTTTCTTTCTCTTTACCTGAGGAGAAAAATGCAAGGGCAAGTGTCAAAATAGCGTTATTACGCCCTAAAACTCCCTTTTGGCCATGAATTTGGCCACGATGTAACAACATATCGAACCATGGTTCGTCGATTTGGCGCGATTGGCCACGTTTCCTGACCAGTCGCATCTTAGGTTCTTTAGATTCTTCTAGCAATGAATCAGATTGTTTTAATGACCAGTTTAACCACTCACCAAATAAATAGCGATAATCTTGATCAAAGAATAAAACGTTGTCTTTACGTGGAACTCGTGCAATCCCAAAGTCATTACACCCCATATCAACCTTAAATTTTAATGCGTAAGCTTTTTTAAGGTTTCTAGAAATTTTTTTGGCCACGTCGATCACTTTGTAATTAGTCTTACTCGTAACAAATGCTGGGCGACTTAATACATGATATACTTGGTATCCTTTAGGGGTCTCGAGGATCATCGTTGGCATAAACCCCATCTCTAACCCCAATAACAAAATTTCAGACCAGTTCACACTCTTACTGTCAATATCGATCACGAAAGTGTTAATTTGACGCAAGTTCTTCTCGTTATATCCCTCTACAATGCCACCAAATTCTCTCTTTTTCCCATAACGATAAACATTAGGTGTCCAGTGAGTGAAACTGTCAGTATTATCATTCATTGCCTCAATCGATGTTAAGATCACCCCACGTCCTACTTTTAGTGCTTCCTTTTCTCTGAAACCAAAAATGGATCCCTTCATTTCCTCTTTATGTCCTACCGGCTTAAGATGACTGTTCAAGTATTTGAACTCCCGTAATCCACTACCAAGGATCGTTTTGTATATCACGCTCATGTTTTCCATCTGGTCTCACCACCTAAAAAGAATATAAAAAATAGACCTACACCAGAGTTGATCTCTAGTATAGGTCAAATATTTTACATTAATTTTTAGTAGCTAATTAAGAGATTTTTACCTACCGAGGAAAACTAAACGCTTAGTTAGACGTATGCGTTCGCTGATCCTCGGTTTTCTCTCAAAAGCCGATCTAAAAATCAGTTTTAACTAATCTATACATAAGATCCACTTTAGATATGCGCATTTTTACCGTAACGGTGCGCTTTCCGCTCTATTTTCTAGTTAGTATTTTACCATCTTTTATTATTCTTTTTAAGTACTTTTTTATTTTTCTCTTTATATCCATTTTTTTGAATATATAACTCTATATTTTATCCAATTCCTTTCTACAGGCTTTTTTCACTTCTAGCCGTAAGTTCTCTTTATCTTTCCTTGCGAGGTTCGTGATCCACCTTCATTTAATATCCGTCCTGTCTTTACACCAACGTGTGGTTCATGTGCCGTCCGCAACAGCTTATTGAAATCAATATCTACTTCGTCAAGTTTTCTTAATGTCTTCTTCCAGTCTGATCTTACTGCCTCATCATATTCTTTATTTTGTAGCGACGTTATCAGTCTGACCATATTCTCAGCCCCGGGCCTTCTCCAACTTCTGCCTTGTCGTTTCATTCGATATGAAAATGGTCTATGTCTACTCTCACATACACCAAGTCCTCCGCGATCGATCACCGTTGGTATATTACGTAATCTTAATGGTCTTATATACTTCCAATTTCTCTCTAAATACTTACGCAATAAACTCGTATACTTTCTTGCCTTCTTGCTGTCATTTTCATTTGTTGCTATCGATTCCATCGTATCTAACACAAGCTCAACGTCTTGCTTCGAGTATTCTCTGACCGCAATAGTCATCTTGTCTACCAATTCTATCGGGCAAAAATACATTCTCTCACGTATTTTTCTGTTCAAGTGGTATCTATCTAAAAAGTGTTCATGTTGCTTACAGCCCAAGGCTAATTCATAAAATACTTCTGGTTCATAACCAGATCCCCCATCGCTATTAGACAAGATAATTGTATTCCTGAGATCATAATTTTTTCTCAAATACTCCAACATGTCGCTGAATGCTTTCTTACGCGATCTACCGGAAAACTGATGCAAGTTAACACAATATCCTCTCTTGCCGCTTTTTTCTACACCTTCGTGTACCTGAAAACGATTGATGTTTGTTATCCCCCGGTCTTGAGATTTGACGGCTAAGGCGTCACCTTCAAGGTAAAGTACAGGAACTACCTTCTTTTCTTTGTGCACTAATTCTTTTGTATTATTCTCATGATTTTCCACTTTCTTAGACACGCGTTGTACGATCCCATGAACTCCACTAGGCGATATCTGTAGTGGTGTCAGGCAGCTCACTGCTTTAGATACTTTGCGAAATTCGCTTGACGTTGCTAATTCACTTAGTTTTGCCTGCACTAGTGGACTATAACGAAGGCGCGGCAAAAAGCCCATTAGCTCATCTAATGGGTAAACATACTTTTTGCTTTTTTTCCAAAGCCGCCGTTCAAAATATACGTCCCCAAACAAGAACTGGATATGTCGTGGTTCTTTTCTTTCCATGGTATATCCATCGGCGTGCATCTTTGCTACAAGTCTTTTATCCAAATCCTCAAAAACTTCTCTCATCACTTTTGAGAATGCTTGGGACGCTACGTTATAGACTGCTTCTTCAAAAACGATATTATCTTCACTTGTTGCTACTTTCTCTAAGATCTCATCTTTTAGATACCCCATTTAAGTTCCCTTCAGTCTACTTTTATGTCTAACTTACCTAATTTATTTACTTCTGTAAACTGTTTTTTTGCAGTGTCAAATTTCGATAGATAAACTACGATATTCCTTCCTGCTTGGTAACCAGCTTTTGACGCTGAAAATCTTACTTCAGACAATACTGTGATTTGATTGTCATCTTCTGAAAAACAATAAGATTGGATCGACTCGAATCTTGATCTTAACTGTAAAACATCGATCGCACCTTGGCCGGTATTATCCTTATCAGAACCGAACAAGCGTTTATCTTCTAGAACTTCTGGACTCAACATGTACTTTAGCTTTTCAGCCCTTGCGGCATATTCTTCTGAACTATTGAATGTCATCAAAACATCAAAGAGTTCTTGTGTATACCTTGTTGCGATTGCTTCATTTTGATACTGTTCAGCATTTTCTTTCTCAGTATTTGATCCTTTTTTTGCCTTTGCTAAAAGGTCTCCTTTAGAAGTCTCTGCCAGCTTATCTATCTTCTTTTCAACGGCCATTACTTTAACTTGGTAGTCTCTCGTTTCATGATCGATATTTTTCTGGATCAGATAAAAGCTACCTGATAATACGACATTTGCTGCTACTACAGCTCCCAATATCAAATTTTTCTTACTTGTTTTCATCTGTATTCACCACCCTCATACTATCGTATTTGTATGATAAGACCTTTTGGTCTTCTAGATCGTAATTCAAAGTGTATGCTTTACCATACGTCTTACCATCGATTTTCATTTGGTAAGTAACGACAACTAAGATCTCGCAATTATGTTTATCAGTAACGTTTTTGATCCCAAACCGCGTTTCGACATTCTTTTCTAAAAAGTATTGATCCTGATTATAGCTATCTAACAGCGCATTTTCGGCTAGCTCCTTTCCAAGATAATTTTGGATCATTTTATTGTTATTCTCCAGATCTTCCTTAGAATGCAGGCCGCCATATACAACGCTAAACGCTTCCGTCAGGCGCTTTTGTGCTTCTTCAGCCTTTTTCAAATCAAAATCACTACTTACAGGAAAATTTTGCTCAGCTACCTTTTGTTTAGCCTTCAATTCATTTTTTGTGTTTACTAGTTCATCTTTAGTTTGATTTAGTTCTTTTCTACTAGGTATCAATACAAGTGTGATCACACAACTTGCTATCATGATCCAACATAAGATTGATATCTTTCTCAACCTAATCACCTATTCCTTTCTTGATCGTCTCTACTGGGTTCAACCATGTTCCATCGTCTGTAAATGATTTACTCAATGCTTTTCCCAGGTCTTTTTCTTTTGTGATCCCTAAATGTAGGTGAGTATCATTTATTCCAGTTTCACCTTTTCTAGAGACACCTATTTTATCACCGGTACTTACCGTATCGCCCTCTCGTACACTGATATCACTAAGATCGCTTGCGAATTCTTGATAAGCTATTCCATAGCCATCATCAGTCACTTCCCAGATAAGGAAGAAGTTGACGTTCATATCACCCGGCTTTAATATTTTAACAATTTTCCCACCATGGATCGCACGTACGTCACCATTATATTGAGCGTCACCAAAATCCACACCATCATGGAATCCACCAGTTCTACTCTCTGACTTACCAAAGTTTTGTTCACCCACAAGTTTAGGTCCTTCCTTGCTAACACTTGCAAACGGCCAGGTCCATTCACCAGATACGACTGAGTCGTCATCTGAGCCACATTCAGCATAATCTGAATCATTACCTTCTTTCTGTCCATCTGATGAGGCTTCTGTCGTTCCGCCTAAAATGCTATCATTAGCACTTATTGATGCGCCACCGAATTCTTGATAAGCCCACTCAGCTCCGCCTTCTCTAAGAGAACCATATTGATCTTCGTTACCAAGCATTCCTTCGTAATATAAGAACCAGTTCATCGTAGCTTTTTTGACATCAGTTTCTTTACCTACCAGTGTTTTTACTTTTTTGTAAGCTCCGTTCAACTCAAACTTCATTAACTTAAGTTCATTCTCTAGCGTCAGAGTCGACACGTCCCCCGCTTTGATCGATCCTTCTGACGTGATACGTGAACCATTGATGTTATTGCCCCAACCTGACCATTGAAATAGGCCATTGACACCGCCACCGGTATTAGGATTGTGTAATTTAAGCCCTGATTCACCGATCGAATTTCCGATCGCACCCGCAGCCCCGGCACCTGAAAAGCCGACTTCTTTTGTCAAAGTTTCAAAGATCGCCTTAGCGTTCTTATATTCTTCACTGTTTTTATCAGTATAACTACCTGAGGGGCGTGAAGATACTTCTATACTAGGATTGTCACTACTATCGCAATTATGGCCATTCAAACTGCCACTAAATAAAGTAAATATGACACCCATAGCTACTAATAGTGATAAGACACTAGCTGCACTAATGCCAAGTATCCACCATTTTAGTTTCTTCAAACAGCTTCACCTACCTAAAAAACAAGAAATAGAGAACCACAAAGATAGACAAATATGCAACTAATTTCAGCATATCTAAAAAGAAAAGTTTTTCTTTTGCTGCAAACTCTTCTTCGTTCATTTCCTCATCTGAGGCAAAATAGCGTTTCGACAGATCATACTTTTGTTTTTGCTCATTCTTGAAATTATGAAATTTACTCTGCATTCTTTCATGCAATTTTTTCTTTTGTTTTTTCATGTTACTTACCTCTGTGAGAAATTAGCTCCATAACGCTTGACTTCTTCACCTATTAATTGTTGTGTAAAGAAGATATTTCCTACCCCAGCAATGTTCATAAACAGTTGGCCAACATTCATTTTCCCTAAAAGCGATAGTTCTGATTTAGTCATCTGACCGGCTAACGCGCGTGATAAACGTGTGATATCTTCTTCAGCACTTCGGGCAAACACCCTATATTGCATCAATCCAAAAATACGTTGGATCGCGATCGTATAAGGGTTATCTAAGCTCGTTGACTCGCCCACGATACCTACTAGACTCGAGATGTTTAGGATCATACCGGCAAAAGAATTACTCATTCCGTCCATAAGACTCGCTAACAGATCAACAGAACGTCGATACTCAGGCTTCAATATACTCTGTGCAGCGGACATATTAACGATATAGTGTGGAAGATCTGTTTCTTTGTAACCTTCTCCTTGGTGATCTTTCAAGAACTTCCGGCAACGTTTACCATTGTTCGTGATATCAGCTGACAATAGCGTCAACACTGAAAAAATCTGTGCATTCAAGACAGCTGGTTCACCAGTCAGGGCTGAAAAATCAAATGTAACTACTTTTTCGGCCGAAATATTTTGAAATTGTGTTACACCCTCAAAGATCCCAGCATATGATGATTGCATCGTATCGATCGCAGACTCTATCCGCGTTATCGCAAGTTGTGTTACTGGATCTGTGTTTCTTTGATTAGCTAGGCGCACCTTTTCACTTTGAATATAGATATTGAAGTCAGATAGGATCGGATATTCTTCTTGGCGGATCTTAGTCGCTCTTAGTTTCGACTTGTTGATCTGCGGATTTCGATACCAGATCCCCTTTTCGATATAGAAGTTTATCAATGCCTTATTCAAATAACTCAGATCATCATCAGTCAGCGCATTGGACATTAGTTTGAAAATATTTTTAAGTTTTTCTATGTGTACTTGAAAGCTCCGTTCTTCATCTACTGAGCTACCGTCCTCACTGGTTACAGTTGGAAACACCTGAAACGGATTGATTCTGTTTTGACTACCAGACAGATCTAGGATAAGCCCATGTTGACGTCTAGTTTGTTCTCGATACATGCCATCGACATCAAAGTTTCGGATATAATTCCCCTTAGAATAAAGATCGTCATTTAACTTTAAAGCAAATGTAGTTTGTCCTTGTTTTGGAGATCCCGAGATCAGCATAAATGAAGTGGTCCTCTTATTGTCACGTTCTAAAAAATTGAAGTTAACCGCGCCATTAGTTGGTGTCCAACCAAAGTAAGTACCATGCTCGTCTTCCAATTTCGTATGATTGAAAAAGTATCCCCCAGCTAGATCATAAGTCCGAATGACAGTTGGCCGACGTCGATTTTCCATCGATTTTTGTGCTGATGGCAATACAAAGGGAGACTCGTATTCAAAGTCCAATTCCCCCGCTAAGACAGTCATTTTATAAGCTGAACTTTTATCCTTGATCTCTTTTACACGCTTTTGTAGCCCTTCTTCAGTATCAGCTACCACAAACAAACGAACATATATCCCCTTCATTGAGATATTTAGCTGTTGGATCTGCCGATGTAATTCAGTGAGTTCTGCGATTTCATCGAATTCTTGTTGATTATCCATTTGTTTTCTTTTACCTGATACTCGAGAACTCTTTTCCTCGATCGCCTTTGTGATCTGTTTCTTCAGATCTTCGCTATCAAGTGGTACTACTGACAAAAATGCACGTGTTCCTTCCACTTGCATCAGATCCCGTAACCAAAAATTAGGTAGTCCCTTTGTCGGAAAACTTACTACGTGTAGTACTGTATAGTATCCATCGCCTCCATAGTAAAATAGATCCGGTTTGAAGTTGATGTTGCCTTTAGGTTGGACTTTTTGTAGGAAGTCTAGATCGTATCCTTGCTTTGTATATTTACGTACCGCTTTTTTTGATAACCTTACCATTGCACTTACCTCCTAGATTTTTTCATTCATATTGTTTATCTGTTCTAAGATCTGCTCTTTTTTGCTCCTAGAAATCACTTTAGGGACAAAATCCTGATTACCATAACTCATTGCTTTAGAGACCAGGTCATCTAATTCCTTGACTGTTTTTCCATAAAGAAACAAGATAAATTCTGAGTTATAGATCTGTTTTTGGATCATGAGTTCCGTTTTGATGTTTTGTTCTAAGATCTGTTTTTGATCTTGTAATTGTGCTCTAATACGCTGATTATTTGTTTTTTTCAGCTTAGCCTTCGTTCGGTTCAAACAGGACGTGAGGTATCTTACCTGTCTAGTAGTATCAGTTGGCAACTTAGTGCTGTAAATCTCAAGATCATATTGAAATTGGATCAACCAATTATGGTAATTCAACAACGTTATCTGTTGTTCTTCATGGCCAAGATTTAAAATATCTTTACCTTGAATCTCTAATAGTTGTAGATACCCGCGATCGTTTGCTAACTCGATATATCGGCCACGATTATCCATTATTTTTTTATACGGAGCGATCTTCAGCCACTCTATGAAATCAGAACGTTCCCTTACCTCTCCAAACCAATTAGAAACTCCTGCGCTAACATTGCTTAATTTATCAAACATCTATGATTCCTCCTACTTTTGAAAGCTACGGTAAAACCGCTTCTTTCTTACCAACGCTATAAACAGACAGCCTAACGTTGTTTTTCCAGCCACTGCCGGCATCAATAAATAGCCTACCCACGTGGGAGTTAATCCCACATACACAAGTTGCATATACCGCCAAATACCTTCATTGGGAAAAATCTTGCTCATTGTGAAAAATGCGATCACTAAAGATAATGCTACTGCCACTAACTTCCACATGACGAAGCCAGCAACCTTCATTTTGGCGTAAATATCTCTTGTTACACCGTAATTTCCATTCATAAAAATTACCTCCAAGAAGTTGTTTTAACGCTTCCTAGGATACTTTTTTCTAGGCAACACGTATTTTTTAGGATAGTCAAGCTAAACTTGTTATCGCACTTTCTAACAGGTCTTGATCAATGTTATATAGGCGTTCAAACAAACATTCATCAAAAATAAAATCTCTAAATTCTTTGTGATCGATGTCGCCTTCAAATTTTGGAAACTCTTCTATCTCGTCTAGATATTTCAGCCTGGCACCTCTAAGAGAAAAACGCTTGTTTTTATCTATTCTTCCACTTTTCTCCAAGTCATAAACGATCTTGACCGCCTTGACCACAGGCAAACATAATATTACTTCGATAGCACTGGCTTTCCTTAATTCTTCAGTTGTTTCTGCATAAAAATCTTTCAACAATTCCATGGCCATATCTCCCTCGTATAATAGTTTCATTTTCTACAAGTCCATAGAAAAAAGATCATTACCAGTCTGTGAGCTTGCGAACACGCAAAGCGCTTGGACTGGTAATGATCTTTGAGCTATGGCACGCAAAAGGCGTTCTGACGCCTTGCGCAAGGAGCATTGGCGACTGAAGTCATAGAAAATACAATTCCCTGGCGCGGTGGGCGGAGGCGGAGCGCCACGATTATTTAAAATCACCTAAAAATAAAAAAGTTCAAGTCCGCCGTTTGGCAGACCTGAACTCTCAATAACTCTATTTTACAAAAATTTCATCGTATATTTTACTTACTTCATCTTGTGAAACGTCATTTACACTAGAAATCATTTCTACGATTTTTGCCTTATCGTGTCCTTGCTTCGATAATTTTTTAATTGCTTTTTCAAGCAGATCTTTCTTTCCTTCCTCTTTTCCTTCTTTCCTAGCATAATATTCACGCGTTAACATTTCTTGTTCATATGTCATGTAGCTTCCCTTCCTTTCTACACTCTTCTTCAAATTTTTAACTGATATCTCAATTCTTTGGGTCAGATCGCTAGTAACTAAGCTACTGTTCACATATTCCAAGAAAGCCTTTAGCTTCTCTGAAACCCCCGCAAAATCTTTTGCCTTCGCATTTAAAATAACATTGTGTTCCCCAGTATCGATGTTTTTTCCGTTCTCATCTAAGATAAGTCTGGTGGTATAACGTGGTAAACCACTTCCACCGAAATCATAGTCGCAGATAAAGATAACATACGTATCCACTTTCTCCAAGAAAGATTGTCCTTCTGTTAAAGATTGACGAACTAGGTTACTTTGATAGTACGATAATCTTTTGCCCAGGTCATGATTATTATTGACCTGCATTTCGATATCATACATGCGTCCCTTATCGTCTTCCACATAAACGTCAAAGCGTACGCCTCGCAGCACACGACTGTCTTTGCGGGTATCTTCGCTTCGGATCTCAACTATTCGTGTGATATTTAGTTCTGGTAAGATAATCTGTAAAATCTCAAGGCAGATGTCCTTATTTTCGGACACTACCCACGCAAATATCACACTATCCTTGAAGCCAGCTTTTTCCCACTTCTTTTCTAGTTCCTCTCTATTCAATTATACAATACCCCTTCCATTCTATAAATATTTTGCTTCTGTCATAATCTTATCATTCTCTACCCTTATATTACTATACGTTAGCCTTTCATTACTTTTACCAACCATAGCCTGTTTGTAACACTTCTCCGCTATCGCTCAGGTATTGTTCGCTTTCGTCCCAGTTGGCTGCCAAATCTGACCCAAGCTCTTTTAGATCGATATAATCAAACGGGTCTGGTGCACCATTGAATCCCTTGCTGATATTTCCAAAGAAACTAGCATACCAACCTTCTCTCAGCTCATAGTCTGCAAATTCTTCTAAGTCTTTGTAATAATAGATCTCTTCTGCCTGCCATTCCCCAGTCTCACGTTCTTGTAGAAGCTCGTTTGCTAATTTTTCGTCATTGTTTTGTAATTCCTTGAAGTTTCCAAAAATGATCATGTTTTTCCCTCCGGCTATAATTTTCTTAATCTGCTATTTTTCTACGATCCCGATATTAAAATCTTTTCCAACCATAGTAAATTCACATTCTTTATGGCAAAAATAAAAGATCTTATAGCGATCATCAATATATTCCATT
>ERZ808051.570-NODE-570-length-37731-cov-4.336830_pt1 | contig 37731 bp, 35 predicted proteins | sample MGYA00380199_ERZ808051 | MGnify/ENA primary metagenome ERZ808051 (study PRJEB31490, sample SAMN06133391) | mouse gut metagenome | isolation source: J11 | host: mice | place: China: Chengdu | collected 2015-05 ...
TCTATGTACTTCACGGGCATGACGGATACCTGCTCCAGCACATTTGCCGTAGCGCTGACCCCTCCTGAGAAAGCGATGACGCCCACGCCGTTTTCTACTACTTTGGTGTCGTAGCTCATACCGATGCATCCGATGCTGGGGATGCCGGGGTAAAGTTTCTCAAGGGCTTTCACATGCTCCTCAAACTGGGCATTGTTTGAAAGAAGCATAATAAACTGGGGGCTGTCCAGATTGCGGACCGCTTCCGACAGATCCCCGCGGTTGCTCATTCCGAAAAATTGCCTCATGCAGCAGCCTTCCTTTCATAAATAAGTATATATTTTACAAAAATCTTGATAACAGCATAGATTATACCTTATAATGAAGTAAATCGTCAACATGAATTCCGTGTTTTTCTGTAAGAGTCAAAGCAATCGAAACGTTTGCTTGGGATTGTTCGTGCAAAATGTGTACAAAAACACTCCGCGGAACTACCTCTGAACGGTAACCCGTAAGAGGACCAGGGACTGCCGGACTTTTGGAGGAAGCGGGGGACAGTGATGTATGTGATGAATAAATATGCGGATAAATGAATAAATTTGCATAAAAATAAAAAAGAAGTGGACATTTATACAGAATGTGCTATACTTACAGGAGGTCGGATGCCGCTTAAGACAGCAGTCCGGCAGGAGATCTGTTCCGGCGGTCCGGACAGGAAAATGAGCGCCTGCGGGAAGCGGGGCATGGAGGTGCAGGAAGATGATAAGAGCAGGGATAATAGGGGCCACGGGGTACGCGGGCAGCGAGCTGGTGAGGATACTGACGAATCACAGGGAGGCGGAAGTGGTATGGTACGGTTCCCGCAGCTATATAGACAAAAAGTATCATGAGGTATATCAGAACATGTTCCGGATCGTGGAGGACGTGTGCCGGGACGACAATCTGGCGGAACTGGCAGAGGAGGTTGATGTGATCTTTACGGCCACCCCCCAGGGATTCCTGGCAGGGATTCTGACGGAGGAGATCCTTTCCAAGGTGAAAATCGTGGATCTGTCCGCGGATTATCGGATTAAAGACGTGAAAGTGTACGAAAAATGGTATGGAATAGAACATAAATCCCCGGGGTTCATTTCGGAGGCGGTCTACGGCCTGTGCGAGCTGAACCGGGGGCAGATTACACCGGCTACCAGGCTGGTGGCCAATCCGGGCTGTTATACTACCTGTTCCATCCTCACCGCATACCCGCTGGTGAAAGAGGGACTGATCGACACGGATACCCTGATTGTGGATGCCAAGTCCGGGACCTCCGGTGCAGGGCGGGGGGCCAAGCTGCCCAATCTGTTCTGCGAGGTGAACGAGAACATTAAGGCTTACGGCGTGGCCACCCACCGTCATACCCCGGAGATTGAGGAGCAGCTGGGATATGCGGCGGGCCGTGAGGTTACCGTCAATTTTACGCCTCATCTGGTTCCCATGAACAGAGGGATTCTGGTGACGGAGTACGCGAAGCTGAAGCGGAAAGCGGACGGCGCGCTGCCCGCATATGAGGAAATCAGGGCCGCCTATGAGAAATACTATGGGGGGGAGAAATTTATCCGCCTGCTGGACAGCGGTGCCTGTCCGGAAACCAAATGGGTGGAGGGCAGCAATTATGTAGATATAGGCTTTGTCATTGATGAGAGGACAGGGCGCATTATCATGATGGGGGCTCTGGACAATCTGGTAAAGGGCGCGGCGGGACAGGCGGTGCAGAATATGAACCTGCTGTTCGGGCTGCAGGAGAGCCAGGGGCTGGAGATGGTGCCATGTTTTCCGTAATCTCCCCGTACTTTATGCGGCAGGAGCATTTTTATGAAAGGGAGTTCCGTAAAGTGTGATAAGAATTATGATTTACCATATAATTTCAAACGATAAAACGGTAAGAACGGAGGCGGTGCGATGGAGGGGCAGATAGAGGATGTGAACCGGAATGAATATCCGGAGGCGTTAAAAGATTGCAGAGAGCAGGAGATAGGACGGCCGTCATTGGCAGGGCCGCAGATATGAAAAAATGATGGGAAGCAGACAGGTACAGATATCAGGAAATGAATTTTTGAGGAAATGAATTTTTGAGAAAATATGGAGAAAGGTAAAATGGCAGAAAAACTTACAAAAGAGACAAAACAGATCATGGATGAAAGGTTCGGCTGCGACAGCCTGCTGGCCTTGGCCACAGTGGATGAGGGGAAGCCTTATGTGCGTACTGTGGACGCTTACTATGAGGACGGAGCATTTTATATCGTGACATATGCCCTTTCCAACAAGATGCGGCATATCGCTAAGGATGCGGCTGTGGCAGTCTGCGGCGACTGGTTCACAGCCCAGGGCGTGGGGGAGAATCTGGGGCATGTAAAGGCGGAGGAAAATGCGGAAATCATGGCAAAAGTCAGGACAGTCTTCGCCGAATGGTATGACAACGGGCACACCAATGAGGAGGATCCCAATACCTGCCTTTTGCGCGTGCGCCTGAGGGAGGGCGTGCTGTACCACCATGGAACCAGATATGATATTGATTTTCAGGAGTAAGGGGCTGCTGTCACCTTTATGGGAGAGCTGCCACCGGGGAACATTGCCGTACAGTGTCCGGGAGGCTTGAAAGTCCCTTTCAAATTTTGATTGATATTTTGATTGATATGCGCGCCGAGGACGCGCAAAGGGGTATAACAATGAAATTCAAAGAAATCACAGTTTGCCTTGACATGCACGGCTGTCCCAACCGCTGCAAACACTGCTGGCTGGGTGCCGTTCCCAATGGAAATATGCCATTTTCGGAAATCGAGTCTACGGCGGAGCAGTTCAGGCCTTTCACGGACTGCCTGCAGATCTATGACTGGTACCGTGAGCCGGATTTCGCGCAAGGATACAGGGAGCATTTCGACATCTGTAACCGCCTCTCCGACAGACCGCTGGATCACTATGAAGTGGCAAGCTTCTGGCGGCTTGTGCGGGACAGGGAGTATGGAAAGTGGCTTTCTTCCCTTGGTCTGAAAAAGGTTCAGCTAACCCTTTTCGGCGATGCCCGGACCACGGACTTCTATATAGGCAGGAATGGCGCGTATCAGGAGATCCTGAAAGCCATGGATATCCTGATGGAAAATAAGATTTCCCCCCGCATCCAGGTTTTTGTCAACCGGAACAATATAGACCAGCTGGGCCACATCGAAAACCTGATAAAAGAGCTGGATCTGGAAAACCGATGCAGCGCTTTCGGAGGGGAGTTCACCTTTTTCCTCCATCAGGGTTCCTGTGACGGGGAAAACGAAAAATGGTATGATGTCTGGGTCACCCCGGAAGACCTGGGGAAAATTCCGCCCCTGCTGGAAACATATACCCTCAGGCATTTCGGCGTAAAGAAGATTGCGGACGTATTTGGGAGGACAGAGCAGTCCCTGTACGAAGAACTGATAACGGATGTTTCCACATTCAGCTATGTCAGCGACACTCCGGTTTTCTACGTAGATAAAGATTTTAACGTATATCCGAATATTTCCACACCTGCCCCTCACTGGCTCTTAGGCAATCTGAGACAGGACGGGGTTCGGACAGTGCTTGAAAATTATGCCGAAAGCAGGAGCTGCGCCCAGCATACGCAGTTGACGGTTCCGCTCTGTGAGATTGCGAAAGCCCAGGGGGACGGCACAAGCATGCGGCTGTTTAGCAGAGGCGACTATATCGAATTCCTGCTGAACCGCTACTGCAGACAACGGAATTGCGCTGACGGTCACTGAAATTTGGCAAGGCGGGAGGGCGGTACCGCCTGAATTTCAGAATACCGTTGCCCTTTTATAAGAAAAGTTGTATACTGGTAAAGCTTTCGAAACACTTTCCCGAAAATGGAGAATCATATAAGTATACGAAGAGATGAGATAAAGAAGAAACAGGATAAAGAAAAGGCAAGATAACAAAGAGCAGAATAAAAAGAGACAGAATAAAAAAAGACAGAATAAAAAGAGACAGGATAAAGATATGAGCGACAGGACATTTACGGTCAGGACCATGACGATAGAAGATTACCAGGGCCTCTACGCCCTGTGGAAGACCATCCGGGGCTTCGGCATGCGCAGCATCGACGACTCCAAAGAGGGCGTGGAGCGCTTTCTCAGACGAAATCCTGCCATCAGCGTCGTGGCGGTGAGCGGGGACGGGGAGATCGTGGGCGGGATACTATGCGGCCACGACGGCAGGAGAGGCTGCCTGTACCATGTGTGCGTGAGAGAGGACTGGCGCAGAATGGGCATCGGAAAGGCCATGGTGGTCTACTGCATGAATGCCCTGAAAGCGGAGCAGATCAACAAGGTCAGCCTCATCGCCTTTACCGCCAACGACGTGGGGAACGCGTTCTGGAAGTGCATCGGCTGGACCAGGCGGGAGGATCTGAATTACTATGACTTCACGCTGAACGAGGCGAACATTACGGCGTTCAACCGGTGAAGTTTGAGAGATTCAAGGGATTTTAGCGGAATTTCAAAATAGAATCTTATTTTGAAAGAATGTAAGAGGGAGTTCTGTATGGAGAAAGTTTTCATTTCTAATCTGACGATAGAGCACGTCAGGCATTTGCGGAATATTACCATATCTCTGTCATGCGAAAAAATAAAACATTTGATACTGACCGGAAGAAATGGAAGCGGGAAGACTTCTGTCCTGGAAGCCCTGGCAAGTTATTTGGAGGAAGAGAGGCTTGTCAGACTGGCGGAATTGAGACTTGAATACATTCGCTTCGGAAAGAAAACGCAAAATTGGAAAGAGATATCTGCCATAAAAAACGGAATGAATCTGACATTTAACCAACCATTAGAAGAAATAAGTGCCGGATTGATACGCGGCGATCTTATCCTGGCTTATTATAAAGCAGAGCGGATATTTCAGGCGGAAGTACCAAAGCATATTGAAAAGGTTGAACTGAAAGATAAATACGCCATAACTGAAGCGCCGGGACGGGAATTTATCAGATATCTCTTGGATTTGAAAGCCACAGAGGCCTTTGCCAGAAATAATGGAAAATGCGAAAAAGCAGATGAAATAAATCGCTGGTTCGCCAAATTCCAGGAATTGCTGCAGAAAATATTCTGCGATGATTCATTGGAATTGATATTTGAAGAAGACACTTTCTCCTTTCATATAAAAGAAAAGAACAAGGAACTTTTTGATTTTAACACCTTGTCCGGCGGATATGCCGCGGTACTGGACATCGTGCTGGACATGATAATCCGGATGGAGAAGAAAACGAACCGTTCGTTTGATTTCGGTGTTCCGGGAATCGTGCTAGTGGATGAAATCGAGACCCACCTGCACATAGAACTGCAGAAAACCATATTGGAGTTGCTGACCACCATTTTCCCCAATATCCAGTTCATCGTATCCACACATTCGCCTTTTGTTCTGAACAGCATATCGAATGCGGTGATTTATGACCTGGAAAAAAATATCCTGGTGGAAAACGGTCTGACGGATATTCCATACGGCGGGATTGTGGAAGGATATTTCCGGTCCAGCGAAATGTCGAAGTCTCTGGAGGAGAAATTCGCAAGGTACAAGGCGCTTGTGGGCAAGCCGAATCTGACAGACGATGATTTTGAAGAGATCGCGGGGCGGTTTCCGCAGCTTCTGCAGTACATAGTATAGAGGTGTCTTTCCTGGAGGACATGGAAACACGTGCCAACGTAAATGTATAACAAGGTGTTGTGACAGTGAACTTAAAACCGCCAGCCGAGAAGCAATTCGGCAAATTCCGGCGGTCTTTGGTATAAGAAAACAGCAGAGAGGTAGAGGAATGAAGCAGATAGAGGGCGGCGTAGCCGCAGCGAAAGGATTTCAGGCGGCGGGCGTGGAGGCTGCCATAAAATATCAGAACAGAAAGGACATGGCGCTGGTGTATAGCACGATCCCCTGCGTGGCGGCGGGGACTTTCACCACAAATGTGGTAAAGGCCGCCCCTGTGGTCTGGGATAAAAATGTCGTGGAGGAATCCCCCTATGCCCAGGCGATCGTAGTCAATTCCGGCATTGCCAACGCATGCACCGGAAAGCAGGGAATGGATTGCTGCCGGGCGGAAGCCGAGTATGCAGGGGAGCTGCTGGGGATTCCCGCGGACTCTGTGCTGGTGGCATCCACCGGGGTCATCGGCATGCAGCTGCCTCTGGACAGGTTAAAGTCGGGCATCCGGAAACTGGCAGAGACAAAGGCGGAGGGCCTGGAGGCAGGGATGAATGCGGCAAAGGCCATTATGACCACGGACACCGTGCCCAAGGAAATCGCCGTGGAATTTGAACTGGGCGGCAAAAAGGTGACTTTGGGCGGCATGTGCAAGGGTTCCGGCATGATTCATCCTAATATGTGCACCATGCTGGGCTTCCTTACCACAGACGCATGTATCTCAAAAAACATGCTGCAGAAAGCCCTGCGGGCCGATGTGGCAGACTCTTTCAATATGATATCCGTGGACGGCGACACCAGCACCAACGACACCCTGCTGATTTTGGCCAACGGCCTTGCGGGCAATGTAGAGATTGCGTCCCAGGGCCCGGACTATGATGTTTTCTGCCAGGCCCTGCATTTCGTCACCACATATCTGGCAAAAAAGATGGCGGGAGACGGAGAGGGTGCAACGGCACTGTTCGAGACGAAAGTCATCGGCGCCGCCACCAAGGAGGACGCCAGAACCCTGGCAAAGTCCGTTATCTGCTCCTCTTTGACCAAGGCAGCCATCTTTGGACACGATGCCAACTGGGGCAGGATTCTCTGTGCCCTGGGCTATTCCGGCGCACAGTTCGACCCGGAGAACGTAGATTTATATTTCCGGAGCAAAAGCGGCGAAATACATATCTACGGAAACGGCGTGGCCTGCGACTACAGCGAGGCGGAGGCCACAAAGATTCTCTCCGACCCGGAGGTGACCGTCCTGGTAGACATGCACATGGGAGAGGAAGAAGCCGCCGCCTGGGGCTGCGATTTAAGCTACGACTATGTGAAGATCAACGCAGACTATAGAAGCTGACGGATAAGGACAGGCCTCCCAAAAGGCATGTTTGTCTCCAGGCAGCCGGCAGACGCCAAAAAGGCGGCCGGTGCGCCTGTAAGGGACAGCAGCGGAAAGCGTCCGCGGCGGGGCGGGTCAGGAATGGATCCAAATGTAATAAATTACAGAAAAATGGCAACAATCAGAAAGGAAGCAAATACCATGGAAAAGGACATGGAAAAGGTGCTGCAGAAAGCGGAGGTCCTTATCGAGGCCCTGCCTTATATCCAGCGGTTCAACCGCAAGATCATCGTAGTAAAATACGGCGGCAGCGCCATGAGCAATGAGGAACTGCAGAAAAACGTCATCAAGGACGTAACCCTTCTTAAGCTGGTGGGCTTCAAGCCAATCATCGTCCACGGAGGCGGCAAAGAAATCAGCCGCTGGGTGGGAAAGGTAGGAAAGGAATCCACCTTTGTAAACGGCCTGCGGGTCACGGATGAGGAGACCGTGGAAATCGCGGAGATGGTCCTGAACAAGGTGAACAAGGACCTGGTCACCATGGTCCAGGAGCTGGGCGTGAAAGCCGTGGGCGTCAGCGGCAAGGACGGAGGCCTCCTGCAGGTGGAGAAGAAGTATGCTGACGGCCAGGACATCGGCTTCGTGGGGGAGATCACCAATGTAAACCCCAAAGTGCTATACGATTTACTGGAAAAGGATTTCCTGCCCATTGTAGCCCCCATCGGCCTGGACGAACACTTCCGGACCTACAATATCAACGCGGACGACGCGGCCTGCGCCGTCGCAAAGGCTGTGAAAGCGGAGAAGCTGGCATTTCTCACGGACGTTGAGGGCATCTACAAGAACTATGAGGCCAGGGAGGGCTTTATCTCCAGGATCACGGCGTCCCAGGCGGACGAGCTGATCGCCGGCGGCTTCATCGGCGGCGGCATGCTGCCCAAGCTTAATAACTGCACTTCCGCCGTGCACGGCGGCGTGAGCCGGGTCCATATCCTGGACGGGCGGATTCCCCACTGCCTGCTGCTGGAAATCTTTACCAAGCAAGGCATCGGCACTGCCATCATTGACGATGAGGAAGCGGAGCAAATATAATAGTCCGGGGCAGGGCAGCCTACGGGGAGGCAGAACCGGATCAGGCTCAGGCACCGGGGGCGAACCCAAGGCAGCGTTTACCCGGAGACATGAGACATGCATATAAGTAAAAGATATCCGCATTGCGGGAGCATCAGGAAAGAGAGCGGGAGTGACAGTCAGTATAAATGGAGGAGAAAAGAGACATGAGCATGCAGGAGTATATAGAAGAGGCGGAGCAGTCCCTGCTCCACACCTATAACCGCTACCAGATCATCCTTGAGAAAGGAAAGGGTGTCTATCTGTACGACACCGACGGAATAAAATACCTGGATTTCGTATCCGGCATCGCCGTGTTCGCGCTGGGGTATGGCAACCGTGAGTACAATGATGCCCTAAAAGCCCAGATCGACAAAGTGATCCATACATCGAATTACTACTACAACATGCCCGCCATCCGCGCGGCGAAGAAGCTGCGGGAAGCCAGCGGCCTGGATCGGGTGTTCTTCACCAATTCCGGTGCGGAGGCCATAGAGGGCGCCATCAAGGCTGCCCGCAAATACGCGTACCTGAAAGACGGCACCACGGACCACGAGATCATCGCCATGGAGCACTCTTTCCACGGCAGGACGTTCGGGGCACTGTCCGTCACCGGGAATCCGGGGTATCGGGAGCCCTTTGAGCCCATGATCGGAAACGTCAGGTTTGCGCGGATGAACGATCTGGACAGCGTGGAGAGCCTGGTGAATGATAAAACATGCGCAATCATTCTGGAAACCGTTCAGGGGGAGGGCGGCCTGGTGCCTGCCACGGAGGAATTCTTGAAAGGCGTGAAAGCTCTCTGCGAGGAAAGAGACATCCTGCTGATACTGGACGAAATCCAATGCGGCATGGGCAGGACAGGGTACATGTTCGCCTGGCAGAAGTACGGCGTAAAGCCCGACATCATGACCGCGGCCAAGGCCCTGGGCTGCGGGGTGCCTGTGGGGGCGTTTTTGATGACGGAAAAGGTGGCGCAGAACTCCCTGGAGGCCGGAGACCACGGGACGACTTACGGCGGAAATCCTCTGGCCTGTGCGGCAGTGGAAAAAGTGCTTGATTTATTTGAGGAGAACCATATAATAGATAATGTAAGAGAAGTGGCGCCCTATTTGGAGCAGAGGCTGGAAGCGCTAAAGGACAGATATGACTGCATCACCCAGAGACGGGGAACGGGCCTCATGCAGGGGCTGGTCTTTGACCGCCCGGTGAGGGATGTGATCGAGCGCGCTATTGAGAACGGCCTGCTTTTGATCAACGCGGGTCCTGATATCATCCGCTTTGTGCCGCCTCTTGTCATTTCAAAGGAAAACATTGACGAGATGCTTGAGATATTGGAGAGCTGCATCGAGCCGCAGGAGACGGAATAGATAAGCGGGTGCGGATGCAGAGAGATAGGAGTTTGGTATGCATCTGAAAAAAAGACTGATTGCGGTGGCGGCTGTGCTGGTCATGGCTGCCGCTGTTTTATATGGGAGTACCTTTGTCACAGGCGATACGGAGGAGACGGACGGGCCCCTTACATGGGGGGAGAGCAAGGAGACCATTTACATCTGGTATTCCGATGACAATATGACGAACTTTATCGACAGCGCCGCCGTGGCTTTCGGAGAGCGGGAAGGGGTGAGAGTCATTCCGGTACTGACCTCCGAGAGCGAATACCTGGAGGCCATCAGCCATGCGTCCGCAGGCTCCGTGCAGGTGCCGGACGTATATCTGATCAGCCATGATTCCCTGGAAAAGGCGTATCTGGCCGGACTGGCCACGCAGATTCAGGACATGGAGGGAATCTGTAATGAGGCGAATTTCCCCCAGGCAGCCCTTTCGGCAGTGTCCTATCAGGGAATGCGGGTGGCGTACCCCCTTTGCTTCGAGACCAGCGCTCTGATCTGCAACGAGACCTACCTGCGGGAGTGGGCGTCCCAGAGCGCCACGAAAGAGCTTCTGGAGGCCGGCGAAGCCCAGGAGAACCCGGGGGAGGACTCCTCGGGAATCGAAGTGGACCCGGAGCTGCTGGCACAGAAGACGGAAAGCTATTTTCAGAGCGCGGTTCCCGCCACCGTGGATGACCTGAGGAACATTGCGGACAGCTTTGACGTGCCCGAGGGTGTGGAGGGCGTCATGGAGTGGGACGTATCGGATATTTTCTACAACTACTGGATCGTGGGGAATTATATGATTGTGGGCGGCGACGCCGGGGACGATGCCTCCCGGATCGACATCAACAATCCGGAGACCATACAGTGCCTGGAAGTGTATCAAGCGCTGAATCAGTTCTTTTCCATGGAATCGGACAGCATGGACTATGAGACGGTAATAGATGATTTCTGCCAGGGCAGGGTCGTGTTCACCATTGCCACCACGGATGTGGCGGCCAGGCTGGAGCAGGCTAAGGCCAACGGGGAGATCGCTTTCGACTACCGTGTGGCGCCGCTGCCGCAGATAAGCGCGGATTTGAAGAGCCGCACCATGTCCGTCACCACCGCTGTGGCGGTGAACAGCTACTCCGAGCATGAGGAACTGGCCAACCGCTTTGCGTCCTACCTGGTGGGGGAGTGCGCGCAGACCCTCTATGACAGGGCGGGAAAGGTGCCTGCGAAGCTGGGCGTGGGGGAGGAGAACGCGGCTTTGCAGATATTTAAGCAGGTCTATGGGGACAGCATACCGCTGCCCAAAATGATGGAGACGGGCAATTTCTGGGTACAGCTGGAGAGCCTGTTCTCAAAGGTGTGGAACGGCGCCGACGTGACGACTCTGGTGCAGGAGCTGGCAGGTCAGATTCAACTGCAGATCGACGCCTCGCGATAACCGTATAAGGTGCATATTATTTCCAGTCATGGGGGACACTAACGAGAGAAGCATAAAAAGGAAGGTGGAACCTATGATTGGATTTTTGATTGCATTGATCTCAGGGGCGCTGATGAGCGTACAGGGCGTGTTCAACACCCAGGTGACGAAATCCTCCAGCATCTGGACGGCCAGCGCCTTTGTGCAGCTGTCGGCCTTGCTTGTGTGTCTGGGAGCCTGGATCTGTACGGACAGGAGCAGTCTGCTTCGGGTGTTTGAGGTGGAACCCAAGTACATGCTGCTGGGCGGAGCCATCGGCGCTTTCATTACCTACACGGTCATCAAGAGCATGGACATGCTGGGACCTGCCAGGGCAGTGATGCTCATTGTGGTGGCCCAGCTGGCAGTGGCCTACCTGATCGAGCTCTTGGGCCTGTTCGGCGTGGAGAAGCAGCCGTGGGAGTGGCGCAAGGCCCTGGGGATGGGAGTGGCCGTTGCGGGAATCATCATTTTCAAATGGAAGTAAATATCCGTAAGCCCGGCGGGGACTGCGCAGCGGGGGCCGTCGGCGCCGCCCGGCCGGTCTTCGTCACGGGCGGTCATATACATAAGGTTTTATCTGAGGCGGCAGACGGCTGCATTCAAAAGCAGAATTTTTCCGAAAGGCACTTGTAAAAAACGCGGCTTTCCAGTACAATGAAATGAGTCAGCATAGAGAGGCAATCCCTTTTTCTGAAAAAGGAAAGGGACTATGATGAAAAAACGTAACTTCAGGAACGTATGTTTGATGACAGCCTGCGTGCTGTTGTGCTGTGGATGCGGCCGTAACGGGACTGCCATCGTGATCGGGGAGGAAAGCCGGGAGGCCGTGGGGGCGCCAGGGACCCAGGAAGCGCCGGAGGCCGCGGGCCGGTCCGAAGCTTCGGACGGAGCCGGAGAGGGGGCCGCAGGCGCGGAGAGTTCCGATGCCCGGGCGCAGGAGGCCCTGATCCGCGTCTATGTGTGCGGCGCGGTGGCGAACCCGGGTGTGGTGGAGATTCCACGGGGAAGCCGGGTGGAGGACGCGCTGAACGCCGCGGGCGGTTTCGGTGCGGATGCCGGCCGGGAGGCGGTGAATCTGGCGGACTGGGTGTCCGACGGGCAGAAGCTGTATTTTCCCAGGGAGGGCGAGGAAGCACAGGAGAGCGAGGCCGGGTCCGAAGCGGGCTCGGGGCTGGTAAACATCAACACGGCGGACGTGGCGGCGCTGTGCACCCTGCCGGGAATCGGAGAGAGCAGGGCGCGGGATATCATTTCCTACCGCGAGGCCAACGGCGGCTTTGAAAGCTGTGAGGATATCATGAAAGTATCCGGCATAAAGACAGGGGCGTATGAGAAGATACGCGACAAGATAACGGTGCAATAAGCACAATCATGAAAGCAGTAATAAGAGAGTCCATAGAGAGACAGTGGGGGTTGGCATGGCAGGAAAAAGGGCATTGGTGGTAGACGACGAGAAGCTGATCGTGAAAGGAATCCGATTCAGTCTGGAACAGGATGACATGCAGGTAGACTGCGCCTACGACGGCGAGGAAGCGCTGGCGTACGCCCGTGCCAACCAGTACGACATCATCCTGCTGGACGTGATGCTGCCGAAGCTGACGGGCTTCGAGGTCTGCCAGCAGATCCGGGAATTCTCCAATGTGCCCATTGTGATGCTTACGGCCAAGGGCGAGGACATGGATAAGATACTGGGGCTGGAATACGGCGCGGACGACTATATCACAAAGCCTTTCAACATACTGGAGGTAAAGGCCCGCATCAAGGCCATCATGCGCCGTATGGAGCCCAAGCGCATTATGGGAGAGACGGCGTCCGCCAAGAATGTGGAGCATGGGGACGTGCGGCTGGACTGCGAGGGCAGGAGAGCGTTCATCGCCGGAAGAGAAATCGGGCTTACAGCCAAGGAATTTGAGCTGCTGGAGCTTCTGATGACGAATCCCGACAAGGTGTACAGCCGGGAGAATCTCCTGCAGATGGTATGGGGCGCGGATTATCCCGGGGACGTGCGGACTGTGGACGTGCATGTCAGGAGGCTTCGGGAGAAGATAGAACCCAATCCCAGCGAACCGCGGTATGTGTACACAAAGTGGGGCGTTGGTTATTACTTCAAAAATTAGCCGGGACCGATGCAATTTGACACAGCAAAGAGCCGGAGTAGGGAAGAGGATGGCAAAGATATTCGGAGAGCTGAAAGCATTTCTTTCACTGCGCAGTCTGCAGAAGCGTATTTTCCTGGTGGTGCTGGCGGCCGGGATCGTGCCCAGCATTATCATACGATACGGAATCCTGGAAAACTATGAGGAGCGTTCCGTACAGCAGCGCATTTCTACCGTTCAGAATCAGCTGATGATTGTGGGCAATCATCTGATCAGCAACAATTATTTCAATACAAAGCCCCAGGGCTATACCAGCAGCGTGTCCAGGGACGTGATCGACGCGGAGCTGGAGATGATATCGAGCCTGTACGAAGGCCGGGTCATGATCATAGACTCCAGCCTGAAAGTGCTGAAAGACACCTACGGAATCAGCGAGGGGAAGACCATTATCTCCGAGGAGGTGATCAAATGCTTTCGGGGACAGGTCACCAACAATTATGACAGAGAGCATGGCTATATCGAAATGACTACATTCATTACGGATGCCAGCAGCAATACGGGGGAGATCATCGCGGTGATGCTCACCAGTATTTCCAATGAATCCATCGCGGCCAATCTGGAGGTGCTGGGACAGAAAGCGCTGATTTTGGAATGCCTGATCATCGTGGTGGTGGTGGCCATGGCCATGGTACTGTCGGTGGTGATGACAAGACCTTTCAACCGGGTTACTGAGGCCATCAATGAGGTGAAAGCCGGCTACAGGGACGACAGTATATCCGTGCAGGGCTATGCGGAGACCAACCATATCGTGGAGGCTTTCAATCAGCTTCTGAAACGGATGCGGGTGCTGGACAATTCCAGACAGGAGTTTGTGGAGAATGTGTCCCATGAGCTGAAGACGCCTATGGCGGCCATCAAGGTGCTGGCGGATTCGCTGCTGGCCCAGGGAGACGCCCCGGCGGAGCTCTACCGGGAATTCCTGGAGGACATCGCCTCGGAGATAGACCGGGAGAACCAGATCATCACGGACTTGCTGGCCCTGGTGAAAATGGACAAAAAGGCGCAGGAGCTGAACATTATTTCCCTGAATGTGAACGATCTGGTGGAGCTGATTCTAAAGCGCATGCGTCCTCTTGCCAGGAAGAAAGACGTCGAAATCGTCTTCGAGAGTATGCGTCTGGTGGTGGCTGAGGTGGATGAGGTGAAGATGTCCCTGATCATGACCAACCTGGTGGAGAATGCCATAAAATACAATAAAGAACACGGCTGGGTGAAAGTGGATCTGGATGCGGACCATCAGTACTTTACCTTTCGGGTCAGCGACTCTGGCCTGGGGATTCCGGAGGATTCCCTGGCGCATATCTACGAGAGATTCTACAGGGTGGACAAATCCCACTCCAGAGAAATCGGGGGCACAGGGCTGGGCCTGGCCATCACGAAGAATTCTGTGCTGATGCACAGGGGAATGATCACAGTGGTCAGCGAGGAGGGGGTGGGGACTACCTTTACGGTGAAGATTCCCCTGACCTACACGGCAGGCTACGGAGCCCAGGCGGAAAAGGTCTGATGTCCTGCAAGGATGAAGGAAGTGGCGCAATGAAGAGAATATATGGAATTATGCTGGTTTGTGTCTGCGCGCTGGCATTGGCGGCCTGCGGACAGGAGAACAGGGACACGGAAAATCTGTATCAGGTCTATTATGTGAGCAACTCCGAGACAAAGGTGGAGATGCATGAGTACCAGATGGAGGCGGTTACGGAGGAGGAGAAGCTGCAGGAGCTGTTAAAATGCCTGTCCACCAGCCCGGAGAAGCTGGAGTATAAGGCGCCTCTGGCCATGGGATTTCAGGTGCTGGGCACCAAGCTGGAGGAGGGCAATTTCTCCATTGACGTGGATGCGGCCTACAGCGAACTGCCCCCCATGACCGAGGTGCTGGTGCGGGCGGCAGTGGTCCGCACGCTCACGCAGCTGCCGGATGTGAAGCTGGTGATGATTACCGTGGAGGGGAATCAGCTCACGGACAAGAATGGCAATGTCATCAGCTGGATGAACGCGGACCAGTTTATCGACAATGACGGCAATGAGATCAATACCTATGATCTGGCAAAGATAAAACTGTATTTTGCCGGGGAGAGCGGCACGAATCTCATCGCGGCTTACCGGGAGAAGCATTATTCCACCAACACTCCCCTGGAGCGGTTTGTGGTGGAGGAGCTGATCGCGGGACCCAGCGGCCAGGTGGAGGGGCTGTATCCCTCCATCAATCCCAATACAAAGATCGTCAATGTTATGACCAAGGACGGCATCTGCTATGTGAACCTGGACGAGAATTTTCTGAGCGTGGTAAATAACGTTTCCACGGATGTCTCCATCTACTCTGTCGTAAATTCTTTGGTGGAGCTGAGCAATATCAACAAGGTGCAGATCCTGATCAACGGGGAGGTGCCGTCCTCTTTCGCTTCCGCCGCCTATGAGCGGAATCTGGATATCGTGACCACCCCGGAGAATTGAGCAGGTACAGATATGGTTTGGAAGACAGGGAAACTGCCGGAAAGGTGCCCGTATGGGAAAAGAGAGAAAATACAATGTTCTGTTTCTGGAGGACGAGCCCACCATCCGTGAGGTGCTGACGGAATATATGTCCGTGTCCGGATACCATGTGACCGAGGCGGACAGGGGGGATACGGCGGTACGGCTGGCGGGGGAGCAGGATTTCGACCTGGCGGTTCTGGATATCTGCGTGCCGGGAGCGGACGGCTTCGAGGTGCTCAAGGCCATTCGCAATAGCGGGAAAGATATGGCTGTAATCATGCTTACGGCGCTGGAGGACGAGCAGACCCAGGTGAAAGCGTTTAATTTATATGCGGACGATTATGTCATCAAGCCCGTGTCGCCCATCATCCTGCTGAAACGGATGGAGACGATTCTGCGGCGCACCGCAGGCAGCGGGGCAGAGCAGGACAGCGATCAGGGCCTTGTGCTGCGGGAGGAGGCGTACTGCGCGTATTACCAGGGCAGAAAGCTGCCGCTTACGCTCAGCGAATACCTGCTGCTGCAGACGCTGATGCAGCAGCCCAACAGGGTCTTCACCAGAGAGCAGCTGATTCTGAGCATCTTTAACGAAGACTACATCGGAAACGACCGGATCATTGACGCCCATGTGAAAAACCTGCGCAAAAAGCTGCCTGTCCCCTGCGTCAGGACAGTGATCGGCGTAGGCTATCAATTCGATATGGATGCGGGATAAGCCGCGGGGCGGGGAACAGACCGTTCAGGCGGCTGCCTGAGACAGGAGATTTTTATGCGTCTGGGACGAAAGAATTTGTGGTACAGTATGGCGCTGGCGGGCTTTATGCTGTTGTTTCTGGTAGGATATTTCATTTATATGCTGCCCTCTCTCTATGTGGACTATGTGATGGAGCAGAATCTGAAATCCATCCGCAGACAGCATGAGGCCTATGTGGAACAGGGATCTTACCAGGGGATTGGCGTGAGGAATTCCACGGCCTGTATTTCCCTGGAAATTCCCGCGGAGGGCGACCGTATTTTGGTTGCGGGGAAAGCTTTTTGCGCGGAACTGGAATGCAGGGATCAGAGACTGAAGCGGATTCTGGACAGCAGCAGAGAGTGGCTTTTCGGGACCTGGGAGGAGGCGGGCGCGCAGGAGCTGCGCCAGGCGCTGGACGAATGCGGGGAAATCTTTCAGGAGCTTGCGAAGAGCGGCGGGCCCGTGAGCCTGAAATTGCGGTATCTCCAGGACATGGAGGGAGAGTTCTTCAACGAATCCGTAAAAATTCATACCTATTCCGACAATCTGTTTATCATTGAATCAGGCATAGAGGATGCCAATAACCGATACACCAATTATATCGCCATAGAAAAAACGGATGACCGACTGATTCTGTCCCTCCTGCCGGTGGTGGCGCCGGACGCGGACGAGATCCGCCCGGTGGTGCTCCAGAGTCTGCCCATGCTGGGCAGCGTGATCGTGCTTTTGGTGCTGCTGTTCTCTCAGATGTATTCCAGGGGCATTGTGCGCCCCATTGTGGAGCTGGTGCGGCATGCGGAGGAGATGAAGCGCACAAAGGATTTCTCTGTAGAGCGTCCGAAGCGGCCGGACACGGCGGACGAGGTGCAAAAGCTGGGAAACACGCTGGATGATCTGTACCAGGAGATCCGGGAGAGCTACAGACAGCTGGAAGAGAAGAACAGGGAACTGGAAGAAGAGAATAAACGCCAGGAAATTTTCCTGCGCGCATCTTCCCATCAGCTGAAGACGCCCGTGGCGGCAGCGCTTCTCTTAGTGGACGGCATGATCAGCGAAGTCGGCAGATACCGGGACACCAAAACCTATCTGCCCAAGGTAAAGGAACAGCTTCTGTCCATGCGCAGGATGGTGGAGGAGATCCTGTTTCTGAATCACTGCGCGGATGACATGAAGATCCGGCGGACCGACGTGGGCAAGGCGCTGTGGGAATGCATGAAATCCTATCAGGTGGCGCTGGCGGATAAGGAGATCAGGGTGGATGTACCGGAGGACATGTCGCTTCCGGTCTCTACGGACGAGAGAATGATTTCTCAGATACTGGACAATCTGCTGTCCAATGCAGTGCGGTATACGCCGGTAAAAGGGCATATCAGGATTTCGCTGTATCCCCAAAAGCGTAAGCTGGTGATAGAGAATTTCGGCGTGGTCATTCCCCGGGAGATCGCGCCCCATATCCTGGAGCCCTTTGTCAGCGGCAGCCACCAGGGGGATTCCTCCGGGGCTCATGGCATGGGATTGTACATCGCCTCTTACTATGCCAAAAAGCTGGGGGCTTGTCTGAGCGTGGAAAACGGCAAAGAGGGGGACAGCGTGGTGGCGGCGCTTGTAATTTCGGACGGAAGCGAATGATCATGAAGCTTCATCCCATCTTCATCGGAAATTCATCCGAGTCTGTTAGGATATTCATAGTGACAAATCTAAATAAGGATCTGGAGGGAGTTCAATATGCTGTTATCCGTTCAAAATCTGACAGTGCGCTATGGAGCAGACACAGCCCTGTCCGTGACATCGCCCATAGACATCGGGGAGGGGGACAGGGTTGGGATCATCGGTTCCAACGGCGCGGGGAAGACCACACTGCTAAAAAGCATCCTGGGTCTCGTCCCTTACGAGGGAGTGATCCGCACGGACCTGAGGCCGGAACAGATGGCCGTGCACATGCAGTTCAATGAATACACGGACGCCATGCCTGTGAGGTATATCATGGAAGCCGTCCTGGGGACAAAGATCGCCCGGAACCGAAAGCTGCAGGAACTGATCGAGTTTTTCGAGTTCGGAGACTGCCTGCGCAAAAAATATACAAAGCTTTCCGGCGGCCAGAAACAGCGCTTCACCATCATCATGGTCATGATGCAGGGGGCGGCCCTGACCTTTTACGATGAGGTCACCTCGGGACTGGACTTTGAGACCAGGCAGAGGCTGGTGGAGAAGCTGGTGGAGTGGTACCGGGGGAAGCGGGAGAGCTTTCTGATGGTATCCCATTATTATGAGGAGCTGGACCAACTGGCCCAAAAGCTGCTGATACTGGACAGGGGACAGGTGGTGGACTACGGCAGAAAGAATGAGCTGTTTCGGAAATACTGCGGGCGGGCCGTGATCGTGGTAAACCATTCCCAAAAGAATCAGGAGCTGCTGGGGAAATGCAAAAGGCTCTCGGCGCCGGCCCATCTCATCGCCGTGTCCTGTGAGAGCGAGGAGACGGAAAGGACCGTCACAGACCTGCTCAGGAGACATGACGTTAATTACAAACGGAGCAATAATGATATCGAGATATTATACACCAACGCGAAAGCAGTGAAAGGGGGAGAGTTCCATGCAGAATAACCACAGACGCAGAATCATATCGCTGCAGATGCTTACATTTGAATTCCGCAAGACCATAGGGAATCCCTATGTACATATCTTTGGAGTGGGCATGCCTGTGCTGATGATGATCATTATCACCCGGGCTGTGATGGGGCAGGTGGCGGATGAGGCCATGCGTGTCCAGGCCAATACCTCCGTCTTTCTGGGAATCGGAGCCTTGATTCCCATGGCCACTATCTTTATGGGCTATGGAGTGTCCAATGCCCAGGAGCTGGAGAAAGGGATTCCCCAGCGTATGGAGCTCTTCGGCATCAGGCCCGGTGTGTCCATCTGCAACCGCATCCTGTCGGAGGCCATCTTCGTGGTGCTGGCTTTCCTGATTTATTTTATCACGGGCTATACGCTGGTGGAGCTGAAAGCGCCAAAGCCTGCGGGGGCTTTGCTGTACGGGATCTGCATTCTGGCCCTGAGCGTGGTGCTGTTCTGCCTGGCCTATGCGATTTCGTCCCTGCTGCAGAAATTTTCCCTGACCTACTGCGTGACCATGCTGGTGTACTTTGCCATGATGATCCTGGGCGGCATGATGGGGATCAGCTATGACAACATGCCGGGACCTTTACAGACAGTCGCAAAGTTTCTGCCGGTGACTTACATCAACCGGGATTTTCACACTGTGTGGAACGGGGAGCGCTATCGTTTTGCGCCCATGCTGCAGTCCTATCTGCTGATGGCGGCCGTGGCGGGAATTCTGATGTTCTTTGCCCTGAAGCGCAGATCCAGAAAACTACATTAAATACCATGGGGGAGCTTGTATGAAGAGACCATTATTGCTGGCGTCCCTGTTCCTGGTGATCATCGCTGCCCTCCGGTTCGGGGCCGGGGGAGCGGCGGCTGTGCCGCCCGGCGCGGTGAGCACAGCCCGGCTTGAGACGGCGCAGGAGCTGTGCATTGCGGGACAGGTATACCAAAAGGACGAGAAATCTATCTATCTGAAATCAGTCATTATCTTAAAATCGGATGCCCTGGGGCATGATGCCGCGGATTCGGGACAGGGAATTCCATGTACGGAAAATATCATATGCGAGCTGACAGAGCAGGCGGACTTTCCCCTGGGGAGGACGGTGGCGCTGGAGGGAGTTTTCTATCCCTATTCCCAGGCCACCAATCCGGGGGAGTTCGATTCCGCCGTGTACTACAGGACTTTAGGAATCGGGGGAAAGCTGCGAAAGGCACAGGTTCTCTACCGGGGGGAGGACTCCTGGCCCGTGCGAAATTGTCTCTATGAGCTGAAATGTCATTGGAAAGAGCGGCTGTACCGCATTTTCCCCGAGAAAGAGGCCGCAGTGATGAGCGCATTGCTCCTGGGAGACAAGAGCGAACTGGACAGCGAACTGAAAGATCTGTACAAGCGAAACGGCATTCTCCACATTCTCTCCATCTCCTCCCTGCATATCACGATCATCGGCATGAGCGTCTACAGATTGCTGCGCAAGGTCGGCCTGCCCGTCTGTCCGGCCGCGGTCGGGGGAAGTGTGCTTCTGCTTTTGTACGGCGGCGTCACAGGATTCAGCGTGTCGGCCTGCAGGGCCATCGGTATGTATCTGATCCGAATGGCCGGGGAGATGACGGGCAGAACCTATGACATGCTGACGGCCCTGGGAGTGATGGGGGCAGGGATGGTGGCGGTGAATCCCTGGTATCTTCAAAGCAGCGGTTTTCTGCTCTCCTTTTCCTCCGTGCTGGGGATCGGAGTGGTGAGCCCGGTTCTGGCGCCGCAGCTGCCCGAGGGAGCGGCCAAGCCCAAAAAAGGCGGAGGAAAGCACGCCGCAGGACAGCCTTTCTCCCTGGGGGGAGCGGCGGGCGACGTAAGGGCATGGCTTGCGGCACAGGGGGCGGAGGCGGGGAGAGCTCTGCTGGGGTCAGCCGTGGCCAGTCTGTCCATCACCCTGACAACTTTGCCGATTCAGCTTTGGTTCTATTATGAAATTCCGATCTATTCCGTCTTTCTGAATCTGTTCGTCTTACCTCTGATGAAACCCATGATGATTACAGGACTGCTCGCCATGCTGACGCCGGGACTTGGAATATTGGGGACTGTGGATTTGTTCATTCTGAAGTCCTACGAAGCTCTGTGCGCCGGCTTTGACGGACTGCCCTTTCACACCTGGAATCCGGGCTGCCCGAAAATCTGGCAGATCGTGGTGTACTATCTGCTGCTGGGAGGGGTGGTTCTGGCAAGGGCATACAGAAAAGACAGAGCGCAGGATGGCCGGGACACAGGGCCTGCCGGGGACGCGTACCCGGGGAAATGCAGGGGGCAGGCCTCAGGGCGCGGGCCATGGGGGAAGCGTATAGGGGCTGCGGGGGGCGGATTTTTTGGGCCTGTCGCGGAAATTTGCACCCTGGCGGCGGCAGTGCTGCTCTTTGCCGTCCGCCCGCCCCGGGAAAACAGTGTCACATTTCTGGACGTAGGGCAGGGGGACTGTATTCTGGTGCGAACGGCGTCCGGCGAGAATTATCTCTTCGACTGCGGCAGCAGCAGCCGAAGCAGCGTGGGGAGATATGTGCTGCTTCCCTATCTGAAATACCATGGCATACGCAATATCGACGCCGTATTTCTGTCCCATCCGGATGCGGATCATGTAAACGGCGCGGTGGAGCTGTTGGAGACAGGGGGAGACAATCGTATCACCGTGGGCCAGTTGCTGCTGCCGGCCATCCGGAGAGAGGACAGGCAGGAGAAGCTGGGAGAACTGGAGGCGGCTGCGAAAGCGGCCTCCCAGGAAAGCGCCGTCTCGGTAGGCTATCTGAAAGCCGGGGACGAATGGGAGTGCGGCAGCGCCCGGTTTGTCTGTGTCCACCCCCAAGAGGGCTTTGACGCAGAGGATATCAACGCCTGCTCCCTTTGCTTCTATGTGGTTTTCGCGGAAAGGCCCCAAGCCGTGACGGGCCAATGCTGGACTATGCTCCTGACAGGGGATGTGCAGAATGAGGGGGAGGCAGCCCTGCGAGAGGAGCTGCAGGAGCGGGACATCGGAGACATCACCCTGCTGAAAGCCGCCCATCACGGCTCTAAGAATTCCACTCCCAGAGAGCTGCTGCAGAGGCTTTCGCCGCGTCTCACCGTGATCTCCAGCGGCAGGAACAACCGCTATGGCCATCCCCATGGGGAACTCCTGGAACGGCTGGAGGAATCCGGCACCGTCATCGTCCAGACGGCGGCTTTTGGGGCGATCACGGTCACATACAGCGGCGGCGAAATTCGGGTGACAGGCTTCTGTTTTTAGTATTCCGCCAGCTTCTCTTCGCCTTACCGGAAAGGTTTGCAAAATCTACGCATTTGTAATATAATATAACTAATCTCCGGACATCTTGGTCACACATTTATTTAAGAAGGAGAGCGCTTTTACGGTAAACGCAGGAATGACAAGGGGAAGCATATGCAGTCTTTAGAATTATACGAACAGAAGATTATCAGCGATTCGGAATTTCCGGTGCAGATGTTTGTCAATGATGTGGACAAGAAATTCTGGTATTTCAGTGAGCACTGGCATGAGCACATTGAGCTCCACTATGTGCTGGAGGGCCGGACCATTCTGCGGCTGGGCCAGAGAGAGATTCTGGCCAGAGAGGGGAGTCTGGTCATTGTCAACAGCAATGAGCTCCACGCGGGCTACTGTGACGGGACCCATATGAGAGTATTGGTAATTATATTTGACATGGGAGATTTCTACCAGGAACTGGCTGACAGAAACGTGATTTTTCAGTCTCTGGTGGAAAGGGACGAGGACATAGACGCCATCATGTCCGCCATCCAGAAAGAGTACAACGAGCAGAAGATCGGATACCGCCTGATCTGCAAGGGGGAGCTTCTGCACTTAATCGTGCATCTGGCCCGGGAATACGCTGCGGAGGTGCTGACGGAGCGGGAGAGCGATAGCAGAAAGAGACGTTTGGAGCGGCTCAATACCGTGCTGAATTATATTCAGACCAACTATACCAGACAGATCAGCAACAGGGAACTGGCCGACATCATCCACCTCAGTGAGGACAGGTTCAATCATCTCTTCAAGGAAAGCATGGGAATCCCGCCGCTTCAGTACATAAACGAGATCCGCATGAAGAAAGCCATGAACCTGCTCAAAAGGAAAGAGGGCACTGTGGTGGAGATCGCGGACAGCGTGGGATTTACGGATTACAACCACTTCGGCAGGCAGTTCAGGCGTTATTACGGCTGCACGCCCTCTGAAATATTAAAAAAATAAACAGCAGAATTGTATGTATAAACAGCAGAAAGAATCTATCTTCTTCTGCTGTCTTTTTTTATAATCAGTACAATAGAAAAAATGTATAAAAAGAATGGAGGAGATATCATGAAATTAGGAACATTGACGGCGGCATTGGGAGACCTGCCTTTTGAGGAGGCGTGCAAATTCCTCTCCGAGAGAGGCGTGCAGATGGTGGAGATCGGATGCGGCGGTTTCCCGGGGAAAGCGCACTGTGATGCGGCGGAGCTTCTGGCCGACCAGGGAAAAAGGGACAAGTTCATGGAGACCCTGGACAAGTACCATTTGCAGATCAGCGCCCTGAGCAGCCATGGGAACATGGTTCATCCCAACCCTGCGGTTGCGGAGAGCTTTGAGAGAGACTTCGACAATGCCATTCTGCTGGCTGAGAAGCTGAACGTGCCGGTGGTAAACACATTCTCCGGCTGCCCGGGAGGAAGCAGAGACGACAAGACTCCCAACTGGGTTACCTGCCCCTGGCCGGATGACTTCGGCGAGATCCTGGAGTACCAGTGGAATGAAGTGCTGATCCCCTACTGGAAGAAGAAAGCAGCCTTTGCCGAGGCCCATGGCGTTTCCAAGATCGCCTTTGAGCTCCACCCCGGCTTCTGCGTCTACAATACCAAGACCATGCTGCGCATCCGCAGGGAGGTTGGCCCCCAGATCGGCGCCAACTTTGACCCCAGCCATCTGATCTGGCAGGGGATGGATCCCTGCGCAGCCATCAGGGAGCTTGGAAAGGAGAACGCCATTTTCCATTTCCACGCAAAGGACACCCGCATAGACGCCAGGAATACGGCGGTCAACGGGGTACTGGATACGGATCATTACGGCAAGGAGCTTGACAGATCCTGGATCTTCCGCACAGTAGGCTATGGCAACGGCGAGGCTTACTGGAGGGACATCATCTCCCAGCTGCGTATGGTGGGGTATGACTACGCCATCAGCATCGAGCATGAGGACGGTCTGATGTCCGGCAAAGAGGGACTGGAGAAAGCGATCAGCTTCCTGAAGAACGTATTGATCTATGAGGACAGAGGAGCCATGTACTGGGCCTAGCGTGCAAAGTTGCACGCAGAAGAATGCCCGAAGGGCGGGCATTTTTCCGGACCGGCGCCAATTGCTCTGCGGAAAAAAGGATAGGATGCCTTAACAGGCAGGAGGTATTGATATGACGCATAAGATGGCCATTGTGGGATTCGGTGGAATGGCGGGCTGGCATTATGACGAGATCCAGACCATTGAGGGGCTGGAGATTGCCGGCATTTGGGATATTAAGGAGGAGAGGAGAGTCTATGCCGAACAGGAGAAAGGGCTTCATGTGTACGAGAGCCTGGAAGACCTTTTGGCGGATCCTCAGACGGATCTGGTGCTGATCGCCACGCCCAATGACGTACATAAGCCTGTGGCGATCGCGGCTATGGAGGCGGGCAAGAACGTGATCAGCGAGAAGCCGATTACTTTAAGTTCCGAGGATCTGCAGGAGATGATCGATGCCTCCCAACGGACCGGGCGATTCCTGACGGTCCATCAGAACAGACGATGGGACGAGGATTTCCTGACGGTGAAGAAGATTCTGGAGGAGGGAAAGCTGGGAGAGCTGTTCCGGCTCGAATCCAGAGTCCATGGCTCCAGAGGGATTCCCGGGGACTGGCGCCAGGAAAAGGAACACGGCGGCGGTATGATTCTGGACTGGGGCGTGCATCTTCTGGATCAGATGCTGCAGATGTTTCCCCATGTGCCCGTAAAGAGCGTCTATGGGGTGGAGACCCATGTGACCAATCAGCTGGTGGACGATGGCTTTTATACGGAGATCGCTTTTGAGAACGGTGTCACCGCTCTGGTGGAGGTAGGCACCAGCAATTTCGTGTCTCTTCCCAGATGGTATGTGCTGGGAGCGGACGGAACCGCCGTCATAGAGGACTGGGCTTTAAACGGAAAGATCGTCCGGGCTTCCGGCGCGGATGAAAAGGACGTGACACCTGTCATCACCGCGGCAGGCCTGACCAAGACCATGGCGCCCAGGAGAGACGACAGCATCTTCACCGAGGAGCTGCCCAAGGTGAAGAGCGATGTGAGGGAATTCTATCACAATGTGATGGCTGTGATGGAGGGCAGGGAAGAGAGCCTGATCCGTCTGCCGGAAGTGATGCGGGTCATGCGGCTCATGGAGGCTGTCCATCAGTCTGCGGAGACGGGAGAGATCGTAAAAACAGTTATCTAAAAGAGGCCGTAAAAAAGGATGCGGACAGCGGGAAAGGAATGGTGAGGGAAGCGTATGGCAAAGATGGGAATCGCCGCCCAGGTGTATTCTGTGAGGGATATGGCGGAAAAAGACTTTGCGGGAACCATGAAAGCATTGAAAGCATGCGGTTATGAGGGCGTGGAGCTGGCGGGACTGTACGGGTTAAGTCCGGAGACGGTCCGCGGCTGCTTAGAGGAGGCGGGACTTGAGGCTGTCAGCGCCCATGTGGGGCTGGAGCCGTTCCAGGAGGACATGGAGGGGACGGTGAAAGCCTACAGGACCATAGGCTGTTCCTATATCGGCATCCCCGGAATGTCCATGGACTGCCACTACGGCGGTGAGAAGTTCGCCCAGACCTGTGAACTGATCGAGAAGATCGGGGCCTGCTGTGCACAACATGGAATGATATTGATGTACCACAATCACGACTTCGAGTTCAAAAAGACAGACCGGGGGACCTATTTCCTGGATGAGCTCTTCGGGGCGGTGGACGCGGAGCGGCTTCAGACGGAACAGGATACCTGCTGGGTGAACGTAGGCGGGGAGGATCCGGTGGCCTATCTGGAGAAGTACAAAGGCCGCTGTCCTGTGGTGCACATGAAAGATTTCCGCAGGAATAACGAAGCAGTGGAGCAGGTGGCCTTAGGCGGAGGCGAGCAGGACAATGCCGCCATCGTAAAGAAAGCCGAAGAATGCGGTACCCGCTGGCTGGTGGTGGAACAGGACGACCATCCTTACGGCGAACCCATGGAGAACATGGAGGAGAGCGCCCGATATCTGAAAGGGATTCTGGGATAAATGTGAAAAGCCCCCAAAAGGGACAAAGATAAAACAGGAGGTTCAAAATGAGAAAATTAAGAGTAGGAATCGTAGGCTGCGGAGGAATCGCCAACGCAAAGCATCTTCCCGCCATGAAGAAGAACGGGAATTTTGAGATCGTGGCGTTCTGCGACCTAATCGAGGAAAGAGCCCAGAAAGCTAAGGAAGAGTACGGCACAGAGGATGCAAGGGTGTATACGGACTACAATGAACTCATCAAAGAGGATGTGGAGGCTGTCTACGTGCTGACGCCCAACAGTGTGCACGCGCCCGTGAGCATTGCCGCCATGGAAGCCGGCAAGAACGTTATGTGCGAGAAGCCCATGGCAAAGACCTACGCCGAGGCCCAGAAAATGGTGGAGACTGCAGAGCGCACAGGCAAGATTCTGACCATCGGATACCAGAGCCGCTACCGCGGGGACTCCGCTTACCTGAAGAGAGCCTGCGCGAACGGAGATCTGGGAGAGATCTATTACGCAAAGGCACATGCCATCCGCAGGAGAGCGGTTCCCACATGGGGCGTGTTCCTGGATGCCGAGAAGCAGGGAGGCGGTCCGCTTATCGACATCGGAACCCATGCGCTGGATCTGACCCTGTGGATGATGGACAACTATGAGCCCGAGATGGTGGTAGGCTCTGTATACCGCAAGCTTGCGGACCAGAAAGGGGAGACCGGCAATGCCTGGGGAGACTGGGATCCGGAGACCTATACCGTGGAGGATTCCGCCTTTGGATTTGTGAAGATGAAGAACGGCGCTACCATCGTCCTGGAGTCCTCCTGGGCCCTGAATACCCTGGACGTCAACGAGGCAAAGACCTCTCTGTGCGGCACCAAAGCCGGAGCCGATATGTTGGACGGCCTCAGAATCAACCGTGTAAACTACGGCAGACAGTGCACGGAGAAGCCTGAGCTGGCAGCAGGCGGCGCGGCATTCTTCGACGGAAAGACCGAGAATCCCGAGGATATCGAGCAGAGAGTGTTCTACAATGCCATAGTCAACGGTGAGCCTCTGACGGTAGAGCCCAGACAGGCCATGGTAGTGACCCAGATTCTGGAGGCCATCTACGAGTCCGGAAAGACCGGGAAACCCGTATTTTTGAATTAATCTACAGTTTCAGGATACCTGAAGACAGCAGCCAGCCGTTTGGGCGCTCATCAAAGGAACAAATTTTGTCTAAGATGGATGCCGGGGCTGGCTGTTTTACCGAAATGAGAAAGGAAAAGGAAAAAGATGAAACTTGGAAGAATCGCATGGTTTGAGGAGAAAGATTTCCAAAGCGCAAAGGAGCGCGGCATGGCGTTCATCGAGGTGGACGTAAACGACAGGGCCCAGGAATTTCTGGACAATGTGGAGAATATCCGGGAGAGAAGCTTAAGATATGATATGCCCGTCGGCGCGGTAGGCAGATGGGGAAGCGACCGGATCTGTAAGGACGGCATCCGGGAAGAGGAGCTGGAGCTGGAATGCAGGCTCATCGACGCGGTATCCGAACTGAACTGCGGCGTGTACATCACAGGCTGCAACAGGGTGGAGGAGCTGTCCTATTATGAGAACTGCGGGTTGGCAATTTCCTATTTCGAGAAGCTGATCGCGTACGGCAGGGAAAAGGGCGTTAAGATTGCCGTGTACAACTGCAGATGGAACAATTTCGTCTGCGACCCTATGGCTTACACCGTGATCATGGGATACTTAAAGGATCTGTACATCAAATATGATCCCTCCCACTGCATCTACGCAGGCGGGGACTATCTCCAGGAGACCAGGGACTGGGGGGACCGTTTCCTGCATGTCCATCTGAAAGGCTCTCTGGTCATAGGCGGAGAGCGCTACGATGATCCGCCCGCAGGCATGGACCAGACCAACTGGGGTGCGTTTCTTGCCATCCTCTATGCAAAGGGATATGACAAAGGCCTGAGCATCGAGCCCCATTCCGCCAACTGGACAGGGGAGCTGGGCGAAAAGGGAATCGACTATACCATTCAGTACTTCCGCAATCTGATGCTGAAAGACTGAAGATTGTTTTTTGGAAATTTCACAGGGCAGATCAGAACAGAATCCCGGGTTCCGCAAAATGGCGGACGCCTGGGATTTTGTTGTGTTAATTACAAAAATATTGTATAATATAGGACGATATAGCGGTTAGGCATGGAAAGCTATTCTGGCTAAAACGGAAGAAAGGTAGGGGACTATGGAACAGAATCTGTTTGGCGTCCTGCTGGAGCGATTGATCACGGAACAGAATGTCCAGGCGGAAAAACTGCGGGAGGGTCTTTGCTCAGCGTCCATGATGGCCAGAATCCGAAGCGGTGACAGACTTCCGGGGAAGATGATGAGAGATCGACTGATGGCCAGACTGGGAGTTTCCGGCGAACGGAATGAGTATCTCCTGAATCCGGAGGATTACGCCCAATGGGAAAAGCGGCGCAGCATCGTGAAACATATGCAGCGAAAGGAGACAGAGCGGGCAGGGGAACTGCTGGAGGAATATACTTGCGAAAAAGACTTCTCTACGCCTCTGGGGAAACAGTTCCACTATGCAATGGAAATACAGCTGATGCAGTACCGGAACGAAGACAAAGAAAACATAACTTTTCAGCTGGACCAGGCGTTGAAACTTACGGTTCCGCATATAGACGATAAACATATCAATGAATTGCTGCTTTCCCCGGAGGAGATCGATCTGATACTGGAATATGAAAAGTATGCGCATCCCGCAGAGCTGGCTTCGCGCTGTGAGGAACTGCTGGAGTACATCCAGCACTCTGCCATGGATCTGCGCACGAAAGCTATGATCTATCCCAAGGCCGTGTACTATCTATGGGAGGCCGGGAAGCGGGAGGGAGAGCGGGAATACCCTTGCCTGATAAGGCGCCTCAACAGCGGAATTGAACTTCTGCGGGATACGCAGAGGACTTATTACCTGTGGGAACTGCTCTGCGCCAGACAAGAGGCTCTGGAGCGATGGATAGAGAGCCTGCTGGCAGATCAGGAAGAGAAAAGGGCCGATGCCTTGGCAGGGATGCTGCAGGAGACCCGGGATTGGATTGAAATGTTCGGAGGACTTTGTGAAAGGTTTCGGATTCCGGCAACTACCGAAAATTCCTGCAATCTGTACCTGCAGCAGGATGTTTACTGCATCAGCGAAGTCATCCGTCGTCGCCGCAGGATGCTGGGTTTGACCAGAAAACAGCTGGCAGAGGGCATCTGTGAGGAGAAAGCTTTGATACGTCTGGAAAAAGAGAACAGGAAGACGCATATGTCCATCGTGCGAGGGCTGCTGGAAAAGATGAAACTGTCAGGGGAGCTTTGGCGGGCAGATATTGTCACCGGGGACAGAAAAGGCCTGGAACTGCTGGAGCGGCTGGTCCAATATGCCAATAACTTTCAGGTAGAGAAAGAAAAGGAGACTTTGCAGCAACTGGAGCGGTATCTTGACATGGATATTCCCCAGAACAGGCAGTTTATCAAAAAACAGCAGGCAATTATCAAATGGACGGAAGACAGGATGAATCGGAAGAAAGCGCTTGCGATGGCGCAGGAGGCGTTGGAATGTACGATTGACTTTGAGACGATAAAGAAAAGTGACACCCTATATTTGACGAATAATGAAATTCAATGCTTATATAATATGGGAACTTATGCAGGGAAAGATAAAATATCTATATATCTTGACATTGTATGGAAAATAGTCCAAGAGTATGAAGACAATGATGAGATAGGGGAGCATATAGGGCTGTATGAATTGATTATGACATCCGTAGCAGATGCACTTGGAAACATGGGGCTATATGAGGAATCAGATGCCCTGGCAGAGAAAGTTATCAGTTGGAATCTTAGATACGGAAGACTGTACGAAATTTCGTACAATTTAAGCTGCCTTTCATGGAATAATCTTCAACGACAGAAAAAAGGAATCCTGCTGGAAAATCAATTTAACAGAAAGGCAGACTTGGAAAGATGCCTTTCTATCAGCGAATTCTGTAAAGACATCTATCATGTCAATAGCTTGAAAAAAAGGTTGACTGACTTAGAAAAAACGATTAATGTTTGATGGGAGTATCAGGTTCCTCACCTGAAAAATCAGGAGGAATATTCGTAAGCTGAACTGTTTCTTCCAGATCTATATCTGGCATACTAATTGATATACTATTTGCCGAGATATTCAGCATAAATAAAAGGATAGTAAGAAACTTTAAAAGCTTGTTTTTCATAGTCGATTCTCCTCTGCAACTTTTTGTATATGATTATACTTAGGAAATAATTTTATAGCAATACCCAAACTTGTCAAAAACAGAGATGGAAGATTTGACAGATTTGGGTATTGAACTCTAGACGAATCAATGATATCGTAAAAGCCGAAATACATAGCGCTTTGTATGAAAAAGGTTAGGAAGGAGGATAAAAAAATGTGGGAAACACCAGTAATTGAGGTTATTGTGCCTGAACCTGAAATTTCGACATGTGGAGGACCTGGGTTCAACGTTGGAACTGGTTCAAATAATCAGGTGGCCTGTGATCATATATCCTGCTGTTCATAAGGAAAACAAGCTAGGCTGACTGTTGGCAGTATAATTGTGAAAATTCTCCGAATAAGATACTTTTCTGAATCTTATTCGGAGAATTTGCAGCACAAAGGATTTTCCTATATTTTTACTAAAAAAGATTATTTTTATGGAAGGAAATGCACTATGACGGGAGCTGAGATGTACGAATACTTTCAAAGGAAAGCAATGAAATCCCATTCATTATTTCAAATAGAAATAGATGTAACATCAAAATGTAATGCAAATTGTCCCTTTTGCTTTCAAGGAGATCACAACCATGCAGCGAGGGATGAGATGCCTTTGGAAATGATTACAAATCTGCTAGATGATTTAAGGGAGATGGGAACATATTATATTGGATTTTCAGGCGGAGAACCGTTTGCGCGCGATGATTTTCTGGATATTCTGGAAGCGGCTAAAAAAAGAGGATTTAGAGTATCACTTATTACAAATGCCATGCTGTTATCAAAAGAAAAAATCAACCGTCTGTGTGAATTAGGCATTGAGAGGGTAACAGTCAGTTTTCATAGCATTCATCAGGATACTTATATCAAGAGTTTTGCAATCAATAATCCTAACCTTTATTTTGTTGCGCTAAATAATATAGATTATATGCTGAAAAGAAACATATCATTGGGAGTGGCAATTACCGTTACAAAAGACAGTATTCAGGATTTAGGGGATACAACGAAATATTTTTTAAATTTGGGGTTGCAGGAACAGGACATTAATTATAACTTGCTTTTACGTGGCCAAAGGGAAATTGAAGAACTAATGCCGAAAGAATCCGATATTATATACAAGAGAGATTATCTATCAAAAAAGATAGATGGCAGTAATTCCGACATAACATTATTATGTGCAGCAGGAATTTACTCATGCAGTATTGATGCTTTCGGTAACGTATATCCATGTACCTTTTTTAATACTAGCGCAGGGAATCTATACAACCAGTCCCTCAGGGAAATATGGGAAACTTCGCATCTTCTTAAGATCATAAGGAGTTTTAGAGAAGAAATGTTTGAGAAATGTGCATCATGTTCTAATAAAGGAAAATGCCATTTGTGCATAGCCACAAACCTGAACGAAACAAACAATATTTTTGAGCCATCCAATTCATTTTGTGAGTCTAGGAAAGCGAGGTTAAAAATGTATGCTTGATTTAAAAAAAGAGATTACGTTCGGAAAAGTGGAAAAAGAAACATTTATTATGAATGCGGAAACCGGTAGGGCCTTAAAGCTTGATTCGCAAGGAACACAAATATGGGAAATGGTGTACCATGAACACTCTAAGGAGAGCATCAAACGTTATTTTGGGGGATTGTTTCCTGATTCTAAAGAAGCAATTTACAATGATATAGAAAAATTTTTTTCTGTTTTAGAAAGGGAAAATATCATTTAACCAACACGAAAGGAACTCCATAAACATGAAACTCATGACCAAAGACATCCGTCAACGCCGGCTTGCATCCATTGCGGTATTTGCATCCATACAGGCTCTCACGCTGGTCTCGCCCTACCTGATGGGAGCCATCATAGACGATTACATCCCCGGCAGGAAGACTGGGAAGATTGCAGCGGGGATACTCTTTTTCGTTCTGATTCCCTTTGCAACCATTTTGCTGCAGACTTTATACAATTATTTCACCATCAAATACGTGCGGCAGAAAGGCAACGAATATGCCTTGCAGATCATGGAGCGGCTGGTTTATAAAGAAAAGTCCTATTTTGACAGGGAGAATTCACTAGAACTTCTCTCTTATGCCAGCAAGGAGACAGTGGGATATATCAACTTCTACGTGGCGGAGTTGAGCCAGTATTATGTAAGCATCCTGATCGCGGCAATTGTCTTCGGGATCCTCTGTTTTCTCCACCCTGCGCTTGGGGGACTTCAGCTCCTATACCTGCCGTTAGCCTATTTCCCGGTGCGTCTGATCATGAGGAATGTAGACCGGGAGATTCAGTCCGTGGTGGCGGAGAATGCAAAGATCAACCAGGTAAAAGGGGACATCTTCCAGGCCATCGAATTCATCAAACTCTCCAGGCTTGAGAAGAGAAAGCTGGAGGAAGTGAACCAGAAGAACCAGTCCGTCAACGGCATCTGGGGAAAGATTTCCGCCCTGGACACCCTGTGCGGCATCTGGACCAGCGGGTTTGCCACGGTGCTGTTCACCGGGCTCACCTTTGGAGCCGGAGCGATGCTTATCCTGTTCGGAGAGAGCGGCCTGCAGGTAGGACAGCTGGTCTCCGTGATTTCCTATTGCGGGATTTTCTACGCAAAGGTGAATTTCATTCTGCAGACCGTGGTGGACAAAAAGAAGAAAGAGAATGAATACAGCAAAGTCTTCGCTTATCTGGAGCTGGAGGGGGAGCGGGAAAAGGAAAAAGGCAAGAAACCTTTTGAGCTGGCGGAAAAAATACAGTTCCGGAACTGCACGTTCGGGTACAATGAGACGGAAAACATCCTGCAGGGGCTCACAATCCCTTTGGAAAAGGGGAAGTGGACCGGAATCGTGGGCGCTTCCGGAAGCGGCAAGAGCACCATGTTCGACATCATCATGAAGCTGTACAATGTGCCGGACGGGGAAGTGTATGTGGATGACCTGGATATCAACCAGATTGACTGCTTTTCCATCCGGGACCGGATTACGAAGATCTCCCAGGAAGTCTTCCTGTTTCCCGGGACGCTGGAGGACAATCTGAAGCTGGTGCGGCCTGACGCCACGGAGGAAGACATCCGCCGGGCCCTGGACTTTGCCTGCCTGAGCGAGTATGTAAGCACTCTGCCGGAGGGAATCCGGACAGATGTGGGAGAGGCCGGGAAACTGATGAGCGGCGGCGAGAAGCAGCGCCTGAGTATTGCCATGGGTATCCTGCGGGGCAATAAAGTTTTGCTGCTTGACGAAGTGAGCTCCAATCTGGACCCGAAAGTGGAGGATATCCTGGCAGAGCATTTCCACTCCCTGGCAGAGCAGGGATATACCATCATTTCCATCAGCCACCGGATGGAATTCCTAAAGTATGCGGACGCTGTCTATGAGATCAAAAAAGGACAGGCGGCGGAAAAATCCCGGACTTCTGCGATTTAGCGGAGTCCGGGATTTTTTTACCGGTATTTTTCTGTCTCTTGTAACGAAACCTCTGTAAATCCGATATATCAAACAATAGAATTCATACTTTGCCAGACCCACATACAAGAGGGGGGAGTGTACATGGTAACAAAGGAAATAAAGAGGGCGCTGCGGTCCAGGGCCTTTGCCGGCACAACTGCATTCGGCTTGTTCATGATGATGGCAGGGCGCCTGGACCAGAGCGGAGGTAGGATTTTCAGCGACGGGGAACCGTATCTGAGCATGTTTTTGAACAGCTTTCGGTTTACGCCACTGACAATTCTCTGGCCCATTACGGTTATGTTTCCTTTTGTATTGTCCTATCGGAGAGAGAGGGACAGCGGATTCCAGAGGCTGATGGTGCTGAAGACCTCAAGAGGGCAGTATAGAAGGGCAAAAATTGCCGCAGTGGCATGCAGCGGATTCCTGTCGCTGTTTCTGCCCATGACCGGATGGCTGCTCTTTTGTACATGGATATCGGGCTCGGGAGAGGCGGTGAATCCCATCCGTTTCATGCCGGAATTTGCCGGGAGATTTCCGTTTCTGTACGGGATGATGTACGCCGTAAATGCGGGCGTCCTGGGGGCGGTATTTGCGGTATGGGGGCTGGGACTGAGCGCGGTTCTCCGCAACCGGTATCTGGCTTTGCTGATACCGGTGTGCTACTGCGTGTTCACAGGGGTTGCCGCGCCCAGGGCATGGGAGGCATTTAAGCTGATAGATCCGGCGGTTTACAGGAATCCTGCGCTGGGGTGTCTGGGGATTCCCGTGTATGAGCTGGCGCTGCTGGCAACAGGCTGCCTTTTGTTTACAGGAGGGGATCATCATGCCGGCAAAGCTTAGAGTGGAGATCAGGGAATCTCATCTGATGAGGGGGCTGCTTTTTTGGCTGGCCAGCGGGCTTGCGGCAGGGTATGCCATGGCTGCAGGCTTTCTGAAGAAATATCCGGCAGGCTGTCAGGGGGAATTTACGGTCTGGGTGTTCAACAATTATCATATTATTCTGGTATTGTTCCCCATACTGCTGCTGGCTTTCACGAGCAGCGGACAGACCCAGGCGCTTCGGTATCCCGTGCTGATCAGATATAGGGACAGGAATGAATTTTTTTACATGAAAATAGCCGTGAGGACAGGCTTTGTCCTGCTGTGCCTGCTTGCCTTTGCGGGGATGGTGCTCTTTGTCAGGTGGGGGATGCCTGTGGAGACAAAGCATGCCTTTATCCTGTCGGAGGATTATACGGGCATTGCGGTAAGGCAGTGCATGAATATATTCTGCTTTTGGAGCGCCATGCTCTTTCTGCACGAAATCCTGCAGAGCATCGTGAACAATACCATGCTTGATCTGGCGGTCACTACTTTTGTACCCCTCGGGAACTATATCCTGGCGAAAGGAGCCGCTGTGCGGGCGTTGGAATGGACGCCCTGGGGGAAGATCAGCTATAAAATCGAAGAGATCGTAGGGGTGCCGCCGGAGGAGGTGGAGAAGCTAAGCTCTTATGGGTTTTACTGGCGGTATTGGCTGGCTGTGGTTTTGCTTCTGCTGTGTCTGGCAAAAGCATTGCACGGAAAAAAGGATTTTGTCTTCGAGACGTCAAAGGACATACAATAGAAACGGCAAGGAGAAGAAATATGGTAGAGCTGCGGAATGTGTCAAAGGCTTACAAGAGTAATGTATTGTTTACCGATTTAAATCTTACGATTCCCAGGGGGGATATCTGCGGGATCGTGGGAGAGAACGGATCCGGAAAAAGCGTGCTGCTGAAGATGATATGCGGTTTTGTCCTGCCTGACGCCGGAGAGATTTTCGTGGGGGGAGAGAAGATAGCAAAGGGGAAATTTCCGCGGGATATAGGAGTGATTCTGGATTCCACGGGCTTTCTGCCGGGGGAGACGGGGCTTGACAATCTGCTGCTCCTAGCCGGCATCCGCAAAAAGGCGGGCAGGGCGGAGGTGGAGGAGACCATGAGGCGGGTGGGGCTGAAGCCGCAGCTGGAGGTTGCGGTGGGAAAATATTCCCAGGGAATGAAGCAGCGGCTTGCCATTGCCCAGGCTTTGATGGAAAAGCCCTCCCTGCTGGTTCTGGACGAGCCGCTGAATGCCATCGATATCGATTCGACGGCGAAATTCAGGAAGCTTTTTCGAGAATTGAATGAAAAGGATGGGGTAACGATTATCCTCACATCCCATTACAGCGGGGATATTCAGGAACTGTGCAGGAACGTATATTATATTGACCGGCTCAAGGCCGCCCCGGACGCGGGCCGTCAGAACCCGGAGACTCCGCGGCAGTGCGCCCGGAGAGGGCTTTGGCGGAAACCAAAATGAGGCATTACAGCACGGACATAATCAGAATCTCCACGCTCATCTTATCATTCATGCGGCCGGTCTTCACTGCCTCCTCCGCCTCCACGCATCTCTCCACGGCGTTTCGCAGCGCGGAGGCTTTGAACTTTGCGGCCTGCCCCAGATATTTTCCGGCCGCGAAAGGCGGTACGCCGATTTTGGAGGCGATTGTCCGGTTGTCGAATCCTTTGGAATTCAGCTCCTTTACCTGGAGCAGCATGTTGCACTGTCTTGCGATCAGGAACAATATGCGCATGGGCGGTTCTTTCAGGGCCAGCAGATCATAGTAGAGATCCAGGGCCTGCTTTTGCTGTTTTGCGGCAATGGCATTGATCATGTCGAAGATCTGGTTGCTTGCGCGGACGGTACAGACCGCCTCCACGTCCCGGGCCGTGACCACATCCCGGCCCATGCAATAGCAGATGAGCTTCTCCAGCTCCATCTGAATATTTTCCATGTCCGTTCCGGTCTTGGATAGGAAGAGCTGTACGGTATTCTCCGTGATTTTCAGGCTTTCTCTTCCCAGCATCCCGGCCACCCAGCGCTTTAGCGTATTCTCATCCTGTTCGGCAAATTCCGCCGCATATCCCTTAGCCTGCACGGTTTTGTACAGTTTGCTGCGTTTGTCTATCTCACTCTCCGTGAAAATGAAGAAAGTGGTCTCGCTGGGATTGGCCAGATATTCCGCCATTTTTTCTCCGCCGGACTTAAACAGACCGCTGTCTGTGATGAGGATGAGGCGCCTGTCGGCAAAAAAGGGCAGAGTCTCCGCCAGGTCGATGACTTCCCCCAGGGGGATATCTTTCCCCTCGAAGAAATGGGTATTCATAGAATCGCCCTCTGCGCTGAGAGCATTCTTAAGCTTTTCCCGGTATTGTCTGCGCAGATACCGCTCCTCCCCATACAGGAGATAGACCTGTCTGAACGTTCCCTGTTTGATGTCTTCGTTAATCTGTCTCATAATTCGCCGTTCCTTTCATGATATATTCATTTTCCCTTTGTTTGGCGGTAATGTCAAGGGGAAATCAGGCAGAAATGAGAAAAGTCGCATTTTATCAGAATTTCAAAACAATATCGAAATTTTGAAAAATTATGGATTTTTCTACGTCTTTTTGCAAAATGCCGTAGTATTCTTATCGTTCCTGTATCTATTTTGTCCGTCCTCCCGAATCTCGCGGTGGGTATCGGTTGCTGTAATTATGGGTGTCTTTTATAATGGGAAAGGACGAATTTAGACAATTTGCATCGCAAGAGCTAAAAAGTCCACGAATTTTCGCGAGGAGGTAGGTTCATGGAACAGCTGAATATCACAGCTACGAAAGACAATGAGAAGATATACAAAATACTGGGTGACCTGATGAACGGGGACAAGGAATTCCAGATTATGATCACGGTGCCCTCAGGAAAGGGCACGGTCCACAAGACGGCTCAGGAGCCGCCCAAGCCGTCGACAGCGCTGCCGAATCTGGAACAGGATGTCACCGACATGATCCATG